>OOCP01001306.1_pt1 | contig 26373 bp, 19 predicted proteins | sample 1671511 | NCBI WGS metagenome assembly OOCP01 (sample SAMN06348164, study PRJEB24527) | human gut metagenome | biome: human gut; feature: ankylosing spondylitis patient; material: feces | host: Homo sapiens | place: China | collected 2015-10 | reverse complement strand
TAGTGCCTCCCTTCGTTTGAAATTCAAAATTCAGCTATACCCAATGTAGCAGACGGATTAATAGTTTCTCCTGTCATCATAATTAACTGTAAAGTTGTATCGCCTAAATCCCAACGATATGTTTGAGATTTCATTTTTGTAATGCTTGAATAATTTATATTCCAGCTAGTTTCTTCCCCATACAACTGTCTTAAATTGTCACATTGTGTTTCAAACCATTCATCATAAGTTTCACCCAAATGAAATGCATATAAAAACTGTGATAATTCTCCATCAACAAATTGTAATTTTAATATTGCATTCTGACCTTGTAAATTAAAAGTTTCATTTGCAACGTAAACTTGCTCCTTATAGTTTGCTGAAAGATTTTCGTACTTTAAAGGTTTTAATGTATATGGAATTTTCTTTTTTACATCTTTCAGTTTGCTTTTCCATTTTAATCCATTATACTGATATTGACCATCATCTTTTAGATCATCCAATGAGATACTTATACTAGCGGTTTGACCCTGTGTTTGATGTGTATGCTTTGCATATACTGTATAGGGATTAAAAATTAATAATACTGTTATGATAATGAATATGCTTTTTTTCATATAAGTCCCCTTTTTAATACAAGAATTCCAACGTTACATCAAACAAATGCAACGTTGGATTCTTAGATCTTAACAGGCCCTATCGCCTCTGATTCCTAGAAAAAATCAAATCAGCAACTTTAAGAACCTCTCATTTATGCGTAAGGGTTCAGCTTACCTGCATCGGGCATACATCATAGTCCCCATATGAACACTTTTTGTGAATTTCCCAACATGCATGATATCCATACTGCTCTAATACGCGCTGGCACTGTGGACACATTAATGCTCCACGGCTTTCAAAATAATATGCATAACAATCTGTTTGATTTCCAAAAAATCCTCTATGGTATCCTTCGTTGACCAATTTTGCTTCCGCGGCACAAACGGTAACTCCGATTGTTGCACAGTCAAGACAGTGACCTATTGTCATCATACCATTACTTAATGGCATATTATCCCGTTCTACATTCAGCCATTCAGCACTATTTTCGGAATTAGTAATCTCATCGATGCGCCGCTGCTCTTCCTGGCGATACGGTTCCAGATAGAAATCAAGCTCATTGGTGCTGGCCAAAGTCAAAACAGGAGAAAAAAACATAAGCAAACAGGTCATCAAAAAAGCGATACATTTCTTCATATTTCATGCCTCCTTTCAGGATTATCATCTATCCTAAATCTCTGTTTTTCAATCTATCGTTTCTAAATTATCTAACAATTAAGTTCATTGGAAACACCTCCATTTTTTTGAATTTCGTGTCTTTTTCTTGAAATTATTATAATATGGATGTCATTTTTCTGCAATATGTAGTATTTCATAATAAAATTCAGCAAATTTCATTTAATTTGCTGAAAAAATTTTTTTCCCCTAAAAAGTGTAATTTTTCATATGCTCAATCGTATAGATAAGGTAATCAGGAAAATAATGGAAACGACAACTTCCATGGTTATGTTCGTGAAATAAAAGATAGCGTTTTATATTTAAATGGATCAATTAAGATGTGTTATAATCTGGCATATCAAAAACACCATAGATATTCGTTTCATTTTTTTATCAACATAATGGACTGCAAATTTAATAAGAAACAGAAGATGAAATGATGCCATAAGCAAACAATGATCTGTGTGTAGCGGCAAAAGAGTAGCGTCATATTACGTTCATGTTTTGAAAAAGTTCCCCTCTGGGAATTTAGGGGAAGATTTCATTTCTTCCTTATTCTGCCGGATCCAGGGCTTTTCTGATGAAAAGCCCTGGATCCGGCAAACCTTTGTGAATTAGTTTATATAGACACATATAAACTAGTCGGCGGCAAACTGCATCCCGCTGCCCCGGGGCAGCGGCTCGAGCTTCAGATGCACCTCGGCATAGTGGCGCAGAGGCTCATAATGGCCCACGCCCTCGATGGCCTCGGTGATGGTTTCCTTATATAATATGCCGCCGGAGTCGAACTCCACGTCCAGCCCGTACCGCTCGGCCAGCAGGCTCTTGAGCACCTCGAGCTGAATCTCGCCCATGAGCTGGACGTGTATCTCGCCCAGCGTCTCGTTCCAGACGACATGGAGCTGAGGTTCTTCCTCTTCCAGACGGTGGAGCTTGCCCAATGCGGCATGAGCATCCGCGCCCTCGGGCAGACACACCCGATAGCTCAGGACAGGTTCCAGCACCGGGAGGTCACTGTCCCGCTCGGCCCCGAGGCCGGTGCCGGGCTTCGCCTTTGTCAGTCCGGTGACGGCGCAGACCTGCCCCGGGCCGATGGCCTCTGCCAGCGTATATTTTGCGCCGGAGTAAAGCCGCAGCTGGTTGGCCTTTTCGGCCCAGGGCTCGCCGTCCGCTTCGCCGGTGAGCTGGGCTTTGACTTTCAGCTCACCGCCGGTGACGCGCAGCCAGGTCAGCCGCTCGCCCCGCTCATCCTGCGAGACTTTGAACACCCGCGCGCCGAAAGCTTCCAGCGCCGGGGCGGCGCGGGTGTATTCGTCGAGGCCGGCCAGCAGCTCGTCCACACCCTGTAAGCCGCCGGCATTCTCCCTCTGCAGGGCCACGCCAAACCAGCAGGGAAAGACGTGCCGCCGGGCGACGGCCGGGATGATGTCCTCCGCCGTCAGGCTGCCCGCGTCCAGCATCTTTTCCATCAGGCGCTCGTCGCAGAGGGCCAGTGCCTCGTCCCGTTCGGCCTGCTCTGCGCCGAAATCCACGAATCCGTCGCCCAGACGGTGGGAAAGCTGGCTCAGCAGCGCCTCTTTGCCCGGGCCGGGCAGGTCCATTTTATTGATGAATACAAAGGTCGGGATATGATACCGCCGCAGCAGACGCCAGAGCGTCTCGGTATGGCTCTGGACGCCGTCGGTGCCGCTGATGACCAGCACAGCGTAGTCAAGCACCTGCAAGGTGCGCTCCGTCTCGGTGGAAAAGTCCACATGGCCGGGGGTGTCCAGCAGGGTGATACTCGTACTTCCCGTTTTCAGCAGGGCCTGCTTGGAAAAGATGGTGATCCCACGCGCCTTTTCCAGCGTATCGGTGTCGAGGAAGGCATCTTTGTTATCCACCCGGCCCAGCTTGCGGATGCTGCCCGCGCGGTAGAGCATCGCCTCGGAGAGGGTGGTCTTGCCGGAGTCCACATGGGCAAGGATGCCCACCACCAGCTGTTTTTCGCCTTTTTCTGCCATGTCCGCTGCCCTCACGCTGCGCCTGCGATGAGGCCGATGATGAGCAGCGCTCCGCCCAGGATGAGATTCGAGAGCATGCTGCAATAGGTGCGCTCTTCCGGTTCCAGCTCCTCGAAGGAGACGATGCGTTCATCGGCAAAGTCCACGATGGACTTGGTGGAGTGGAACTTCTTCTTTTTGCCCATATCCTTAAACTCTTCGCCCAGATGATGGACGGTCACACCGTCCAGACGCAGGTAGTTCACCCACGCCCACATCAGCAGCACGACGCCCAGCAGCAGGGCCGGGGCCTGCCACATGGTAAACGTGCCGTCGCTGACGTAGCGGTCCCACAGCAGCATCAGCACCGCCACCACCGACACCCGGGTGACAGATTTATACAAAATGGGGCGGAACATATATTTTTGATACATCGAAACCAGCTTTTTCATCCGTGTGCTCCTTAGTATAGGGTTCATTCAGTAGTATTGTAGCATGATTTTATGAAAAAAGATAGCCGCTTTGCGTTTTCCAACTTTCGTTGTATCCATCCACCATCTTGTAAAAGTATGACTTCTTTTCATTCTTTACCGTTTTTTGCCGCCATATTTCAGAAAAAAGCATCCGTTACCATTTTGTTTCTATTTCAGCGCCGTATGTCATTGACTTCTTTTGCTCACAATGTTAGAATACGAAAGGTACAGTCCCGGGCGCTTTGTGCGTTTTTGGCACCCGGAGCCCGCCATTTTTGCATTTAGGATAGGAAAAAAGGAAAATAATATCTCGGAGGAGCGTATCTCAATGAACATCGATTTTGAGTCCCGCAACATCACCCGCCGCAGCTTCCTGAAGGGCGCAGGCGTCGTGGGTGCCGCCGGCCTGCTGTCCGCCTGCGGCGGCAGCAAGTCCAACAACTCCGGCAGCACGGCTGCTTCCGGCGCACAGGCCCCCAACTCCACCGGTGCCACCCCCCTGAAGGAGTACATCTCCTGGGAGTCTGCCAACCGTGAGATCGAGAGCTGGAACCTGCTGTACAGCCAGACCCTCACCGACGCCAACGTCGTCACCAACCTGTGGGACGGCCTGATGAGCTTCGACTGCTACGGCAAGCTGGTGCCCGCCATCGCCACCAGCTGGGAGGCCAACGAGGACTCCACCGTCTGGACCTTCCACCTGCGCGACGATGTGGACTGGGTGGACTGCAACGGCGAGGTGAAGGAGCACATCACCGCCACCGATTTTCTGGTCGGTCTGGAGTGGGTGCTGAACGCCTCCAAGAACGAGGCCAACAACACCTCCATGCCCACCCTGTACATCGTGGGCGCTGAGGAGTACTACGAGAAGACCAAGGATATGGGTGCTGCCGCCGCCGACCTGCACTATCAGGATATGCTGGACGCAGGCGTGGGCATCGAGGCTCCCGACGACTATACTCTGGTGTTCACCTGCAAGGACCCCTGCCCCTACTTTGATACCGTGGCCTCCTACACCAGCTTCTACCCCGTCTCTCAGGTGCTGATCGACGAGCTGGGCATCGAGACCTTCCGTGGCTGCGACAACACCAATATGTGGTACTGCGGCCCCTATATCGTCGAGGAGTATATCCAGGGCAACACCAAGAGCTATATCCCCAACCCCCACTACTACGATGCTGCCAACGTCAGCCGCTTCGAGCGTCTGACCGTGACCATGATCTCCGATCAGGCCATCGCATTCCAGCTCTACCAGAACCGTGAGCTGGACGAGATGGACCTGAACGAGAGCACCATCACCACCATCACCTCCGACCCCAACAACGAGTACAACAGCCAGCTCTGTGAGAAACGCGCCCGCCCCACTGCCTACGCCATGCACTTCAACTACCAGAAGAACAACGCCGACGGCACCCCCGATGTGAACTGGAACAAGGCCATCGCCAACACCGCTTTCCGTCAGTGCTTCTACCGCGGCCTGAACCTGAAGGCATGGTTCTCCCGCTACAACAAGATCAACCCCCTGAAGTGCGAGAACGACTACTACACCATGAAGGGCCTGTGCTACAACACGCAGGGCGTTGAGTACACCACTCTGGTGGCCAAGGAGATGGGCTTCGACTCCGAGAAGTACGACGGCGAGACCATGATCCGCCTGCGTGCCAACGGCGGCGACATCTCCGCCCTGAAGAAGCAGGCCATGGAGGAGCTGAGCGCCATCGGCGTCACCTTCCCCGTCAAGGCCACCTACTTCATCATCGCCAGCAGCACCTCCGCACTGGACAACGCCACCATCCTCAAGCAGTGCTTCTCCGACAGCTTCGGCGACGACTTCATCAAGCTGGACGTCCAGACCTACGTTTCCAGCCTGACCCAGGAGGTCCGCACTCCCCAGCTCCAGAGCTTTGTCATCAACGGCTGGAGCGCCGACTTCGGCGACCCCGTCAACTTCCTCGGTCAGGAGACCCTCCACGACGACAATGCCTACTACGCACACTACTACTCCAACATCGCCCGGGTGGCTGAGGCTCCTGCCGACTACCAGAAGGACCTGATGGACGCTTTCGAGCAGTACACCGATCTGGTCAATGCCGCCAGCGCCATCGTCAATGACACCGACGCCCGCTACGAGGCCTTCGCCAAGGCTGAGGCCTATATGCTGGAGAATGTGCTGGTCAGCCCCGCCTACTACGACATCGCATGGTCCCTGACCCACGCCAACGAGTACAGCAAGATCCACGCCATGTACGGCAGCTGCAACTACAAGGCCGTCAACTGGGAGACCAGCGAAGAGGCCTACACCACCGTCCAGTACGAGCAGTTTGCCAAGGCATTCGAGCAGGCTTCTCAGGGCTGATCCGGCGCGAACGGCCATTCAATTTCAGCTTACACATGAAATCTTTTCATTTTTATGTGTTTGCTGAATCAATAAGATTCAATCCGTACCAGAGTGTTTTTTCTTGACTTCCCGCCTGTGGGATGATAGAATATCTGCAATCGATACGGGTTCTGCAATGGCGCAGAAACAGATCAATAAAATCTGTCTCTGCGCCCTTTTTGTACCCTTTTGAAGCCGGGTTCATGGCCAGAGTGCGCCGGATAGGCGAGGATTTTTGCCCACAGACAAGGCGATTTTCCGCAGCGATCCTGACGGATTGCAAGGGAGAGCAACGCAGTATGTGAGCAAAAAGACCGTTCAGACGGTGTATAATGGTCATGAAGACGGCTTCCAGACCTTGTGGGAAGGTAAAGCAGTATGGACAGGGTAGGGATTTGGGAAACGCAGAGCCGTACCAATCATTACAGGAGGGAAAGAATATGTACCACGATTTTGAGTCTTATACCATCACCCGCCGCAGCTTCCTCAAAGGTGCCGGCGCTGTTGGCGCAGCCGGTCTGCTGGCTGCCTGCGGCGGCTCTTCTTCCAGCACCGCAGCCAGCGCTTCGGCGGCTTCTTCCGGTGCAGCCGCTTCCGGCAAGGGCCTGAGCGAGCTGTTCACTTACGAGACTTCCGGCCGCGAGATCGAGAGCTGGAATATGCTCTACAGCCAGCTGGCCACCGACTTCAACGTGACGACCAACATCATCGACGGTCTTATCAGCTTCGACAACTACGGCAAGCCGGTGCCGGCTCTGGCTAAGAGCTGGGAGCACAACGAGGACTCCACTGTCTGGACGTTCCACCTCCGTGACGACGTGGACTGGGTGGACATGAACGGCGAGGTGCAGGACCACCTGACCAGCAAAGACTTCCTCGTGGGCTTCGAGTGGGTGCTGAACGCAAAGAAGAATCAGGCCGCCAACACCTCCATGCCCTCCACCACCGTCGTGGGCGCAGCCGACTACTACGACAAGACTTACGGAATGGATGACGCCGCAGGCGAAGCCCTTACTTACGAAGATATGCTGGCCGCAGGCGTCGGCATCGACGCACCGGACGACTACACCATCGTCTACACCTGTATAAATCCCTGCCCCTACTTCGACACCGTGGCTTCCTACGTCTGCTGCTATCCGGCACCCCCGGCTCTGGTGGAAAAGCTGGGCGTCGAGGGCTTCCGCGGCGTGGACTACACCCAGCAGTGGTGCTGCGGCCCCTACCTCATCGAGGAATTCGTCTCCGACAACTCCAAGCGGTTCATCCCGAACCCCCACTATTATGCGGCAGACGAGTGCAGCCGCTTCGAGCGCGTGTCCCTGAGCATGATCACCGACCTGACCGTCGGCTACCAGCTGTATCAGAACCGTGAGCTGGACGAGCTGGAGCTGAGCGAGAGCACCCTGACCACCATCACCTCCGACACCTCCAACGCCTACAATGACCAGCTCTGTGAGAAGCGCCCCACCAAGTACGCCTACGACTTCCACTTCAACTTCTACTGCCTCAACACCGACGGCACCCCCAACGAGAACTGGAACAAGGCCGTGGCCAACCGGGCATTCCGCCGCTGCTTCCAGGAGGGCCTGAACCTCATTCCCTACTACGCACGCTTCAACAAGATCAACCCCCTCAAGTGTGAGAACAACTACTACACCATGAAGGGCGTCTGCTACAACTCCAAAGGCACCGATTATGTTGATCTGGTGGCCAAGGAGCTGGGCATCGACGGCGAGAAGTATGACGGCAAGACCATGGTCCATCTGCGCAAGTCCACCGCCGACTCCATCGCCGCCCTCAAGAAGCAGGCCATGGATGAGCTGACTGCCATCGGCGTCACCTTCCCGGTCAAGGCGCCCTTCTTCTTCGTGGCCGGCAACACCGTGGCTCAGGACAACGCCACCGTTCTGAAGCAGTGCATCACCGACAGCTTCGGCGACGACTTCATCCAGCTGGACCTCGGCACCTACGTTTCCAGCTTTGCAAAGGAAGTCCGCATCCCCAAGCTCCACGGCTTCGTCATCAACGGCTGGGGCGCAGACTTCGGCGACCCCGTCAACTTTGTGGGGCAGGAGATCCTGCACGACTCCAACGCCTACTACGCCGTCAACTACTCCAACATCCAGCTGGTGGCGGAGGATCCCGCCGATTACCAGCAGGAGCTGGTAGACGAGTTCGAGCAGTTCACCGACCTGGTCAACGCGGCCAACGCCATCGTGGACGACACCGACGCCCGCTATGAGGCCTTCGCAAAGGCCGAGGCCTACATGATCAACAACTCGCTGGCTGTCCCCTGCTACTACGATGTCCGCTGGTGCCTGACCCACGTCAACGAGTACACCAAGATCAACGCCATGTTCGGCCCCTGCAACTTGAAGTACGTCAACTGGGAGACCAGCGAGGACGCCTACACCACCGCTCAGTACGAGGAATTTGCCAAGGCTTTCGACGCCGCAAAATCTTAACTTTTTCTTAACTTTTCCGCCGGGAGTTCCTGCTTCCGGCCCGTATCCCACACACGGGAGCTGTTCTTGGATTAAGAACAGCTCCCGTTCTTTTGTTTTTGGGCCTGTTTATCTTATTTTCGTCACTCTTCATCACAGTAAAGTAAATTTATTTCATCTCTATGCAGAGTGCGACTTTCTTTTAGAAGAAAAAGCGATTTCCATTCCATTGACAACTATTTATTTCGATGGTACAATATATGTCGTGTTAAGGATTTTACGGGAGGAGCACAGGCGCAGACAGAGGGGTCTGTTTCTGCGCTCTTTTGTATTCTCTGGCAATACAGGGAGGGCAGATAATCTCGTAGGAGTGGGAAATCGGCAGGGCAAGGTACCCTGCGCCATAGAGCCGAGACACGAAAGAATAATTGGGAGGAAAACACAATGAACGCAAATTTTGAGTCTCATTCCATCAGCCGCCGCAGCTTCCTCAAGGCTTCCGGCGTCGTGGGCGCTGCAAGCATCCTGGCCGCTTGCGGTGGTTCTTCCAGCAGCACTGCTGCCAGCACCTCCGGTGCTGCCTCCGGCGCAGCTGCACCCGCAGCCGACGCCATCACCGATTACGTCTCCTTCGAGACCTCTAAACGTGAGCTGGAGACCTGGAACTTCCTGTACAGCCAGTCCGCTTCCGACCTGAACGTCATCACCAACTGCTGGGACGGCCTGCTGAGCTTCGACTGCTACGGCAAGGCAGCCCCCGCCATCGCATCCAGCTGGGAGCACAACGACGACTCCACCGTCTGGACCTTCCACCTGCGCGACGATGTCGATTGGTGCGACGTCAACGGCGAGGTCAAGTCTCACCTGACCTCCAAGGACTTCCTCGTGGGTCTTGAGTGGGTCCTGAACGCTCTCAAGAACGAGGCCTTCAACACCTCCATGCCCTCTGAGACCGTCGTGGGCGCTGCTGAGTACTACGACCTGACCAAGGACAAGGGCGACGCTGCTGCTGATATGACCTACGAGGATATGCTGGCTGCCGGTGTCGGCGTCGAGGCACCGGACGACTACACTCTGGTCTTCACCTGCAAGAACCCCTGCCCCTACTTCGACACTGTCGCTGCCTACAACAGCTTCTACCCCGCCTCTGAGGACCTCATCAAGGAGCTGGGCATCGATGGCTTCCGTGCCTGCGATTACTCCACCATGTGGTACAATGGTCCGTACCTCATCGAGGAGTACATCCAGCAGAACACCAAGAGCTTCATCCCCAACCCCAACTACTACGCCGCAAACGACTGCACCCGTTTCGAGCATCACACCATCACCATGATCCCCGACCTGTCCATGGGCCTGCAGCTGTACGAGAACGGCGAGGTCGATAACATCGACCTGACCGAGTCCAACCTGACCACCATCACCTCCGACCCCAACAACAAGCACAACAAGTTCCTGTGCGAGAAGCGCCCCACCAAGTTCAGCTTCCAGATGCACCTGAACTTCCAGCGCAAGGATGAGAACGGCAATCTGGACGAGAACTGGAACAAGGCTGTTGCAAACCGCGCGTTCCGTCAGTGCTTCTACAAGGGCATCAACTTCACCAACTACTACGCCCGCACCAACAAGATCAACCCCCTGAAGTGCGAGAACGACTACTACACCATGCCCGGTGTCTGCTACAACACCAAGGGTGAGGAGTACACCACTCTGGTCGCCAAGGAGATGGGCTTCGACGGTCAGGCTTACGACGGCAAGACCATGATCCGCCTCCGCGACAACGGCGGCGACATCGCTGACCTGAAGAAGCAGGCCATGGAAGAGCTGAGCGCCATCGGCGTCACCTTCCCCGTCCACTGCTACCACTACATCAAGAGCGGCGACACCAATGCTCTGGATACCGCCACCGTTCTGAAGCAGTGCTTCTCCGAGAGCCTGGGCGATGACTTCGTCGTGCTGGACATCGGCACCTATGTCTCTTCCATCTATAAGGAAGTCCGTAACGTCCAGCTGCACTCCATCCTGCAGAACGGCTGGGGCGCTGACTTCGGCGACCCCATCAACTTCCTGGGCCAGGAAGTCCTGAGCGACGACAACGCTTACTACGCTCAGACCACCTCCTGGATCGCAGCCGTCGAGAAGGATCCTCAGGATTACCAGAAGGAGCTGCTGGCAGATTATCAGGAGTTCACCGATCTGGTCACTGAGGCAAAGGCTATCGTCACCGATACCGATGCACGCTATGCCGCATTCGCAAAGGCTGAGGCTTCCATGCTGAACAACGCACTGTGCATCCCCTGCCTGTACGAGGTGCTCTGGTGCCTGACCCACGTCAACGAGTACACCAAGATCAACGCCATGTACGGTCCCTGCAACTACAAGGCCGTCAACTGGGAGACCCGTCAGGGCGACGGCTACACCACCGAGGAGTACGAGGCTTTCTCCGCTGCTTTCAATGCAGCAACCAAAGCCTGATGATTATTTTATAAAGGTTTGGTTATCATGTTAAAATACACCGTCAAGCGGCTGGCTCAGTCGCTCGTCACGATCTTATTGATCGCAACCATCGTCTTTCTGCTGATGCGCTGCCTGCCTACGGACTACTACTTCACGGAAGAACAGCTCATGAAGTTTACCGAAGAGCAGAAATACGCCGCGCTGGAAGCCGCCGGTCTGACCGACCCCATCGGCACTCAGCTGCTGAACTTCTACAACGACCTGCTCCATCTGGACTTCGGCACTTCCCGCCGCATCCAGAACGGTGCCTCCGTCGTGAAGGTCATCGGCAAGAAATTCGGCGTCTCCATGCGCCTCGGCCTGATCTCCGCCGGCATCTCTCTGCTGGTGGGCATCATGCTGGGCATCCTGCAGACCGCCTTCAAGGACAAGGTCTTTGACTGGATCGGCACGGCCTACACCGTTTTCGTCAACGCTGTGCCTTCTCTGGTCTCCTATTCGCTGGTGCTGGTCTTCGGCTCCAAATACCTGGGTTTCCCCACGCTGTACTCCACCCGTAATGTCGGCCCGTCCAGCGTGCTGCCCATCGTCTGCTTGTCGCTGGCGTCTATCGCAGGCTACGCTCTGTGGACCCGCCGCTACATGGTAGACGAGCTGACCCGCGATTATATCAAGCTGGCCCGCGTCAAGGGCCTGAGCTCCAGCGAGATCATGTTCAAGCACGTGCTGCGCAACGCCATGGTCCCCATGGTGCAGTATATCCCCCAGTCCATCCTGCTGACGGTCGGCGGCTCTCTGCTGATGGAGCGGTTCTTCTCCGTTCCCGGCATGGGTCCCCTGCTGACCGACGCCATCCAGCGCTATGACCTGAACGTCGTCCAGACTCTGGTCATCCTCTACGCTGCACTGGGCATCGTGGGTGTTTTCCTGGGCGACGTGCTGATGATGCTGGTTGACCCGCGCATTACTCTGACCGGAAAGGAGGCCGCACGCTGATGGCTAAAGCATCTGATTTTGAGGGCAAGAAGCAGGACGAACTGTTCTACTTCGTCGATTACTCTCCGGAGGAAGCCGAGCGTGTCGGCTACTCCAACTACAGCTACTGGGGTTCTGTCATCCAGAACTTCCTCAAGCACAAGGCTGCCGTCGTCTGCCTGATCCTGTTCCTGTTCCTCGTCATCTTCTCCTTCATCGCACTGGCCATCGGCAAGTACGATTATCAGACGCTGGTGACGGATTCCTCTCTGGCCTTCCGGAAGCCCAACAGCGAATACTGGTTCGGCACCGACAACCTCGGCCGCGACTACTGGTGTCAGGTGTGGTACGCCACGCAGGTGTCCATCCGTCTGGCCCTCATCGTTGCCGTGGGCGAGAGCATCCTCGGCGTCATCATCGGCCTGATCTGGGGCTATGTCCGTAAGCTGGACCGCTTCTTCACCGAGCTGTACAACCTCATCGACAATGTGCCTTACATCATCTACATGACCCTGATCGCACTGGTCGTCGGCCAGAGCTTCACCATCATGGCCGTCTCGATGATCGCCATCGGCTGGCTGGTCATGGCCCGCCGCGTCCGCAACATGGTGTTCATGTTCCGTGACCGCGAGTACAACCTCGCGTCCCGCTGCCTTGGCACCCCGCTGTGGCGCGTTCTGACCAAGAACATCCTGCCCTATCTGGTCTCCGTCATCATCCTGCGCATGGCGCTGAGCATCCCCGCCACCATCAACCTCGAGTCCACCCTGTCCTATCTGGGCATCGGTCTGGGCATCGAGACTCCGTCTCTGGGCCTCATCCTGAGCAAGGTGCGCGGCTTCTTCCTCGATTATCCTTACCTGCTGGTCTTCCCCGCATCCATCGTGTCCATCATCTCCATTTCCTTCTATATCATGGGCAACGCTTTCTCGGATGCTGCTGACCCGCGCAACCACGTTTAACAGATGGGAGAGAAAATCACAAAAATGGATAGACAACCGATCATCTCTGCCAAAGACGTGGAGATCACCTTTAGCCTGCGCGGCAAGAAGCTGAACGCGATCCGCAAGTGCTCGCTGGACCTTTATGACGGCGAGACGCTGGCCATCGTGGGCGAGTCCGGCTCGGGCAAGTCCGTATTCACCAAGACCTTCGTGGGTATGCTGGATGTCAACGGTAAGATCACCGGCGGCTCCATCATGTACGAAGGCCGCGACATGACCAAGTTCACCGAGAAGGACTGGCTGGGCGTGCGCGGCAAGAAGATCGCCATGGTCATGCAGGACCCGATGACCAGCCTGAACCCGCTGAAGAAAATCGGCAAGCAGATCCAGGAGAGCATCGAGCACCATCAGGGCCTGAAGGGCGCGGAGGCCAAGAAGGCCGCCATTGAGATGCTGGCCAAGGTCGGCATCCCCGACCCGGAGCGCCGCTACGAGCAGTATCCGCACGAGTTCTCCGGCGGTATGCGTCAGCGTGTCGTCATCGCCATCGCTGCCGCCTGCCGTCCGCAGATCCTCATCTGCGACGAGCCCACCACCGCTCTGGACGTGACCATTCAGGCACAGATCCTGCAGCTCATCCGTGACCTGCAGAAGGAGCTGGGCATGTCCGTTATCTACATCACCCATGACCTGGGCGTTGTGGCAAACGTGGCAGACCGCGTGGCCGTCATGTACGCCGGCCAGATCGTCGAGTACGGTACCGTCGAAGAGATCTTCTACGACGCATGGCACCCCTACACCTGGGCTCTGCTGCAGGCTCTGCCTCAGCTGGGTACCAAGGGTGAGGCCCTGCCCACCATCGACGGTACGCCGCCGAACCTGTTCAATGAGATCAAGGGCGATGCATTTGCACCCCGCAACAAGCACGCGCTGGCCATCGACTTCGTGGCAGAACCTCCGTTCTTCCAGGTGTCCGAGACCCACGCGGCAAAGACCTGGTATCTGGACCCCCGGGCTCCCAAGATGGAACGCCCGCACTCCATCCAGAACCTGCGTGAGAAAATGGGAAAGATGGGAGGTTCCAACTTAAATGGCTGAGCGTGAAAAGCTGATTGAGCTGAAAGACCTTCAGATCACCTTTGGCTCCGGCAAAAAGAAGTTCGTGGCCGTGGACCACGTCAATTTTGACATCTACAAGGGCGAGACCTTCTCGCTGGTCGGCGAGTCCGGCTCCGGCAAGACCACCATTGGCCGTGCCATCTGCCGCATCAACCCGACTTCCGGCGGCGACATCTTCTTCAAGGGCCAGAAGATCAACGGCAAGATCTCCAAGGAGCTGGACCGTGAGGTCATCCGCAAGGTGCAGATGATCTTCCAGGACCCCATGGCCTCCCTGAACGAGCGCGCCAAGGTCGAGTACATCGTGGCTGAGGGTCTGTTGAACCACCACCTGTACAAGGACCAGGATGACCTGCACGAAAAGGTCATGAACGCTCTGCACGAGGTCGGCCTGCTGCCGGAGTTCGCCTCCCGCTTCCCCCACGAGTTCTCGGGCGGCCAGCGTCAGCGTATCGGCATCGCCCGTGCGCTGGTCATGGAGCCGGAGTTCATCGTGGCCGACGAGCCCATCTCCGCACTGGACGTCTCCATCCGTGCGCAGGTGCTGAACCTGCTGAACAGCATGAAGAAGTCCCGCGGTCTGACCTACCTGTTCATCGCCCACGACCTGTCGGTCGTCCGGTTCATCTCGGACCGCATCGCCGTCATCAGCGAGGGCCGCATCGTGGAGCTGGCAGAGGCTGAAGAGCTGTTCCTCCACCCCCTGCATCCCTACACCAAGGCTCTGCTGAGCGCTGTTCCCATCCCTGACCCGGGCCTGGAAAAGAGCAAGAAGCTCCTGGTCTACGACCCCAGCTGCCACGACTACAGCGTGGACAAGCCGGTCTGGGAGGAGATCGCCAACGGTCACTTCGTCTATGGCAACCAGAAGGAGCTGGAAGGCTACCGCAAGGAATATCAGAGCCAGCTCTAAGCACTGTCACTTGACTGTATTTTAACACAAATGCCCCGCCGCATTGGGAAGCATCCCATTGCGGCGGGTTTTGTGCTGTATAAAAAGAGGCCGCTTCCCGTATTTCTGCCGGGAAGCGGCCTCTTTGTGTTTTTATATCAGTCTTGCACCGGGCTTCGGCTCATGGGCCTGCCAGAGGGTGACCCACTCGGGCAGACGCAGGGTCTTCAGGCGCTGGGGCAGGGCGGCGAGATCGCCGCCCGTGAGATACCACGCCACACCGAACGCCGCCAGCGCCAGGATCCCCAGCACCGCCAGCAGAACGCGGAGAGGATGCTTCTTCTTTGGGGGCGGGTCCTTGCTCTGCGAACGGCCCGGAGGATCGCTCTGTTTGGTCTGTCCGGCGGGAAGGAAGCCTGTCCCCTCGGCCTGCGGCAGACCGGCAGCGGCGCGGCGCACCATATCCAGCAGCCAGAGACCGGGGTTATCTGCGGCGGGGACGGTGCGGAGCCAGCAGCCTTTTTTGGTGCAGAGCACCAGCACATGGTCGCTTTCCCGCTCGGCACAGGCCACGGCCAGCTCTGTTCCCACGACGCGGCGGGCCGCCTGCGCCCGGGCGAGGGCCAGACGGACAGGGTCGGGGTTGTCCCCTTCCCCGCCGAGCTTGGCCCGGGCGCGCTTTTCGATTTGGGGGCCGACCTTGGCGTCGGCATAGCTCATGGTGCCGAAGTCATAGACCTTCTCGGCACCGGGGACTTTCTCGAGCCGGGATTCCAGCAGCGCACCGGCGGCGGCATCACCGCAGGCCAGCAGACGATCATGGGCTTCCAGCGCCTGCACGGCGGCAGCGGCCAGACTGGTATCGCCTGCACCATATACGTCCGCGCCAAAGCTGCTGCGGAGGCTCTGAGCCGCCTTTTTCAGTCCCGTGGGCGTGTCCGCATGGACAGCCAGCAGCGTCTCTGCGCCCCGGCTCTTCCACTGGGCCTCAGCCCTCCATTGGGGCGCAAACAGCGCCACAGCGGCTGCCAGCCGCCCCTGCGGCGCACCGTACAGGCGCAGCACACAGCGGGTCTCCTCTGCCAAATCCCATCAACCCCTTATTTTTGATTTTTACCGGACGAACGCCTCATCCAGTGCGGCCAGCGCTTCGTCGTCCGACTGCTGGGCCGCGGTGAGAGCCTGCGTCCCGGCAGGGACTTTGCCCTGTGCCAGACGCAGCGCCAGTTCCAGCGCAGCCTGTGCGGCCCGGGCGCGCACCAGCGCACGGTCAGGCCGGGAGACGAAAAGCTTCTTGACGCAGGCCACGCCATCCCGGGCAGCGCCCAGATAAACGGTACCTACAGGGCGCACCTCGTCGCCGCCGGTGGGGCCGGCCACGCCGGTGACGCTCACAGCGATGTCAGCGCCCGAAGCCTTTGCCGCGCCCAGCGCCATCTGTACCGCCACGGGGGCGGACACGACGTTGTACTTTTCGATGACCGCCGGGTCCACGCCCACGAGCTTTGCCTTGGCCTGCTCCCAGTAGGTGACAAAGCCATAGCCGAACACCTCGCTGGAGCCGGACACGGAGGTCAGGCGCTGTGCGATGAGGCCGCCGGTGCAGCTCTCGGCGGTGGCGATGGTCAGCCCCTTTTCCTGCAGGGTATGGACCACCGTCTCTTCCAGACCGGCCACATCCTCATCATACACCGCATCGCCCAGCATATCATAGAACTTTTTGGCATACGCGCGGCACATTTTTTCGCCGTCCTCGTCGGAGCGGGCGCGGGCGGTAATGCGGATCTCGCACTCACCGGTCTTGCAGTAAATGGCGGCGGTGGGGTTCGGGTTTTCCAGCAGGTCGCGCACCTTATACTCAATATCGCTCTCGCCGCCCAGCACACGGAGGGTGACGGAGTGGAGGGTGCAGTTCTGGCGCTCCATCAGCAGAGGGCGGACGCTCTCCGTCCACATGGCCTTCATCTCGTGGGGGACGCCGGGCATGAGGACGGCGCAGCGGCCGTCCTGTTCGAACCACGCGCCGGGGGCAGTGCCGTGGTTGTTGATGATTTTATGGCCCTTGGTGGGGACCATCGCCTGTTTGCGGTTGTTGGGGGTCGTCTCTCGGCCGGTGCGGGCAAAGTAGCTGGTGATCTTGTCCCACTCGGCCTCATCGAAGGCCAGCTCATCCCCGAAGCAGGCGGCAACGGTCTCCTTGGTCAGGTCGTCTGCCGTGGGGCCGAGACCGCCGGTAAAGACCAGCAAGTCGCAGCGGCTCTTAGCCTCGTTGACGAAATCGGCCAGACGGCCATGGTTGTCGCCGATGGTGCTCTCCCGCTGGACCGTGATGCCCAGATCGGCCAGCTCCCGGCTGAGGTACTGGGCGTTGGTGTTGAGGATGTTGCCGAGAAGGAGCTCGGTACCCACACTGATGATCTCTGCTGTCATGGCTCAGCCCTCGAATTCCACGTCGTCGGTGATACGCAGGCGGATGCGCTCGGTGACCTCTGCGGCCTCGGCTTCCAGCTCTGCCAGACCGGGCATCCCGGCCTCGGCTTCGAGGATCTCGCTCAGTTCGGGGCGGATCTTCGGGTGCGGCGGGGTGAAGATGGTGCAGCAGTCCTCGTAGGGCAGGATGCTCGTCTCGAAGGTGTTGATGTGGCGGGCCGTCTCGACGATCTCGGTCTTGTCCATGCCGATGAGGGGACGGAGGATGGGCAGGTCCTGGGCGGCGTCGGTACACTGCAGAGCCTTGACGGTCTGGCTGGCCACCTGTGCCAGACTCTCGCCGGTGACGAGGGCTTCACAGCCCTGCTTCCTGGCGATGATGTTGGCAATGCGCATCATGCTGCGGCGCATGAGGACGGTGAAGAGAACGTCGGGCGCGTTATCGCGGATATACTCCTGGGGCTTAGTATACGGCACCACAAAGAGGTTGGTGCTGCCGGTATAGGGGGTGATGAGCTGGGCCAGAGCCTTAACTTTCAGTTTTGCGCGTTCGGAAGTATACGGAGGGGACGCGAAATGGATGTGGTCGAGGCCGAGGCCGCGCTTTGCCATCCGGTATGCCGCCACAGGGCTGTCGATGCCGCCGGACAGCATATTGAGGGCGCGGCCGGAAGTTCCGACAGGCAGACCGCCCTCACCCTGTATTTTGGGGCCGTGGATATACGCACCGTAATCGCGGATCTCCACGATGACCTTGAACTGAGGGTTCTTGACGTCCACCCGCAGGTAGTTGTGCCTGCCCAGCAGATAGGCACCCAGCTCCCGCATCAGCTCGGGGCTGGTCATGGGGAAGGTCTTGTCGGAACGACGGGCCTCGACCTTGAAGGTCTTGATGCCGTGGAGGCTGTCGCCCAGATAATCCTCGGCGGTCTGGCAGATGGTGTCGAAATCCTTCTCACAGACCACAGCACGGCTGAGGGCCGCGAGGCCGAACACCTTGCTCACCCGCTCAAAGGCGAGGTCCATATCAATATCTTCCTCTTCCGGCTCCATGTAGAAGGTGGACTGGGTGCAGTAGACGCGGAACTTGCCCACCGTTTTGAGACGGTAGCGCAGGATCTTCATCATCGTCGATTCAAACTGGTTGCGGTTGAGGCCCTTCAGAGACATTTCGCCCTGATAGCCCATAATGACTTCGCGCATAATAGCTTCTCCTAATATTGTGTTGTTCATCAGCCGGTGCTTTTTACTTTTTGATTCTCTGCAAGTGCTTCATGCCATCCTCAAAGCGCTCGAGGAAGGCGTCCACATCCTCCGGGGTGTTGTCGGCGCAGAAGGACACCCGGATGGCCGTGTCGATGGCCAGCGGGTCGCGGCCCATGGCCGCCAGCGTGTGGCTGGGCTGTCCCCTGCCGCAGGCACTGGCCGACGAGACGTAGATCTGCTTTTCGGACAGCCATGCCAGCATCGTCTCGCTCTTGATGCAGTTCTCGCTGAAATTCAGCACCTCAGGCACAGCGCCCGCCGGGCTGTTGATCTCCACCTCCGGGAACACAGAAAGCCCCGCGCGGAGGCGGTCGTTGAGGGCGCGCACAGCCTTGTCGCGGCTCTTGATGCTGCCGGCCAGGCGGGTGGCCGCGGCGGCAAGGCCTAGCGCATAGGGCAGGTTTTCGGTGCCAGGGCGGAGGCCGCGCTCCTGCTCACCGCCCAGATAGGGCGGCTGGAACGCCTGCACCAGCCGATCGCTCAGGTAGAGCGCACCGACACCCTTGGGTGCGTGGATCTTGTGGCCGCTGACGGTCATCGTGTCGATGTTGTCCAGCTTGATGGGGACGCGCATCCACGCCTGCACAGCGTCCACATGGACGATGGTGCGGCTGTTGCGGCGCTTGACCTCGGCGGCCAGACGCTCCACGTCGCTGCGGGTGCCTATCTCGTTGTTGACCATCATGCAGGCCACGAGGATGGTATTCTTGTCCACGGCATCCAGCATCTTGTTGATGTCCAGTGTGCCGTCGGCCTGAGGCTTCACGACAGTGACGTTATAGCCCTGCGCGGCCAGACGTTCCAGCGGGCGCTGGACGCTGGGGTGTTCGAAGCCCGACACCACGATGCCCTTCCCGAAGGTGCGGGTCTGGGCCGCGCCCAGCAGGGCCAGATTATTGCCCTCGCTGCCGCAGGAGGTAAAGTACAGCTCCCTCGACTTGCAGCCCAGGGTGCGGGCCACGGCGGCACGGGCGGCGTTCAGGGCCTCTTCGCTCCGTGCGCCGGGGGCATAGAGACTGGAGGGGTTGGCCCAGTGCTCCCGCATGGCCTTGTCTATCACGTCTGCCACCTCGGGAGCAACGATGGTGGTGGCGGCGTTATCCAGATAATGCAGTTCCGGATCATGCAGCATAATTTCATTCCTGCCTTTTGTGCATAAAATATCAGGATAAGTATACCACAAAGCTCCGCATAACGCAAAATATTTGCACAGCAAAAAAGGGGCCGCTCCATGCAGGAGCAGTCCCTTTCAGCAGCTTGCGGTTCGCGTTTGGGTTCAGCCGTTCTCGTTTGCCTTCTGCAGCCAGATGCTGCCGATGTCCAGCGCATTGTACAGGCCGTTCTTGGTGGTCTGACGTGCCACGCGGGCCTCACGGGGCTTGGACTCATCGGTAGAGAGCAGCTGCAGATGGACCTTGTCTGCCACATCCACACCGCCCACGGTCTTGGTGGACTGGATCTGCAGATAAAGCACATACGGGTCGGTCATGCAGCCGTAATACAGCTCATTGTCCTTGCGGACGAGGGGCTTGCCTTTATAAGTCAGTTTCGGAGTAAATGGCATCGTGAAAGCCTCCCTATCATACTTGATTCACTTTAGTATATCATATTTATAATAGAAAACGCAAGGGCAGGCCCCCGGAATATGGGAATTTTTCCTCACGGGTTGCACGGGCCGGGGCTGTGCTGTATAATAGGGGCGAAAGTAACCATTCCGCCACAGGAGGACATTATGGCAGATTATCAGGAATATCGCCGCCGCATCCTTCATCGGCGCTGGCGCAGGATCTTCATCACCGCTGCGCTGCTCATCCTACTGGTGCTTCTGGCCGCTGTGGGCGTCCTCTGGAAGCGCCTTCACCGCGAGCCAGCCCCCAATACGGCCCAAGGCCCCACCATTCTGCAGCAGGAACTGACCGGCAGCGAGTGGAACACCATCAGCTACACCCCGGCCCGACGCCTCAGTGTCCAGACCCTCGACAACGGGATGACCGCGATGGATTTCCGCCTCGCCGCCCAGCCTGCCAGCCCTGCCGTAGAGCGGAGCAGCTTTTCGGACGTGAGTTTTTTGGGTGACAGCCTGACGCAGGGGATGCAGCTGTACGACACCGGCCTGCCCAACGCGCACTTCTGCGCCTATAAGGGCGTCGGCCCCAATGCCGTCGTCAACAACACCACCTGCCGCCGGGCCGACGGCGAAAAGGAAGTCCCGATGGAGGCGCTGGCCTCCCAGCAGCCCCGGGCGCTCTACATCCTGCTGGGTACCAATGTGCTGACCGCGGACAGTGATTATACCAGCTTCCTCACCTATTACCGGCTGATGCTGGACATGATCTCGCAGGCACTGCCCAACACGAAAATTTACGTCCAGTCCATCACCCCGGTCCGGCCTGAAGTGCGCAAAAAGTCCCCCGGCCTCTACAAGGAGCGGCTCTGTGAGATAAACGATGCTCTTTCGGCCATCGCGCTGGAAAAGGGCTGCACCTTCCTGAACCTCTGGGAGGCGCTGGCCGATGAGAACGGCGACCTCATCGAGGAATACGCCCAGCCGGACGGCTACCATCTGCTGCCCGCCGGGTACGACGCATGGGTGGATTACCTCTGCACCCACACCTGATAGCGATAGAAAGGCCCTCTCAGCGGCGCTGAGAGGGCCTTTTGCTGTCTTAATATCAGAACGCGATGCCGGCGTTGTCGTACAGCCAGCGGAGTGCGAACCAGCCAAAGGCCGCAGAGCCCTCGTAGAGGATGCTGTCGTCGAACCGCACCTTGGGGTGGTGCTGGCCGTAGCAGCAGCCCTGCTCCGGGCCGCCTGCGGCGATGAACATGCTCACAGTAGGCACCTCATGGCTCACGAAGGCGAAATCCTCGCTGCCGCCGCCGGGCTTGCCGCCGGTGAGAGCGGTCATGTCCATGGCACCCTTCCCCAGCAGCTCGGTCATATAGTCCATCGCATTCTCGGCGAGGGGCTTGTCCACCACCATGCAGGGGCAGTAGTCGGCAAAGGATACCTCTGCGGTGCAGCGGAAGGCCGCCGCCACGCCCTGCGCGATCTCGGTCATGCGGGTCCGAATGAGTTCGCCGGTCTTATTCTCCGGGTCGGTGGTGCGGATGGTCCCCCACATCTGGGCCACATCCGGGATGACATTGGATGCCGCACCGGCCTCGAAGCGGCCGGTGGTCAGCACACCGAAGTCGCCGGGCTTCAGCTCCCGGCTGTTGATTTCCTGCAGGGCGATGTGGATGTGGGCCGCAGCCGTGATGGGGTCGATGCAGTTTTCCGGGGTAGAGCCGTGACCGCCCTTGCCCTTGACCACGATATGGTACTGCTCACAGCTGGCCATCGTGATGCCGCCGCCCGGCACCAGCACCGTACCTACCGGCAGCGGCATTCCGGCCAGCACATGAAACATCACAGCGGCGTCCACATGAGGGTCCTCCAGCAGGCCGCCCGCGATCATATCCGGGGAGCCCTGGAAAATTTCTTCGGCAGGCTGGAATTCCAGCTTGACCGTACCTTCCAGCTCGTTCTCGTGAGCCTTGAGCAGCTTCGCTGCGCCCAGCAGCATGGCCGTATGCATATCGTGGCCGCAGCCATGCATCTTGCCGGGGACTTCCGAGCTGAACTCTTCACCCGAGTCCTCGGGGATGGGCAGGGCGTCCATATCGGCACGCAGCAGGATGGTCTTGCCGGGCTTTTTGCCGCCTGCCAGCGCAATGACACCAGCCTTGCCGCAGTCCCTCGGCTCATAGCCCATCTCCGTCAGCGCCTTTTTGACCAGCTCCTTCGTGTGGGGCAGATCGAAGCCCACCTCCGGGTGGCGGTGGAGCGTCCGACGCCACTGCTGCAGCTGCGGCTCCAGTGCGCGGGCCTCCTTCAAAAGCTCTTCCGATGTGATATTCATACTCATCCGCTCCTTCTTTTTTAGGAAGCCGTTTTCATAAGCATTGCACTCCGCTTACGAAAACAGTTTCTCGATTTAGAAAAAGCCCTCCCGAGGGAGGGCTTTTTGCTGTGTTATGTTCAGCCCTCGGTGTGGCTTCCTTCGGGGTGGTACTTGGCGCAGGTGCACTTTTTCCACTTCAGGCCGCTGCCGCAGGGGCAGGGGTCGTTGCGGCCGATCTTGATGACGCGGACAGGCTGGCCCTTGGGTGCGCCCTTTGCGCCGGGTGCGCCGTTGCCAGGCACATAGCCCTCGCCAGTGGGTTTGGCCACCTGCTCACGCTTGGGGGCCTTGCCCGCCTCGCGCACCTCGATGGTCAGCAGCATCTTGACGCTGGACTCCCGGATGGAATCGACCATCTGGTCGAACATATCAAAGCCCTCGATGCGGTACTCGACGACGGGGTCCTTCTGGCCGTAGCCGCGCAGAACGATGCCCTGACGCAGCTGGTCCATGTTATCAATATGGTCCATCCACTGGCGGTCTACACACTTGAGCAGGCAGATACGCTCCAGCTCACGCATCAGGGGTGCGCCGTAGCGCTGCTCCTTGTCGTTCAGGACGTCCATGCCGCGCTGATACAGCATATCCGCGATGCTCTCCTGAGAGATGCTGTCATAGTCAGCGACAGTGTAGTGGAAGTCGGCGTCGGTGGTCAGCCAGCCCAGATAGTGGCGGCGGAGTGCACCGAAGTCCCACTCGTCCTTCACATCGCCTGCGAGGAACTGCTTGCAGCTGGACTCGATATTCTCCTTCAGCATATTGTGCATCTCGGCGCTGATGTCCTCACCGTCCAGGACCTTGCGGCGCTGACCATAGATGATCTCGCGCTGCTGGTTCATGACGTCGTCGTATTTCAGGACGTTCTTGCGGATCTCGAAGTTGCGGCCCTCGAGCTTCTTCTGAGCAGACTCGATGGTGCTGGTGATCATCCGGTTCTCGATGGGGGTGTCCTCGTCGATGCCCAGAGTACCCATCAGGCTCTGCACGCGGTCGCCGCCGAACAGACGCATCAAATCGTCCTCGAGGCTCAGATAGAAGCGGGATGCACCGGGGTCGCCCTGACGGCCTGCACGGCCGCGCAGCTGGTTGTCGATACGGCGGCTCTCGTGGCGCTCAGTACCGATGATGAACAGACCGCCGGCAGCACGCACCTCTTCAGCCTCCGCTTCGGTCAGGGGCTTGTACTGCGCATACAACTCATCGAACCGCTTGCGGACAGCCAGAACGTTGGCGTCGGTAGTCTCACCATGGCCGTCGGCCTCGATGAGCAGCAGCTCCACGGCTGCAGGCAGAGCCTCCTCGGGCTTTTCAGGGTTCAGCAGCTTCTCGCAGAAGTGCTCCTTGCGCATCTGGGCCTTTGCCATATACTCGGCGTTGCCGCCCAGCATAATATCGGTACCACGGCCAGCCATGTTGGTGGCGATGGTGATGGCCCCCTTCTTACCGGCCTGTGCGACGATCTCTGCCTCATGCTCGTGGTTCTTGGCGTTCAGCACATTGAAGTCGCGGGTGTACTTCTGCAGCATCTTGGCGAGAGTCTCGCTCTTCTCGACGCTGACAGTACCCACCAGGACCGGCTGGCCGTTCTTGTGGCACTCCATGACCTGCTTGATGACGGCATTGTATTTGCCGTTGATGGTCTTGTAGATGGCATCCGGGTAATCCTTGCGGATGACAGGGCGGTTGGTGGGGACGGTAACGATGTTCAGACCGTAGATCTCGGTAAATTCGGTAGCCTCCGTCTTTGCCGTACCGGTCATACCGGACAGCTTCTTATACATACGGAAATAGTTCTGGAAGGTGATGGTGGCCAGCGTCTTGCTCTCGGCGGCGATCTTCACGCCCTCCTTGGCCTCAATGGCCTGATGGAGGCCCTCGTTGTAACGGCGGCCGATCATCAGACGACCGGTAAACTCATCGACGATGAGCACTTCGCCGTCCTTCACGACGTAGTCGATGTCGCGCTGCATCACACCGTAGGCTTTGATGGCCTGGTCGATGTGGTGGGCGAGGGTCATATTCTCTGCGGCAGCGAGGTTCTCGATCTTGAAATATTCCTCGGCCTTCTTGATGCCCTTAGCCGTCAGGGTGCAGGTCTTGTGCTTTTCGTCCACGATGTAATCGCCGTCAGCCTGCTCGTCGGTCTCCACCTTGTCTTCCAGCTCGACCACAACGCTCTTGCGCAGAGTGCGGACAAAGCGGTCCACCTGGGTATACAGGCTGGAAGAGTCCTCTCCGCGGCCAGAGATGATAAGCGGCGTACGGGCCTCGTCGATGAGGATGGAGTCCACCTCATCGACAACGGCGTAGGCATGGCCGCGCTGCACCATGTTGTCTTTATAAGTCACCATGTTGTCGCGCAGATAGTCGAAGCCAAACTCGTTGTTGGTGCCGTAGGTAATGTCGGCATTATAAGCTTCCCGGCGGGCATCGCCATCCATGCCCTGCACGATCAGGCCCACCGACAGGCCCAGCCAGCGGTAAAGCTTGCCCATCCACTCGCTGTCGCGCTTAGCAAGGTAATCGTTGACGGTGACGATGTGGACACCCTCCCCGGTCAATGCATTCAGATAGGCAGGCAGCGTTGCCACAAGGGTCTTGCCTTCACCGGTCTGCATCTCGGCGATGTCGCCCCGGTGCAGGGCGATGCCGCCGGTGACCTGCACCGGGAAATGCTTCATGCCCAGCACACGCCATGCGGCCTCGCGGCAGACAGCGAAGGCATCGGGCAGAATATCATCCAGCGTTTTGCCGTCGGCCAGCTTCTGCTTCAGTGCAGGAGTCTGGGCCTGCAGCTCGGCATCCGACATCGCCTGATACTTGCCTTCCAGAGCCAGCACCTGTTTGGTGAGGGGGTTGATCTTTTTCAGTTCCCGGTCAGAGAAGCTGCCAAAGAGTTTTTCAGCTAAGGACATTGGTCACACCTCATGATTCTTCAAAATAGCAAACGTCCGGGCCATTTGATTGCCCCAAAACGAATATTCACACATAAATATATGATACACCAAAAGCCCCATCCCGTCAAACCAGATGGTGAATTTTAGCCGGTTATTGAATGAATTTTCTGTAAATTCCTTCGACCTTTCTCACCACTGTATGGTATCAGCTTTTTTCGATGTAATAGCAGACGAGGTCTGTCGCGCCGCGCGTTGCATGGCGCATGGCTTTGTGCTCGACGCCCTCGTATTGGAAGCCCACTGCTTTCAGCAGTTTCCCTGAGGCGAGATTGTATGCATAGTGTCCTCCGGTAAACATCTCAGCGTTAGTTTTTTCGAAATAGGTCTGCACGACGGCCTGCAGCGCCTCCCGCGCGTAGCCCCTTCTCCGGGCGTCCGGTGCGATTTCGATACCAAACTCCCACCCCGGCACAGCCCGCTCTGCGTCCATCATGGACATCATCCCGATGACCCGGCCCGTCTCTCTGCACACAATGCTGTAGCGCGTCTGAGCTGCAAATTTCTGCATCAAACGCTCATACTCCTCATCCATCTCCTCAAAGGCATGGTAGCCGCCGCAATCCAGCGTCGTCTGCTCGTCAGACAAAATCGCAAAAACGTCCTCTGCGTCTCCGATGGCAAACTGGCGCAGCAGCAAGCGCTGCGTCTCGATTTTTAATAATTCCATTTTTACCACTTTCTTTTCTCGGATACAAGAAAGCCGCCCTGAGAACTCTCAGAGCGGCACATTCAAGTCGGCGGCTACCTATTTTCACAAGCCGTTTCCAGCTAACTATCTTGGGCACGAGTGAGCTTAACTACTGTGTTCGGAATGGGAACAGGTGGAACCTCACCGTCATCGTCACCGACCATATGACTAGCTAAGTATATCATTTCT
>OOCP01001290.1_pt1 | contig 26616 bp, 25 predicted proteins | sample 1671511 | NCBI WGS metagenome assembly OOCP01 (sample SAMN06348164, study PRJEB24527) | human gut metagenome | biome: human gut; feature: ankylosing spondylitis patient; material: feces | host: Homo sapiens | place: China | collected 2015-10 | reverse complement strand
ACTCTTTCCCTACACGACGCTCTTCCGATCTACAGGTGCTAAAATTGATATAGAAGAAGACGGTACAATCCATATCTTCGCAGTTGACCAAGAAAGCGGTAAGGCTGCAAAAGACGCTATTGAAGCTATTGTTAAAGAACCTGAAGTAGGCGAAATCTATAACGGTCTTGTTAAGACAATTCAACCGTTCGGTGCATTCGTTGAAATTCTTCCGGGTAAAGACGGTCTATGCCATATTTCAAAACTTGCTAATCACAGAGTTGAAAAGGTTGAGGATGTTGTAAGCCTTGGCGATGTTGTGAAAGTCGTATGCCTTGGAAAAGATAAAATGGGAAGATTCAGCTTCAGTATGAAAGATGTGGCAGAATAAAGAGTACTGAATGAAGAATTGGTATTGAAATAAATAGAAAGCTATCAGAGAAAAATCTGGTAGCTTTTTTATTTTTAAGAAGATTTTTCTTAAAAGAGCCAGTACGTTGCTGCATATTTCCACAACCTGCACATATATTGTTTAAAGGGGTGGACAAGATGGAACGACAGGAAAGAAGAGAACAAATACTGAATATTCTTGCAGCCGGGATCAGAAAAGTACTTTTAAATAAAGTCCCAAAGCCGGAAGAATTGCAGGAAATACGGATGAGACTTGGACAGCCGCTGCGGGTTGTACGGGGAAAAGAAGAGATAGTATTAAGATCAGGAACAGAACCGTACATTGTAACAAAAGAGGAATTAAGAGAGACAATGGACTATATCAGCCATTATTCTCTCTATGCATATGAAAATGAATTGAGACAGGGATTTGTTACAGTGGAAGGAGGTCATCGGGTGGGCGTGGCAGGAAAAGTAATTATGGAAAAAGAAAGGGTGAAAAATATACAATACATATCATCATTAAATATCAGGGTTTCGCATGAAGTACTTGGATGTGCGGATCGGCTGATCCCTTATATCGTGGCGAATAAGCAGGTGTGTCATACACTGATCATTTCACCGCCATGCTGCGGCAAAACGACGTTGATCCGGGATCTGATTCGACAGATTTCTGACGGAAATGAATATGTGAAAGGCTGTTCGGTGGGGGTTGTGGATGAACGGTCAGAGCTGGGAGGATGTTATCTCGGGATTGCACAGAATCACCTGGGAACAAGAACGGATGTGCTGGACTGCTGCCCGAAGGCCGAAGGGATGATTATGCTGATCCGTTCCATGTCACCGCAGGTGATCGCAGTGGATGAGATCGGAACGGTAGAGGATATCCATGCCATTGAATATGCCATGCAGTGTGGCTGCCGGATGATCGCAAGCGTCCATGGACTGAACATGGATGAAGCATCCAACAAGCCGGTACTGGGAGACCTGATCCGCAGGAGGATGTTCCAGAGATACGTGGTGCTTGGAAATGAAAAAGGACCGGGTGAGATCCTGGGAATTTATGATGAACGGGGGAGCGTGTTGTGCAGAAACTTATAGGGAGCATTTTAGTGCTGACGGCAACTGCAGGAGCAGGCTATCTTTATGGGGAAGGACTGAAAGATTATCTCAGGCAGATGGAATATCTGCGATATATTGCCGGGATGATTCGGGGACAACTGGAATATACCGGGGCACCGTTGCAGGAACTTCTGATGGATGTATCAGTGAAAATAAAAGAGCCATATAAAAGCTGGCTGGAACATACCGCACGACGGGCTGCGAAAAGAACAGACGCTGATTTCACAGAAATATGGAAAGGATGCGTGGAAAAGGATCTTGGAGCTACCGGACTGAAGAAAGAGCACCGGGAGTGGATCAGAGATTTTGGAGCATTTTTAGGACAGGGAGATCGTGAGACCATGGGAAGGTCCATCGAACTTTCCATGAAGCAGATGGATCTGATGATCAGGCAGCAGAGAGAAGAACTGGCAGGAAAAAGAAAGATCGGCAACTGGCTGGGCGTAATGAGCGGGCTGTTCCTGATTATTCTGCTGTGGTAGAACAGGGGAGGGGATATGAATATCAATCTGATTTTTAAGATAGCGGCAGTGGGAATCCTTGTGTCGATCCTGAGCCAGGTCTTAAAGCACAGCGGGAGAGATGAACAGGCATTTCTGACCAGTCTTGCAGGACTGATCCTGGTCTTATCGTGGGTGCTTCCATATATTTACGATCTGTTTCAGTCGATCCGGCAGTTGTTCATGTTGTGAGAGGGGAGAAAATGAGTATGTTGCAGGTGGGAGTGATCGGAGTACTGGGAGTCCTTTTTGCAGTGCAGTTTAAAAGTGGAAAATCAGAATATGCCGTCTATATCAGTGTTGCTGTGAGCCTGCTCTTATTTGGCTGTATGCTGGAAAGGCTCAGAGATGCGGTGGATTCACTTGGCAGGATCGGGAATTATATTAAGGTGGATCAGCGTTTTTTCGGAACTATGATGAAAATGATCGGGATCACTTATCTTGCAGAATTTTCTTCAGGCATCTGCAAAGATGCAGGATATCAGAGCATCGCATCCCAGATTGAGATATTCAGTAAGCTGACGATTCTGGCGATGGGACTTCCGATCCTTCAGACTCTGCTGGAAGTCATGACGGGGTTCTTGGGATGAGGCGGGGGATCAGGATGCTTTTTCCTGTATTCCTTGCCATTTTGATTTTTCTGTTCGGGAGCAAGGTCATTTATGCTGCGGAAAATACAGAAAAAGAGGCAGACCGGGTGCAGGAGGCATTATTTGAAGAATTTGATTTTTCAAAACTGGATCAGGAAATGAAAACTCTTTTTCCGGATGAAAAGCTTTCTTTTCGGGAAATACTTATGCAACTGATCTCGGAAAACGGAGGATCCACAGCTGGTACAGTGGTGCAGTTTATAAAAGAAACAGTTTTTTACCAGTTCGGCACGAATAAAAAAATACTGGTGTATATGATCCTGATCGCAGTAGCTGCTGCCCTGTTCAACAATTTTACAAGCGTCTTTCAGAACCGGCAGGTATCGGAAGTCAGCTTCTATATTCTTTATATGCTGCTTATGACCCTGTCACTTGTAACTTTTCAGCATACGTTGCAGGATACAGAACAACTGCTTTCTTATCTGACCGAATTTATGAAGCTGTTATGTCCCAGTTACTTTCTTGCAGTTGCATTTGCTGCAGGCAGTTCCTCGGCTCTGGTATTTTATAATATTGTACTATGGATCATCTATTTAGTAGAGCTGGTGATCCTGGAACTTCTGATGCCGATTGTGCATGTATTTGTTATGATACAGGTTCTTTCCAATCTGACGGGAGAGGATCTGCTGTCAGAATTTGCGGATCTGATCAGAAAAGGAATTGCCTGGTGTCTGAAGACATTGCTGGCAGGTGTGGTCGGGATCAATGTGCTTCAGGGACTTCTTGCACCTGCCATTGATACTGTGAAGCGAAGTGCGGTAAACCGGACAGTAGAAGCGATCCCGTGGATCGGTGATGTGACGGGAGGAGTGGCAGAGGTAGCACTCGGGAGTGCGGTGTTGATCAAAAACGGGATCGGGGCAGCAGGAATGGTGATCGCAGTTATGGCCTGTGCAGTTCCTGTGATCCGGCTGGTGCTGCTTGCTTTTATATATAAACTTGTAGCAGCAATGGTTCAGCCTGTGTCGGATAAAAGGATTACAGCGTGTATTGGCGGGGTGAGTGAAGGATATGGACTGCTGCTGCAGATTCTCCTTTACACGGCACTTTTTTTCCTGATCACACTGGCGGTGATCGCAGGAGCGACTTCCTGAAAGGAGGGAAGATGAATGGGAACGGTTTATCAGTGGATTCAGAATCTTTCCGTATGGCTGGTCCTGAGTGCGGTAATCCTGCATTTAGTTCCAGGGAAAGATTATGGAAAATATGTACGCTTTTTTTCAGGAATGGTTCTGTTACTGCTTTTCCTTGAACCGATGCTGAAACTGACGGGAACAGACGGGATGATCACAAAACTTTATGAGGGAAATCTGGCAAAAGAAGATCAGGCAGAAAAAGAATTATTACAAAAATTATATGAATCGGCAGATCTGACAGAAATTCTGCCTGAGGAATATCAGACATCAGAGGAAGGAGCAGACGAAAATAGCCAGAAAAAAGTATCGGAAACCCAGGCTGTAGAAGTGGAGGAAATTCGCATTGAATAACGAGTGGCTTGCCAGGTTAAAGGAGAAGATCGGAAAAAAAGAGAACAAGGAAGAACTGCCGGTTCGGAAAAAACTGCTGCTTCTATTTCTGACCGGACTGCTGTTGCTGGTGATCGTGCTGCCATTTCCGAAAAAATCAGATTCGGAAGAGGCGGAGACCGGAACAGAGACAACCACAGAAAACCGGGGATCATATGAGCGGTACCTTGAACAAAAGACAGAAGAAGCCCTGCAGTGTGTGGAGGGGGTGGGGAATGTAAAAGTGATGATCACGCTGAAGTCTTCGGAAGAAAATGTGGTCGAAAAAGATCAGCAGAGTGACGGGCAGTCTGTGGAAGAAGAGGACAGTCAGGGCGGAAAGCGGACGACAAAAGAAACTTCCTCTGATAAAACGAGCATTTATGAACAGAAATCCGACGGAACGCAGGTTCCCTATGTGAGCAAAAAACTCTCCCCGGAAGTAGAAGGAGTGATCGTGATCGCAGATGGGGGTGGCAACGCGGTCGTGGTGCAGAATATAACCGGTGCGATTCAGGCATTATATGGGGTGGAAGCACATAAAATAAAAGTAATGAAACGCAATGTGGCAGGCACAGAATAAAAGGAGGAGCATAGTGAAGCGGGTATTAAAAAAGAATCAGGTGATGATTGCAGCACTGGCGGTGATGATTGCGGCAGCCGGCTATCTGAATTATACAGGAAGGCTGTTTGGAACTGAAAAAGACGACACGACGCAGACCAGTGCGGATCTGACAAACCAGGAACTTCTGGATATTTCTGAAGAAGATACGGCGACCGGATCAGAGGATATTTTAAGTAATGATTCTGAGACAGAAGGAACTCCGGGAGAAGCAGTACTGACCAATACAACCGCTGAGACTACTGTGGCACAGGCAAAAGTGTCCAGAGAACAGGTTATGGCACAAAGTAAAGAAACCTTGCAGTCAATCATTGATAATAAAAATCTCAGCGATGAGCAGAAGCAGGATGCAGTCGATCAGATGGTGGCACTGACCAAAAGGGCAGAGCTGGAAGCAGACATAGAATCGCTGATGGCAGCAAAAGGCTTTTCCGAGGCGGTGGTCAGCATCGGGGATGATTCTGTTGATGTTGTAGTAAAGGCAGAAGAACTGACAGATGCCAACCGGGCAAAGATTGAAGAAATCCTTACAAGAAAGACGGAAGTATCACCAGAAGAGATTGTGATCACACCGATTCATGAATGAATGGGTACGAAAGGATCACCGGAGTAATTTCGGGGAAAACTATTTGCCGTATGGCTGTACTTGTGATACACTAGCTACTGGATGCCACCCGTACGGATACGGAAGAACCGACCGGCGGGGGCCTGGACGATAGGAGATAAGCATATGTCAGATATTACGAATGAAATAAAAAAGAGAAGAACCTTTGCGATCATATCACACCCGGATGCAGGAAAGACGACACTGACGGAGAAATTTCTGCTTTATGGAGGAGCGATCAATCAGGCAGGTTCTGTCAAAGGAAAAGCAACGGCAAAGCATGCAGTATCGGACTGGATGGAGATTGAAAAGGAAAGAGGTATTTCGGTCACCTCTTCGGTACTGCAGTTTAATTACGGCGGATATTGTATCAATATCCTGGATACACCGGGACATCAGGACTTCTCGGAGGACACGTACCGTACCCTGATGGCGGCAGATTCTGCGGTAATGGTGATCGATGCATCCAAGGGTGTGGAGGCACAGACGAGAAAATTGTTCAAGGTATGTGTGATGCGTCATATCCCGATCTTTACCTTCATTAACAAAATGGATCGTGAAGCAAGAGATACGTTTGAGCTGCTGGATGATATCGAAAAAGAACTGGGGATCGCCACCTGTCCTGTGAACTGGCCAATCGGTTCGGGAAAGGCCTTTAAAGGCGTTTATGACCGGGCAAAGAAAGAAGTAGAACTTTTCTCAGATACAAAAAAGGGAACGGCCATGGGAGAAGTTCAGATGGTTCCGATTGATGCACCTGAGACAGAGAAACTGATCGGTGCAGATGCAAAGAAAATTCTGGCGGATGAGATCGAACTTCTGGACGGAGCTTCTGCGGAATTTGACCAGGAGCTGGTAGATAAGGGGCAGCTTTCTCTGGTATTTTTCGGTTCAGCACTGACAAATTTCGGAGTAGAGACATTCCTGAAGCATTTCCTGAAGATGACCACATCTCCGCTGCCGCGTATGTCGGATAAAGGGGAGATAGATCCGATGGAAGAAAAGGATTTTTCAGCTTTTGTATTTAAGATTCAGGCGAATATGAATAAGGCACATCGTGACAGGATCGCATTTATGCGGATCTGTTCCGGTGAGTTTGAGGCAGGAATGAATGTCTACCATGTGCAGGGAGGAAAAGAGATCCGTCTTTCCCAGCCGCAGCAGATGATGGCGAGTGAACGGAAGATGATCACCAAAGCTTATGGTGGAGATATCATCGGGGTTTTTGATCCGGGAATCTTTTCGATCGGAGATACCCTTACGACTTCAAAGGAAAAATTCGCTTATGAGGGAATCCCGACATTTGCACCGGAGCATTTCGCACGTGTGCGTCAGGTCGATACGATGAAAAGAAAGCAGTTTGTCAAGGGAATCAACCAGATCGCACAGGAGGGTGCGATCCAAATCTTTCAGGAATATAATACCGGAATGGAAGAAATCATTGTCGGAGTTGTCGGTGTGCTTCAGTTTGATGTGCTGAAATACCGTCTGAACAACGAGTATAATGTGGAGATCCGGCTGGAGAATCTGCCATACGAGTATATCCGCTGGATTGAAAACGAAGATGTGGATATGGATCACTTAAGCGGAACTTCAGATATGAAGAAGATCAAGGATCTGAAGGACCGTCCATTGCTGCTTTTTGCACATGAATGGAGTATCCGTATGACAGAGGAAAGAAACAAAGGACTGATCCTGTCAGAGTTCGGGCGGTCATAATTCCTCTTTGCAAACGGAACGATATTTGTTATAATGGAAAAAGAATCAGACAATGCAGGAGGTTTTGAACATGGCAAAGGACGAAAGAAATATTTATACGATACAGAATGACGCAGGAAAGGGAGAAGTAAAGATTGCAGATGAAGTTGTTGCGATCATTGCAGCCCTGGCAGCTACAGAAGTGGAAGGCGTAGCCTCCATGGCGGGCAATATCACGAATGAGCTGATCAGCAGACTCGGGATGAAGAATCTTTCCAAGGGAGTTAAAGTAGATGTGCTGGAAGGCGTGGTTACCGTTTCCCTGACCCTGAATCTGAAGTATAACTACAGTGTAGTAGAAGTATCAGGAAAAGTGCAGGAAAAGGTTAAGAATGCGATCGAGAACATGACAGGACTTGAAGTTGCAGACGTGAATATCAAAGTGGCCGGCGTAGAGATGGAGAATCAGGAGTAGGTTTACAAAGGAAAGGAATCAATATGATTAGAACAGAACTTCGCGAGCATATTTTCAAGCTGTTATTTCAGGAAGAATTTAACCAGGAAGAGGATATGCAGGAGCATCTGAAATACTATTTCATGACGCTTGAGAATGCGGCAGATAAAGATAAAGATTATATCCAGGAAAAATATGAGGCGGTTGCAGGGCATATTGCAGAGATTGATGAACTGATCAACCAGTATGCAAAAGGATGGAAGACTACCCGGATGAACAAGGTAGATCTTGCCATTTTAAGACTTGCTGTCTATGAGATGAAGTGGGACGAGGAAGTACCGGTCGGAGTTGCCATCAATGAGGCAGTAGAGCTGGCGAAGAGATTCAGCGGTGGAGACAGTCCGTCCTTTATCAACGGGGTACTTGGAAAGATCGCACGCTCTGCAGACGGGGATGAGACGAAGTAAGTCAGTATATGCAGAACGGAGATATCAGGATGAAGAATGTCTATACGGTGAGACAGGTCAATTCTTATATTAAGAATATGTTCGCCCAGGATTTCATGCTGAACCGGATCTATGTAAAGGGTGAGGTATCGAATCTGAAATACCATACATCAGGGCATATATATTTTTCATTGAAAGACGAGTCCGGCACGATTGCCTGCGTCATGTTCGCAGGCTCAAGGTCAGGGCTTTCTTTTCGTATGGAGGAAGGTCAGCAGATCATTGTACTCGGTGTGGTGGATGTCTATGCAAGAGATGGAAAATACCAGTTGTATGCAAGAAAAATCGTGCGGGACGGTGTAGGACTTCTGTATGAACGCTTTGAACTTTTGAAGAAAGAACTGCAGGAAATGGGAATGTTTGCACCGGAGTACAAGCAGAAGATCCCAAAGTATATCCGGCGGCTTGGAGTTGTGACTGCACCGACCGGGGCGGCAGTCAGAGACATCATCAATATTACGAAGCGGAGGAATCCTTTTGTGCAGATCATCCTGTATCCGGCACTGGTACAGGGCGAAGGTGCTGCTGAGAGTATTGTAAAGGGAATCCATGCGCTGGAAGCAGAAAAGGTGGATGTCATGATCGTGGGCCGTGGCGGAGGAAGCATGGAAGATCTCTGGGCATTTAATGAAGAGGCAGTCGCAAGGGCAGTATTTGACTGTTCTGTTCCGGTGATTTCAGCGGTAGGACATGAGACCGATACAACGATTATTGATTTTGTGGCGGATCTGCGGGCACCGACTCCTTCTGCTGCCGCAGAACTGGCGGTGTATGATTTCATGGAGATGAAAAAGAATCTGAAGCTGCGGGAAGAGAAGTTGCTGCATTTTATGCAGTTAATACTGGAACGGAAGAGACAGAAACTGGAGCAGTATTCGCTCAGGATGCGGGCGTATCATCCGCAGCAGCGGTTAAATGAGCAGCGACAGTTCGCCGCAGATGCTGAGAACCGGCTGAGAAGAGAAATGATGCGGAGACTGGAGCAGGAAAAATACCGTCTGGGACTTATGGCAGAACGACTGAAAGGATTATCTCCTCTTGAAAAGCTCAGTCAGGGATATGCTTATGTGGAGAACAGTTCGGGGGCAAATGTCAGGACAGTCAGTAATGTAAAGCAGGGAGAACAGATCACGGTCTATGTGACGGATGGACGGATCCGGGCAGAAGTGACCGGCGTTGAGAAAGAGGAGACATAAGATGGGGACAGAGAAAAAGGAAAAGTGGGAAGAAATGTGTGACCGGCGGGATCAGGTAATCGGTACTTTGGAAGGAGAGGATGTTTCACTGGAGGAGGCGTTTGGGTTGTACGATCAGGGAATGAAGCTGATCCGGAGATGCAACCAGACGATCAATGAAGTGGAAAAGAAGATTCTTGTACTGGATGAGAATGGAGAAAAGCATGAATTTTAAAGAAGAGTATACGGACAGAGTAGAAAAAATAGAAAAGATCCTGAAAAAGTATCTTCCTGAAAAAAAAGGATATCAGAGGACGATCATGGAGGCCATGGAGTATAGTCTGATGGCAGGTGGAAAGCGTCTCCGTCCCATGCTGATGTGGGAGAGTTACAGACTGTTTGGCGGAGAAGGAGCTGCAATCGAACCGTTTATGGCTGCCATTGAGATGATCCACACGTATTCCCTGGTGCATGATGATCTGCCGGCAATGGATAATGATGAATACAGACGCGGAAGAAAGACAACGCATATTGTATACGGTGAAGATATGGGAATCCTTGCAGGAGACGCGTTGCTTAATTATGCATTTGAGACTGCCTGCCGGGCTTTTGAAGAGGAGTCGGAGCATGCTTTAAGGATTGGAAAAGCATTGAAGATCCTTGCGGATAAGGCAGGAATTTACGGAATGATCGGTGGACAGGTCGTGGATGTGCAGGAATCAGGAAAAGCTGTATCAGGCGAAGTACTGGACTTTATTTACAGGCTGAAGACCAGTGCATTGATCGAGGCTTCTATGATGGCAGGTGCAGTTCTTGCAGGTGCAGAGGAAGGGCAGGTCAGCAGGATGGAGCAGATCGCAGGAAAGATCGGGCTGGCATTCCAGATCCAGGATGACATTCTGGATGTGACCAGTACGACGGAACTGCTTGGAAAGCCGGTTCACAGTGATGAAAAGAACGAAAAAACGACGTATGTGACCTGGAAAGGGATTGAAAAGGCACATGAGGATGTGGAACGGTTGACGCAGGAGGCGGTGGATCTGCTGCGGAAGTTCCCGGCGAAGGATGATTTCCTTGAAGAATTACTAAAATCTCTGGTATACAGGGAAAAATAAAAGGAGGAATCCTGATGGTACTTGAGAAGATCCATAAGGAAAATGATATAAAAAATCTCAGTCCCGAGGAACTTACTATGCTTGCAGATGAGATCCGACAGTTTCTGATCGAGAAGATCAGTGTGACCGGAGGTCACCTGGCATCGAATCTGGGTGTTGTGGAACTGACGATGGCACTTCATCTTGTCTTTGATCTTCCACAGGATAAGCTGATCTGGGACGTAGGACATCAGGCGTACACGCATAAGTTACTGACGGGAAGAAAAGCGGGATTTGATGAACTGAGAAAATACGGGGGGATGAGTGGATTCCCAAAAAGAAAAGAGAGCGAATGTGATGCCTTTGATACAGGGCATAGTTCCACTTCTATTTCTGCAGGACTTGGATATGTGGCGGCAAGAGAACTTCAGGGCGGCAGCCATAGTGTGGTTTCGATCATCGGAGATGGTTCTATGACAGGAGGAATGGCATACGAGGCACTGAACAATGCGAGCAGACTGAAAAGTAATTTTATCATTGTCCTCAATGATAATAATATGTCCATTTCTGAAAATGTGGGAGGAATGTCCCAGTATCTCAACGGACTGCGTACGGCACAGGCTTATACGGGGCTGAAGAAAGGTGTGGAAGATACGCTGAAAAAGATCCCCGGAAAGGGAGACCGGATCATTTGCCATATGAAAAGGACAAAAAGCGGGATCAAGCAGTTGTTTGTTCCGGGGATGTTCTTTGAAGATATGGGGATTACTTATTTAGGTCCGGTAGACGGACATGATATCCGTAAGCTGACAAGGATCTTAAATGAGGCGAAGCGGGTTGACCATGCGGTGCTGGTTCATGTGATGACGAAAAAGGGAAAAGGATATGTACCGGCTGAGGAAAATCCGTCCAGGTTTCATGGGACAGGACCATTTGATATCCCAAGTGGAACAGCGGTAGGGAAAAAGGCGACAGATTCTTATACAGATGTATTTTCAAAAGTACTTGCAGATATCGGAAAGCAGGATGAAAAGGTAGTAGCGATCACTGCGGCGATGGCAGACGGGACGGGGCTGGCAAGATTTGCAAAGATGTTCCCACAGAGATTTTTTGATGTCGGCATTGCAGAGGAGCATGCGATGACCTTTGCGGCAGGACTGGCAGCAGGCGGGATGAAACCGGTCTTTGCGGTATATTCCTCTTTCCTGCAAAGGGCTTTTGACCAGACGATCCATGATGTCTGTCTTCAGAATCTGCCGGTTTTTATAGCCGTGGATCGTGCCGGACTTGTAGGCAGTGACGGAGAGACGCATCAGGGAGTATTTGACCTGTCATTTCTTCTGGAGATTCCGAATCTGACGGTTATGTCACCAAAGAACCGATGGGAAATGGCAGATATGGTCCGTTTTGCTGTTGATTTTCCGTATCCGGTTGCATTGCGGTATCCAAGAGGAGAGGCTTATGAGGGGCTGAAAGAGTTCCGTACCCCGATTCTTTATGGAAAAAGTGAAGTGATCTGCCGTGAAAGCGGGATTGCGATCCTTTTCATCGGACATATGTCAGAACTGGGAGAGTCTGTATGGAAGGCAATGAAAGAAGCAGGATATCGTTGCAGCCTGATCAATGCAAGATTTGCAAAGCCGCTGGATACAGAGATGATCCGTGATCTTTGCAGGGATCATCAACTGATCGTGACGATTGAGGAAAATGTGCTGGCGGGTGGTTTCGGTGAGCAGGTTGTCCAGTACGTGATGCAGAGTGGTGAGAAGACCCGGGTACGGACGATCGGAATTTCCGATGATTATGTGGAACACGGAAATGTAGAAGTTCTGCGAAAAGAAGTGGGACTGGATCAGGAGACCATTGTGGCACAGATAAAAAAAGATTATCTGATGATAAAGGAAGATTAAAAATGAAAGAACGTTTAGATGTATTACTCGTAAAAAGGAATCTTGCAGAGTCCAGGGAAAAGGCAAAAGCGATCATTATGTCCGGAAATGTATTCGTAGAGGATCAGAGAGAAGATAAGGCAGGAACCACGTTCCCGGAAGACGTAAAGATCGAAGTGAGAGGGCATATCATACCGTATGTCAGCAGAGGCGGTCTGAAGCTGGAGAAAGCAATTAAAAATTTTGATGTCAGTGTAGAAGGAAAAGTCTGTACGGATGTGGGATCTTCTACCGGTGGTTTTACGGACTGTATGCTGCAGAACGGAGCTGTAAAGGTATTTGCAATCGATGTCGGACGGGGGCAGTTGGACTGGAAACTGCGTCAGGATCCAAGGGTAGTCTGCATGGAAAAGACCAATATCCGCTATGTGTCACCGGAAGATATCGGAGAACCGGTGGACTTTTCTTCCATTGATGTCTCCTTCATTTCGCTGACAAAAGTGTTAGAGCCGATCCGGGATTATCTGACAGAAGACGGAGAAATCGTAGCTCTGATTAAACCACAGTTTGAAGCAGGGCGTGAAAAGGTCGGAAAAAAAGGAGTTGTGAGAGAAAAAAGTACGCACCATGAAGTAATCGAAAAAGTGACTTCCTATGCAGCTTCTATCGGATTTGATATTCTTGAGATTGAATTTTCACCGATAAAAGGACCGGAGGGAAATATTGAATATCTGGTGCATCTGAAGAAGACGCAGGAACTTCCGGGAAAGATTCTGGCACAGAATCTGGAGACGGTCGTGGACAGTGCATTCGATACGTTGGCAAAATAAGCGGGGATAAAGCATGGATTCATTTTATATCATAACGAATATATTAAAAGATAAAGACTATGCGGTTACAGAGAAAATCTGCAATTATATCATGCAGAAAGGAAAAAAATGGACACTTGCAAAAAAGGATGAAGAAGGTCATATCCTTCCGGGGACAGTGCCGTCCGACGCAGAATGTGGACTGGTACTCGGAGGCGACGGAACGCTGATCCGTGCAATCCGGGATCTGGAAGGAGAGGAACTCCCTCTGCTTGGAATCAACCTCGGGACATTGGGATATCTTGCAGAAGTAGAATTGAAGGATTATCAGTATGCCATCGACAGACTGTGCGGAGAAGAACATGCAGCGATCGAACTGCGGATGATGCTGGAGGGCGTGGCAGGAGATGAAAAAAAGGATCTTGCGGTGAATGATATTGTACTGACGAGGGAAGGGAATATCAGAATCGTACAGTTTAATGTCTATGTCAACGGAACGCTTCTGAATACTTATCTTGCAGACGGGGTGATCATTTCAACTCCTACCGGAAGTACCGGATATAATCTTTCAGCGGGAGGTCCTGTTGTAGAACCAACGGCAAGTATTATCGTCATTACCCCGATCTGTTCCCATGCATTGAATACAAGCAGTGTAGTGCTTTCGGCAGAAGATGTGATCGAGGTGGAAGTTTGTCCGGGAAGATACGGCAGGCAGGAGGAAGTAGCCTTGTGCTATGACGGTGCAGTCCAGAGAAAAATGGTATCGGGAGACCGCGTCTGTATCAGGAGAGCGGAGGAGACGGCAAAGCTTATTAAACTGAGCAAAGAAAGCTTCATGAAGACGATGCGTGAAAAAATGAAAGGAAATTAAGAAATGAAAGTAAGCCGACATGCAAAGATTATTGAACTTATCAGCCAATACGACATTGAGACGCAGGAGGAACTGGCAGAATATCTTAATAATGCCGGCTTCAAGGTGACTCAGGCAACGGTATCGAGAGATATCCGGGATCTGAAGCTGACAAAAGTGTCACTCAACGGAGGGAAGCAGAAATACGTGATCCATCGTCAGGATGAAGATGGAATGAGCGAAAAATATATCCGGGTACTAAGAGACGGATATATGTCAATGGATATGGCACAGAATATTCTTGTCATCAAGACGGTATCAGGAATGGCAATGGCAGTTGCAGTTGCGGTGGATGCAATGAAATGGAATGAAGTGGTGGGCTGCATTGCCGGCGATGATACGATTATGTGTGCAATCCGTACAGTAGAAGATACAGTGACAGTCATGGACAAGATCAGAAAGATTGTGTCCAAGAAGGATTAGGTGTTGAATATGTTACAGAATCTGTATGTAAAAAATCTGGCATTGATCGATGAGACGGAAGTGGAGTTTGGTGAGGGACTGAATATACTGACAGGAGAGACAGGAGCAGGAAAGTCTCTCCTGCTGGGTTCAGTCCATCTTGCTCTTGGCGGAAAGTACAGTCCTGATATGCTCAGAAACGGGACAAAGAGCGGACTTGTGGAACTGACTTTTAAGATCGAAGATGAACAGATCAAAAAGCATCTGGAAGAGATGAACCTGTATCCTGAAGACGGGTTTCTGACCCTGAGCAGGCGGCTGATGGAAGGTCGCAGTATCAGCAAGATCAACGGAGAGACTGTGAATACCGGGATATTGAAAGATGTTGCAAGTATGCTGATCGATATCCATGGACAAAGAGATAATCAGACACTGCTCCACAAAAAAAATCACCTGACGCTTCTGGATCTGTATGGAAAAGAAAAGATCGTTCCTTTAAAGAAAAAGATGGCTGAAATGTACCGCAGATGGAATGAACTGAAAAAGAGGACTGAAAGACTGACCATGGATGAGGAAACCAGGAGGAGAGAACTCTCCCTTGCTGAATTTGAAGCACAGGAGATTGAAGAAGCCGGACTGGTTGTGGGAGAAGATGAAGAGCTGGAAGAACTTTACCGGAAAATGACAGAGAGCAGGAAAGTGACAGAAGCAGTAGCTGAGACATACCATTATACAGGGGAGGCCGCTTCCGGGAATGCAAGTGATCTCATCAGCCGTGGAATCCGAAGCCTTCAGGAGGCAGCAGATTTTGATGAAGAGGGGAGCAGACTGTATGAGCAGCTTACACAGCTTGATGGACTGTTGAATGATTTTAACCGGGAGTTATCGGAATATGCAAAAAGTTTTGAGTTTTCAGAGGAAGAATTCCGTGAGACAGAAGATCGTCTGAATCTTTTAAATCATTTAAAGGCAAAATATGGAAGATCTATTGAAGCAGTTCTTGCATATTGTGATGAAAAAAAGCAAAGACTACAGGAACTGGCAGATTATGATACATTCATGCAGAATCTGGAACAAGAACAGCAGGATGCTTTTAACGCAATGAAAAAGATGGCGGAAAAGCTGAGTCAGGTTCGGCAGCGTTCGGCTAAAAAGTTCGCAGAAGAGATCTGTGGTCAGATGAAAGAACTGAATTTTCTTGATTCGAGATTTGAGATCCGGATTTCTGAGGCAGAAAAATACAGTTCAAATGGAAAGGATGAGGCAGAATTTTATCTTTCAGTGAATCCGGGAGAACCGTTGAAACCATTGGGAAGTGTGGCATCTGGCGGTGAGATTTCGCGTGTGATGCTGGCGGTGAAGACAGTACTTGCAGATGAAGAAGATACACCGACACTGATCTTTGATGAGATCGACACAGGAATATCCGGCATTACGGCAGGAAAAGTGGGAGATCGTCTCCGACTGATCGGAAAGAGCAGACAGGTCATCTGTATTACTCACCTGCCGCAGATCGCAGCTACTGCAGATCACCATTTCCTGATCAGAAAAAAAGCAGAAGGAACATCAGTGCGGACAGATGTTGAGATGCTGGATGAAGCTGCATCCGTGGAAGAACTGGCAAGACTTCTCGGTGGAGCGAATGTGACGGAGCGTGTCATGGAAAGTGCAAAAGAATTGAAAGAATTGGCAAAGTGTGAAAGATAATCCCAGTGTGAAAAGCACGACAGGATCACATACTAAAAGCGGATACAGAAGATGTATCCGTTTTTTGTTGGCGAAAGAGGTGTGATCTTATGTGGGATAAAAAATTAAAAAACCGGACGATAAAAAAGAAACTTTCCAGATGGATGACTGTGGTGTGCAGTTTTCTTCTGGCTGTGGGACTGGGCTTTTCCGTCGGAAGTGCGGCGGCAGAATATTTCCCGGAAAGCAGGGAAACCCAGGCACAGACGAAAGCAGTGCAGACGAAAAAAGTATCTGTGGGAGGTATGCCGGCAGGAATTTATATGGAAACGGACGGAGTACTGATTCTTGATACGCAGCAGATAAAAGGAATCGATGGGAAAATGTACGAACCGGCACAGGGAATGGTGAAAAGCGGAGACTATATCAAAGCAGTCAATCAGAAAGAAATCTGTGGAAAAAAAGAACTGCTGAAAGAACTGGAAAAGCTTTCCGGTGAGAAGGTGGAACTGACAGTAAGGAGAGGGGGAAAACTGGAAAAGATCGTTCTGCAGGCAGTGGAGACCGCGGCCGGTGAATATAAGCTGGGAATCTGGGTGAGGGATAATGTACAGGGTCTTGGAACGGTTACATTTCTGACAGAACAGAATGAGTTCGGAGCTTTGGGACATGGGATTCATGATACAGATACAAATGGACTGATGGAAATTTCCGGAGGAAAGCTTTACAGGACAACGATTCAGAATGTGGTAAAAGGAAGCAGTGGAAATCCGGGAACAATGGAAGGAATGATCGTCTATAACCGCTATAATCTGCTTGGAACGATCGAAAAAAATACCGATGCAGGGATTTATGGCAGACTGGATAAAACCGAGGAGCTTTTTGGAAAAAAAGAACTGGTTGAAACTGCGGCAAAAGAGGAAATCGTGACAGGACCGGCAAAGATGAGGTGTTTTCTGGAAGATGAAATCAGGGAATTTGACATTGAAGTGATGAAGGTGGATCAGGAAACTGCAGAGATCAATAAAGGAATGATGATCCGGGTGACGGATGAAGAACTGCTTGAAAAAACCGGAGGAATCATTCAGGGGATGAGCGGCAGTCCGATCCTTCAGAACGGAAAACTGATCGGGGCGGTGACGCATGTATTTGTTATGGATTCGACAAAAGGTTACGGCATTTTTGCGGAAACAATGCTGGAACAGTTGAAATGACGAGAATCGTCGAGAACGCTGTCGAATTACTGCTACAAAATCTGCTTGATTCTGCAAGGCGCAGGGGAATATAATAAGCGAGTGGCGTTTTCAAAAGAAGTTCTCATGACCTGAAGGGGAGAAGAGAATGAATCATTTGAGTGTTGCCATCGCTGACGATAATCAGAAAATCTTAGATCTGCTGGAAAAGGTGATCGGGACGGATCAGGAACTGGATCTGGTCGGAAAGGCGAAAAATGGTGAGGAGATGTGTCGGATCATTAAAGAAAAAAATCCTGATGTGGTTCTTCTCGACCTGATTATGCCGAAAATGGACGGACTGACTGTAATGGAGCAAGTAAACAAGCAGGAGTTTGTCGACAAAAGACCGTATTTTATAGTGCTTACTGCTGTCGGACAGGAAAAAATTACAGAAGATGCATTTAATAAAGGTGCAAATTACTATATTATGAAACCGTTTAATAACAGAATGTTGTTGGAACGGATCAAATTCGTAAGAAAAATGACTCACGGAACAGAACGCAGACCGGAGGAACTGGTGACCGGGCAGACTCCGGGAGGAGAAAATCTGGAGAACAGAGTGACCAATATGCTGCATGAGATCGGGATTCCGGCACATATCAAAGGATATCATTATCTGCGGGATGCGATCATGATGGCAGTGGAAGACATGGATGTCCTGAATGCGATCACGAAGATTCTCTATCCTACCGTTGCTAAAAAATATCAGACGACATCAAGCCGGGTCGAACGGGCAATCCGGCATGCTATCGAGGTGGCATGGAGCCGTGGAAAATTAGATACACTGGATGAACTGTTCGGTTATACAGTCAGTACAGGAAAAGGAAAACCTACAAATTCGGAATTTATCGCATTGATCGCGGATACGATCCAACTGGAATATAAGCATGGAAAATAGGGGATAAATACTGGAAAATACTTTGCATTACAGAAAAAATGCGGTATAATATTTGTAATTCATCGTCGGAAAATGCGGCGTAAGCGAAAAACGGAGGATAGTAATATGAAAAATATTTTATTTGCTTCTTCAGAATGTGTTCCTTTTATTAAGACCGGAGGCCTTGCAGATGTTGTGGGATCGCTCCCGAAGGATTTTGATAAGGAGAAGTATGATGTACGGGTTGTCATTCCGAAATATATGTGCATGAAGCAGGAATGGAAAGAAAAGCTGGAGTATATTACAAACTTTTACATGGATATTGCCGGACAGAGCCAGTATGTGGGGATTTTCAGACTGGTACACGACGGTGTGACGTTTTACTTTATTGATAATGAGCATTATTTTTCGGGATTTGCACCGTATGATGGCGATCCGAAGTGGAATATCGAGAAGTTTGCATTCTTCTCAAAGGCAGTACTGAGTATCCTTCCGGTGATCGGGTTCCGGCCGGAGCTGATCCACTGTCATGACTGGCAGACCGGTCTGATTCCGGTTTATCTGGACAATTTCAGATACCTTGGAGAGTACTACAGAGGCATCAAGACGGTCATGACGATACATAATCTGAAGTTCCAGGGGGTATGGGATACAAAAGCAGTACAGAAAATTACAGGGTTGCCGGATTATTATTTTGCACCGGATAAAATGGAGGCATATAAGGATGCAAACCTTCTGAAAGGCGGTATCGTTTACGCAGATAAAGTGACAACGGTAAGCCGCAGCTATGCAGAAGAGATCAAGACCTCTTTCTATGGTGAGGGACTGGAAGGCCTGATGAATGCCAGAGCCAATGACCTGTGGGGAATTGTCAACGGACTGGATTATAATGACTGGAATCCGGATACAGACTACCGTCTTGCAAAGAACTTTAATATTAGCAATTTCAGGCGGAACAAGCCGGCAAATAAGATGGCATTACAGGAAGAACTGGGACTGGATCAGGACAGCCATGTGATGCTGATCGGAATTGTATCCCGTCTGACAGACCAGAAGGGATTTGACCTGATCGATTATATGATGGATGAGATGTGCCAGGATGCGGTACAGATCGCAGTGCTTGGTACGGGAGACCCGAAGTATGAGAATATGTTCCGCCACTTTGCATGGAAGTATTCAGGAAAGGTTTCTGCGAATATTTTCTATTCGGATGATCTTTCCCACCGGTTCTATGCAGGATGTGATGCATTTCTGATGCCGTCTTTATTTGAACCATGTGGACTGAGCCAGCTGATGAGTCTGCGTTATGGTACACTGCCGATCGTCAGAGAGACAGGAGGACTGAAAGATACTGTTGAGCCTTATAATGAGTTTGAAAAGACAGGAACAGGTTTCAGTTTCACGAATTATAATGCACATGAGATGTTGAATACAGTCCGTTATGCAGAGCGGATTTACTATGATAAAAAGAGAGACTGGAATAAGATCGTAGAACGTGCAATGAGCCAGGACTTCTCATGGCAGAATTCTGCACGACAGTATGAAGAGCTTTACAAGAGCCTGATAGGAGAATAAAAGGAGTTTACAACCAGATGAAGATCATTGACAGATTGAATGAAGACAGAATAAATATATCTTTTGAGGTGTTCCCACCGAAGACGGATGCGGGGTTTGCAAATGTGCAGCGTGCGACGGATGAGATCGCAAAGCTGGATCCATCTTACATCAGTGTGACGTACGGAGCCGGTGGAGGTACAAGTAAGAATACAGCGAAGATCGCATCCCATATCAAGGACGATCTGCACGTACTCAGTCTTGCACATCTGACCTGTGCTTCTTCCACAAAAGAAGAAGTGCGTGAGGTGATCCGGAATTTAAAGGAGCTTGGCATAGAGAATATTCTTGCTCTGCGTGGAGACATCCCGGAGGGAATGAAGTTCCCGGATGGAGACCGTTTCCATTATGCATATGAGCTGGTGGAGGAGATCCGAAAACAGGGAGATTTCTGTATCGGTGCAGCGTGCTATCCGGAAGGTCATGTGGAGAATGAGCATAAGGAAGATGATATCCGCTTTTTAAAACAGAAAGTGGACTGCGGTGTTGATTTCCTTACAACGCAGATGTTCTTCGACAATGATATCCATTATAATTTCCTTTACAGGATCAGGGAAGCCGGGATCACAGTCCCGGTTCTCCCGGGAATCATGCCGATCACAAGTGCGGCTCAGATGAAGAGAAGCCAGGAGCTTTCAGGAACTGTATTTCCAAGAAGATTTCTTGCATTGCTTGACCGTTTCGGAAGTTCACCGGAAGCAATGATGCAGGCGGGAATTGCTTATGCAACGGATCAGATCATTGATCTTCTGGCAAATGGAGTAAAGAATATCCATATTTATTCTATGAACAAACCGGAAGTCGCAGCCAAGATCATGAGCAATATTTCTGAGATCATTAAGTGTTAAGAAAGTGAAATACCAGATGAGTGAGATGGACAAAAAGAGACGTGAGGCAATTCGCTATCTGGGGTTCGGACGAAATGCGGCAGACGAAAGGACTTATGAACTGATCGAAGCGTCTTTTGACGATCTGAACAGGGAAACAAGTCCGAGATTCGTCTACCGCATTTTTGATTTGGATCATAGTGTGGATGGCTTATTGCGGGTCGGGACAATGGAAATACAGAGTAAAAGTCTGTTGAGAAACCTCAAAGGATGCGGACAGGTTGTTCTGTTTGGGGCGACACTGGGAGCCGGGGTGGACAGGCTGATCCGCCGGGTATCTCTTACCGATATGGCAAGGGCGGTTGTACTCCAGGCATGTGCTGCTGCAGAGCTGGAAGAGTATTGTGATGAACAGCAGAAAAAGATTAGCACAGAGCTGGAAAAAAGTGGATTGTATCTTCGGCCAAGGTTCAGCCCTGGATATGGGGACTTCCCGATCGAGTTCCAGGAGCCGATCATGAGGATGCTGGATTGTGCAAAGAAGATTGGTCTTACGATGACAGACAGCTATATGATGAGTCCGACGAAGTCTGTGACTGCGATCATAGGGATCAGCACAGAGAAAGAAAGATGCCCGATCTCAGGCTGTGAAGCCTGTGGAAAAAAGGACTGTGCATACCGCAGGTAAGGCAACAAAAGTAAAAGGATATGAAGGCAGCCGAAAGGCGAAGCCGGGAACAGATACAAAGAAAAGGCAGGAAGGATAAAGACAGATGTTACGAGAACGGCTGGGAAAAGAGTTATTATATTTTGACGGAGGAATGGGAACGCTGTTACAGGAGCGTGGACTGCAGCCGGGAGAACTCCCGGAGACATGGAATCTGCTGCACGCGGAAGAAATCCGTGAGATCCACAGAAAATATATTGAAGCTGGAAGTGACATTGTACTGACGAATACGTTTGGTGCAAACGCATTAAAGTTTCATGATGATGCATATTCTCTGGAAGAGATTGTCAATGCTGCAGTCGGCCATGTAAAGGCTGCAGCAGAACAGGCGGGAAATGGACGGAGAATCTATACTGCACTGGATATCGGTCCGACCGGAAAGCTCTTGAAACCAATGGGAGATTTGGATTTTGAGACTGCTTATGAAGCTTATAAAGAAGTGATGATCTATGGAGAAAAAGCAGGAGCTGACCTGATCCATATCGAGACGATGAGCGATACGTATGAACTGAAGGCTGCGGTTCTTGCAGCAAAAGAAAATACGTCGCTTCCTGTTTTTGCGACCACGATCTTTGATGAAAGAGGAAAGCTTCTGACAGGTGCGGATGTGCCATCAGTAGTGGCATTGCTGGAAGGACTGCGGGTGGACGCATTCGGGATCAACTGCGGAATGGGACCGGAACAGATGATTCCAATTCTGGAACAGATCACAAAATATTCTTCCCTGCCTGTTATTGTAAAGCCAAATGCAGGACTTCCGAAGCAGAAGAACGGGCAGACTTATTATGATGTTTCACCGGAAGAGTTCGCGGAAGTCATGAAGAAAATTGTGGAAATGGGAGCTGTTGTCATCGGTGGATGCTGCGGAACGACGCCGGATCATATCAAAGCGATGGCAGATGCCTGCCGTATGATCCCGATAAAGCCGGTAGAAAAAAAGAACTTTACCATGGTATCTTCCTATGGACAGAGTGTCTTTCTCGGTACGGGGTCAAAGATCATCGGTGAGCGTATCAATCCAACCGGAAAGAAGCGGTTTAAGCAGGCACTGAAAGAGCATGACCTGGATTATATCTTAAGAGAGGGGATTACCCAGCAGGATAACGGGGCACATATTCTGGATGTGAATGTGGGACTCCCGGATATTGATGAACCGGCACTGATGAAAGAAGTGGTGCAGGAACTTCAGAGCGTTACAAGTCTTCCGCTTCAGATTGATACCGTTGATGTGGAAGCGATGGAGGGTGCGTTAAGGATTTATAATGGAAAGGCGATGGTCAATTCTGTCAGCGGAAAGCAGGAGTCTATGGACAAAGTATTTCCACTGATCCAGAAATACGGAGGAGTCGTGATCGGACTTGCACTGGATGAGAACGGAATCCCGGCAGATGCCGAGGGAAGAGTGCAGGTTGCAAAGAAGATCATTGCAGAAGCGGCAAAGTATGGGATCGAAAAGAAAGATATCGTCATTGATGCACTGGCAATGACCATTAGTTCTGAACCGGAAGGTGCAAAGATCACGCTGGAGACACTGAGAAGGCTCAGGGATGAAGTTGGAGTCTGCACGGTACTGGGAGTATCTAATATTTCATTCGGACTTCCAAGCCGTCCGATCGTCAATTCCATTTTCTATACCATGGCAATGCAGAATGGATTGAGCGTGGGAATCATCAATCCGGGTTCAGAGGATATGATGAAAGCATGGTATGCATTTCATGCCCTGATGGCTCTGGACAGTAACTGTGAGAAATATATTGCAAGGTATGCACAGCAGCCGGGAACGACTCCGGTACAGGCAGCAGGCGGAAAGTATACGATGACATTGCAGAGTGCGATCGAGAGAGGACTGAAAGAAGAAGCCAGTTCGATCACGGCAGAACTGGCAGAGCAGAAAGATGCACTGGATATCATTAATGAAGAACTGATCCCGGCTCTGAACAATGTAGGTGAGGGATTTGAAAAAGGAACTGTATTCCTTCCACAGCTTCTGATGAGTGCAGAGTCTGCAAAGAGTGCATTTGCAGTACTCAAAGAAAGAATGGATCAGAGCGGGGAAGTACAGGAGAAAAAAGGAAAGGTCATCCTTGCGACAGTCAAGGGAGATATCCACGATATCGGAAAGAATATCGTAAAAGTCCTGCTGGAAAATTACAGTTTTGATGTGATCGATCTCGGAAAAGATGTTCCGCCGGAAAAGGTAGTTGAGACGGTTCTTGAGCAGGATGTCCATTTAGTTGGCCTGAGTGCCCTGATGACAACGACGGTTGTAAGTATGGAAGAGACAATCTGCCAGTTGCGGGAAAAAGCCCCGGATTGCCTGGTGATGGTAGGAGGAGCTGTGCTGAATCAGGATTATGCTGATATGATCGGAGCAGATTTTTATGGAAAAGATGCCATGCAGTCCGTACATTATGCACAGAAGGTATTCAGTTGAGTTATGCACAGAAGGTGTTCAGTCGAGCCACTTTACAAAAGTGGACTGCTATGATATATTTTAAGTTAGGCTTTTTGAGCAAAAGAGGAGGATGATGTATGCAGCCATACGGAGTAAACCAATTAAGGAAAATGTTTTTGGAGTTCTTTGAGAGCAAGGGACATCTTGTGATGAAGAGCTTTTCTTTAGTACCGCATAATGATAAGAGTCTTCTCCTGATCAATTCAGGAATGGCTCCGCTGAAACCATATTTTACAGGACAGGAGATCCCTCCGAGAAGAAGAGTGACTACCTGCCAGAAGTGTATCCGTACAGGAGATATTGAAAATGTAGGAAAGACAGCACGCCATGGTACATTTTTTGAGATGCTCGGAAATTTCTCTTTCGGGGATTATTTTAAGAATGAAGCCATCGAGTGGTCATGGGAATTTCTGACAGAAGTAGTAGGACTTGACCCGGACAGACTTTATCCGTCAGTTTATGAAGAGGATGATGAAGCATTTGATATCTGGAATAAGAAGATGGGAATCCCTGCAGAGCGTATTTTCCGTTTCGGTAAGGAAGATAACTTCTGGGAGCATGGTTCAGGCCCGTGTGGTCCATGTTCAGAGATTTATTACGACCGTGGAGAAAAGTATGGATGTGGAAAACCGGGATGTACAGTCGGATGCGAATGTGACCGTTATATGGAAATTTGGAACAACGTATTCAGCCAGTTTAATAATGACGGACATGGAAATTATACCGATCTGATCCAGAAGAATATTGATACAGGTATGGGACTGGAGCGTCTGGCATGTATCGTACAGGATGTAGATTCCATGTTCGATATCGATACAATAAAGGCTCTGCGTGACCATGTATGCCGCCTTTCAGGAAAACAGTACGGAACAGATCACGAGACAGATGTCTCTCTGCGTGTCGTTACAGATCATGTCCGTTCCGTGACATTTATGATCTCAGACGGAATCCTTCCATCCAACAGCGGACGTGGATATGTTCTTCGTCGTCTGTTAAGACGTGCATGCCGTCACGGAAAGCTGCTCGGAATCGAGGGAGCGTTCCTTGTAGAACTTGCTACAACCGTGATCGAAGGATCAAAGGACGGATATCCGGAGCTGGAAGAGAAGAAAGAGTTTATCTTTAATGTGATCGCAAAGGAAGAGGCGAACTTCAATAAGACGATCGATCAGGGACTTGCGATCCTTGCAGATATGGAAGCTGAGATGGAGAAGAAGGGCGAGAGAGTTCTCTCCGGCGAGAATGCATTCCGCCTTTATGATACCTATGGATTCCCGATTGATCTGACAAGTGAGATCCTGGAGGAAAAAGGTCTGACTTATGATGAAGAAGGCTTCAAAAAAGCTCAGGAAGAACAGCGTGCCAAGTCAGAGGGAACATTCGGAACTCATTCCTATACAGGAAAAGAAGCATCTGTCTATGATGAACTGGATGCAGAGATCGGAACAGAATTTGTAGGATACGATCATCTTACATTTGATTCAAAAGTTTCCGCACTGACTACAGAGGATGAGATCGTGGATGCTCTGTCTGACGGAGAAAAGGGAACGATCATTGTTGAGCAGACCCCGTTCTATGCAACGATGGGTGGACAGGAAGCTGACAAGGGAGTGATCCGGACAGCAGAAGGTGAGTTTGTTGTAGAGGATTGTATCCACCTTGCAGGAACAAAGGTCGGACATATCGGCCATGTGACAAAGGGTATGATCAAGATCGGTGATACTGTGACATTGGAGGTTAATGCAAAGAACAGGGCTCTGACTGAAAGAAACCACAGTGCGACGCATCTGCTTCAGAAAGCACTTCGTACTGTACTTGGAAGTCATGTTGAGCAGGCTGGATCTTTTGTAAATGAAGACAGACTTCGTTTTGACTTTACTCATTTTTCCGCAGTGACTCCGGAAGAGTTGAAGAAAGTAGAAGAGATTGTGAATGAGCAGATCCAGAATGCCCTTGAAGTAGTTACAAAGAATCTGCCGATTGAAGAGGCAAGGAAGACCGGTGCTCAGGCTTTGTTTGGCGAGAAGTACGGTGACGTTGTACGTGTAGTAGACATGGGTGGATTTTCAGTTGAATTTTGTGGAGGAACCCATGTGAAAAATACATCTGAGATCATGGCACTTAAGATTATCTCAGAGAGTGGTGTGGCAGCCGGTGTACGCCGTATAGAGGCTCTGACATCAGACGGTCTTATGAAGTATTATGCAGAAATGGAGCATCTCCTGAAAGAAGCTGCCCAGCTTATAAAGGCTTCCCCTGAGAATCTGGCTGAGAAGATCACACATCTGCAGGCAGAGAATAAAGCTCTGAAGGGAGAAGTGGACAGCTTAAAGAGCAAAATGGCACAGGAAGCAGCAGGCAATGTCCTGGATCGGGTAAAAGAAGTGAAGGGTGTGAAACTTCTTGCTGCTCAGCTTGACGGAGTTGATATGAATGAACTTCGTGAACTGGGAGACCAGTTTAAAGAGAAACTGGGAGAAGGCGTGGTTGTTCTTGCATCCGGAAATGAAGGAAAAGTAAGTCTGATGGCAACCGTAACAAATGGTGCCATGAAACAGGGAGCCCATGCAGGTAACCTTGTGAAGGCGATCGCAGGTCTTGTCGGTGGTGGCGGTGGCGGACGTCCGAATATGGCACAGGCCGGTGGTAAGAACCCGGCAGGTATTGCACAGGCACTTGAGAAAGCAGAAGAAGTCCTCGCAGAGCAGATCCATTAAGCTGCAAAAGCCTGACTTATAAAAATATACAAAATTCTTAACTTTTTTGAATAAAAAGAGTTGACGGAAGAAAAAATTATGGTATAATAATTAGCAGTGCAATAAATATACCCGAACAGTCGTATGATGCACAATACAAGGCTGGAGGGGAGGTTAGGTGTGAGACTAT
>OOCP01001287.1_pt1 | contig 26675 bp, 38 predicted proteins | sample 1671511 | NCBI WGS metagenome assembly OOCP01 (sample SAMN06348164, study PRJEB24527) | human gut metagenome | biome: human gut; feature: ankylosing spondylitis patient; material: feces | host: Homo sapiens | place: China | collected 2015-10 | reverse complement strand
ACATTGAAAAAGGATAGCCCGAAGGACAACGGGGCGGATACCGTGAACAAGGTTCGTACAGGCAAAAGAAAAGCCCCCGTTTCCGGGGGCCCTGTTTGCTAGTTCGCTTCTGCGATTGTTCTGTTTGCCGTCTTCACGGCACGAATGGTGGTTCTCATCTTCCCCGTTCACGACAGCTAGAATTTCAGCGCGTCGGGCAGCATCTCATCTGCCGAGACGTACAGCAGTATGAACCGCGTTCCGAGCCTGTCGTACTGCGGCGGCTCGTCTCCGAGCGTGTCCCAGAAATGGAGCGAACCCGAGAAGCTGAGGGTTGGGAAAGGGACAACGGACGCCCGGTTCTGGCATATCGCCCCCCGGCATACTGTTTCGCTGTCGACTTCGAGATCGAGGTACATGCGCCGCCCGCGCTGATAGAGCGTGATGCGGCATTGCTGGTCGTCAAGCACGACCTGAAAGGTCTGGGCGGGGAGTGCAGAGAGGGTGATATTTTCCATGACCTATTTTGTCGCATCAAAAATTAGAGAGTTGTGCGGCTGCACTTGTCCAGTATCAACTTTCGACGCAGATGTAGCCCGCTTCGGACTTCTGATAGCTGCTTTTGACACCTGAACCTTGACCTGACGCACTTCAAGCAAGTGCAGCTCCGCAACAAGGAGCGTGGCCCCTTCGGTCGCCGTGCGCTTCACGGAATAGCTTTCGATATTGAGGAAGCGGTATTCCTTGTCGGGCGTGACGAGTGATACAAGCTCAGTTCCGGACGCGAGTTTGTCGAGCGACGCGAGCAGGGCCGCATGGCCGTCTCTCGATGCGCTTGCCGCCACTTCGACGATGATGTCGAGAGGACTCGCCACCTTGTTGTAGGAGGCGAAACCGCCCTCCTCCACCGGAGACGTGAGAAGCTTGGACTCGTTTTTCACGTCCAGAGAAAGGAGCGCGTCAAAGAGCACGGCAACGGTGCCCTTATCGTTGATGAGTGCCCACTGAGGGGAGGGATTGGCTGGCGTCATTTTTGGATTGTCCCTGTCTGCGCGGCAAAAATAAAGTCATTCATCCTGTTCCCGAAAACTCCGGCAATATCCTGCGCATCTCCGCCGGGGGCGTTGATGGTAACCGTTCCGACACTGACGTTCGAGTTGATGTCCGTACGGGAATTTGACGTTTCATTCCTGTTCATCGCCTGAGCGACGGCAACCTGCTTCCAGTCGGGGTTGTAGGGCATCGTGGCATGGAGAGCACCCTCCAGCTCCCGCTGTTTTTCCCTGCGCGCGGCATCGGAAACCTCAGTTGGCATCCCCGCTGTGTACAGGTTGGCCTGTGCCAATCCTTCTTCTTGATTTTTCTTTTTAGACTCCTCATCGAGTCCCAAAAATTCGAGAAGCTTTTGACGTCCCTTTTCGAGATAACCAACCATCTTTTCAAGCGGGGCGTTGATATACTTATCGATCCATCCCTGAATGCTTTTTGTGATGTTCTCGGCGGTCAGGCCCCATTCTTCAAATTTCTTCTTGATATCATCCCAGTTGTCATAGATGGCCCATCCGGCGATCAGAAGCAGTTGCAAAAGCCCGAGAAGGATATTGGCTCGGGATGCCTTATTCATCCCCGTTACGGCCCCTGTTATTCCCTTAATCCCGGAAGCGATGCTTTGGGTGATGCCTATAATGGCTTTTGATGCGATGAATCCAGAAACGACGCTCGCAATGCCTTTGCCTACTCGCTGGAGTTCGGGTTCGCCTTTGGATCCGAACTTCAAAATGATGTCGAGCAGCGGACGCGCATAGTGGACGGCTGAATCAAGCAACGCAAGAAACCTGCCCGCATGGTCTTTCAGCCCCTCGAAAACGCCTTTTCCTATCGCTTTCAGGTTCGCCAGCACCTTTGACAACTTCCGCGACAGCTCTTCGGCGGTTCCGAACTGCGCCCAAAAGTCCTTCCAGCGTGAGCCTCCACCGGTTGTGTACGCATAGAGATCGTCTATGACGAGCGCCAAGGAACCGAGCGCTGCAAGTATGGCGAGGATGGCAAGAACGACCGGGTTCGCCGCCCACGCGAGGAGGAACTTCGATGATGCTGCCGTGAGTACGGCGAAAAAGCTTAAAACAAACGGCTCATGCTGGCGCAAAGAGCGGAAGACCTCTTTCGCGCCGTCCGCGAACTTTTTGATATAGGGTATGAGCGCGGTGAAGAGCATGTTGGCGACGCTCTGCCCAGCCTTTTTGAGCCCATCCATAGCTCCGCTGAAATCCCGGGCGGCGTCCACCTCCCGCTTCGTGTAGGCGAAGTCGCGCATGTCGCGCATCAGCTCGTCAACGGCCTTGCCGCCCTTCTGAATCAGGGCAATCGTGCCGTCGTCGATGCCCATCTTCTCAAGGATGGTACGGCTGCGGGCCGGGCTCATGCCCTCAAGCCGCTTGGCGAGATCGGGCAGAATATCAGTGAGGCTGCGGATTTTTCCCCGTGCGTCGGTTGCCCGGATGCCGAGCAGGTAGAGCATTTCGAGGTTTCCGCCCCCTCCGGATACGGCGGCCTGACGCATCCCCTTGTCGAACGACGCCAGCGTGGACTGGAACGCGGAGGCCGAGCCCCCCGCCTGCTCCACCGCCGCGCTCCATGCGTCGATCTCTTTAACGTCGCGGCCCAGCTTGTCGCCGAGCGCACCGAGCTGCGCGCCCTGCGTGATGAAGCTGTTGAACATGCCCGCGAAGGCGAACGCCCCGGCAAGGGGGGCCGCGATATTGGAAAGGATATTCTTGACCCCGGAGTCTATGCTCTGGCTGGCTTGCGCCATGCCCTTTTTCACGCCGGAGGGGTCGACGCCGAGCGTGATGAGCAGGGAATCAATGACCGTCGCCATGTCGCTTCTCCGCCTGTTTATGCATGATCCATTCGTTGTAGTCCGTCACCAGCAGCACCTCGGCCATGTCGAGCGCGTCCTCGTAGCCGTAGACCGTATCCAGTTCGTACAGGGTGGCGGCCTTCCGGGCTATGAGGCTTCCCGTCAGGCCGCCCACGTTGGCGAAGTCCGCTAGGCCCTTGGCTTGCGCGGCTTGCCGATATGCAGATCGGCGGGGGAGGCGGACGGGCTTTCGCCGAAAAAACCGAAGTTCAGTTTCGCGGCCTCCACGCGGAGCTTGAACAGCGTGCGCACGTCCTCGATGTAGCCGTCCACGGTGTCCGGGGTACAGCGCTGCTCCACGCCCGCGTCGGTGCGCGCGCAGCAGGCCAGCAGCTCGTCAAGGAGCGGCTCGGCCTTGTCGTAGTCCACGTTGGCGAGCGCCTTGATCCCGTGCTCGGACAAGAATTTCCCGGCGCCCTCGACGCTGCCGCCAAGCCCTTCCAGCCCTTCGGAGCCGGACAGCAGGAGCATGGCCCGGATGATCCACCGCTCAAGGCGGGTGGCGGGCATCTCCCGGATGACGAACGTGAGCGGCCTGCCCCTGTCTTCGATGGTGACAGTCGTTTCCTTGCGCATGACTAGACCTCCGCCGTGTCCATATTCTCAAAGTGGAAAACCCACGTGGTGGGGTCGAGCACCTTCTTCATCGACGGGAACGGCACGCCGCTTTTCATGACCCCCCGCGACCATGTGTAGACCTTTCCGATGCTCGGCACGGTGACCACGAGCGTGCACTCGTAGATGCCCCGGACGGTCTTCATGGCCCGCCAGACAGTGCCGAGGCTCTTGGCGGACGGGGACGCCGCCTCAAGGGTGACGGTCACGGGGTAGATGACGGGCGTGAAGCCCGCCACCATGCGCCCGTCCACGCCCATGCGGGTCTCGGTGATGTCCACGGAATCCTGCCCCACGGACTGATCCGTGGCGAACATCTGGAGTTCGATCCCCGAGGGGAAAAGCTGGTCCACCGTGAGCACGGCGACGGCGTTTGCCGATGTGATGTCAAATCCTTCAAGACTCATGGGAACTCCTTACAGAACCGCCGTACTGGCGACTTCGATTTTCTGGACGGCCCCACCGTAGGTGTACCAGAGGGAAATGATCGGGCTCTCGCGGCGCGCCCGGACGCTCGCGCCGGGATCGAGGATCTGGATGTAGTAGCCTTGGGTGAACAGCTCTTCGGAAATGTCGAGGCCGGCCTCTTTCGCCACTTCGGATTTCTGCGCTTCGGAGAGCGTCACGCCGGGTTCCATCACGCCGTTGGACAGGGCCTCGTTCACGGGGTCCATCATCCACGAGCGCAGACGCGTATAGCCCGCGTCGGTATACGGGAGGCGCCCTGTGGAGGTGAGCCCGTCCATAAGCGCCACCTGAAGCCGGTTGTTGAACCAGATGGAGTTGATGAGCGGGTCGAGGTAGCCGTAGTCGGAAGAGGACAGCACGCCGGGATAAAAGACGTTGAACTCGGCGTTGCGCGTGGCGAACTGGCCATAGTAGTTGCAGTTCTTGGCGTCGAGCGCGGCGGCCTGCGCCTCGTGCATGACCGTGGCGGCAAGCCCGGACTGCGACTTGAAGGCGAAGGTGATGGTGCCGCCGGGCCGCGTCCACGCGATGGAGGCCGCCGTACCCATGACGAAGGCGGCAAGGTACACGTCGCCATAGATCATGGCGGTGTTGTCGTACTCCCCGGTCTTGACGACGCTTGCCGGGTCGTTCGAGACGGAGGGCTCAAGGGCAGCGGAAACAGTCGTGTAGCCGACATAGACATAGCCGTAGTTTGCGGAGGCCCAAGCCGCATAGTCTTCGTAGTCTTCGGCCTCCCACAGCGTGGAGAAGGTGACGAAGTTCTGGGTGACGGCGAGGACGGCGGCCATGTTTTCAGCAATGGTCATGGCGTCCGCACCGGCGGAAACCACGGCCCCGGAGGACTCGGTGAGGCACAAAAGCGCGGAAAGGTCGGTGCCTTCGGAGGCCGCAGAAGCGAAACCGAGAGAAGCGGAAGCCCCGCTATCCGTCGTCGTGACGGTAAAACCGCCGGACAGACTGCCGTAGCTCACGGTAATGCCTAAGATTTTGGACTGAATGGCGGCCGCGACATCGGAAAAGGTGGTGATGCCCGACAGGTCGATGCCCGTGGCCGTGGTTTCCGAACCGTTGACGGTCAGAACGAGAACTCCGTCGGTGATCTTTTTGAGGTCGGCGATGGACGCCGTAACCCTTGCGCCGCGCAGGGTAGCGGGGATGGCGGCGTCGACGCGCCGGGCGAAGAACAAGGCACTCGGGGAGACGAACTTGTTCTTGTAGCCGTTGAAGTAATGCGTGGCGGCCACGTATTCCGCAGACTGGAGCCCGAAGAAGGCTCCCACGGAAGCGGCGCTCGGGAAAGACCGGGCGATGGAGCCGGACGGCAACAGCGGGTTCTTGGTGAAGAACAGGCCGTTGGTTTCGAGCGTGTCGCTGCCCCCGGCGATGACGCGGGGATTGACGGCGACGATGTATGATGCGGGGATCGGCATGGATCAGGACTCCTGTGACGGTTTATGGTGGACATCCACGTTTTCGAGACGGGAAACGCGGGCCTTGTCGAAATGGGGGACCGGGACGGAAAGGCCGGACCACGCGGCGAGGTGCAGGGTGACGATGCAGCGCTTCACGAACTGATCCGAGCCGTCCACATACTCGACGGCGCGCACGTCCTCGGCGTACAGGCATGAAAGGCGGTACGGCTTGAAGAAGGCTACGCCCACGGGATCACGGGTTACGGTTTCGATGCAGGCGGCGCGCCGCATGGCCTTGTCGTCGTCCGAACAGAAGTCGATCTGCACGTCGATGCGGCGCAGCGTCCTTATCTCCTGCGCTTCCGCGTCCCCGCCCGCGTCCATGGTGACGTTCGTGCCCACGCGGGTCTTGTTCATGACGGTCATAATGGCGTAGTCGTTGGTATCCGGGGGCAGATGCTCCCGGTTTTCCCATCCGCGTATGATGTTGTCGGGAGACAGCGCCGGAAGCGCGTAGGCAAGGATGAAGTCGTACACCGCCGCGTAGACGTCGGGTTCGGCGATGAGTCCGGGAGTCTCGGAAAGGCCGCTCATGCGCCCTCCCCTTCCCCGGAGGCGGACAAGTCAGGGCCGTTGACCTGAAGGGTCACGCGCACCTTGCACCAGCCCGCGCCGGAAAAGTCTTCCGGGGCGCCGGTCACGAGCCACCATGTGCCGTCGCGCTCCCGCCGGAACATGTCGCCGCCCCGGGCCAGCGGGCGGACAATCCCGGCGGGGCGGTCTTCCGGCGTGCCGCGCAGGTAGAACGCGCGGGTGACGTCGTTTTCCCCGGCCTTCTGGCTGTGGTACAGCTTCTCGTCGGATTCACTCTGCACCTGCGCCATGAGGGGCACGGGCGGCGCATAGACCGGGACGAGCTTGCCCTTGATGTTTTTCTGCCCGGAGGAACGATACCAGAGCACCGTCTCGTCGGGGTGCACGGCGGTTATCGCCCCCCGCACGACGGCGTGGAGATCAAGGCCGAACATCAGGATCGCACCTCATAATCAATGGACTTAAGAAGATGCCCCTTGTCGATGAGCGTGCCCTTGCCCGCGCCTTTGGCATTTTTGCGGCGCTTGGTGGATTCGGCGTTGTCCGGGGCCATGTTCGACTTGATGGTCGCGACAATGTCGTCCTGCATGCGCCTGCCGAGCAGATTGAGGCCGCGCACGACGGCATCCCGCTCATGGGCCTTTCCGAATATGGCGTCGGCGAAGGCTTTCGCCCACGCGCCTTCCTGCGCCTGCACCGTGGAGCGCATGAACGGGCGTGCGGGAATGGTGATGGTATGCTTCCCGACGGCGACGTCTTGGGCGAAGTCGCTCTTTTCCTTTTTCACGAAGCGGTTTTTTACGCTTCCGTCGCGGTTGCGCTTGAAATACAAGGTCTGCGTCCGTTCCGGCACTTCAACGGTGGCCCCGAACTCGTTGTAGAAAGCGTAGGTGGCCACGGATTCGCCGTCTTCATCCGTCGCGCCTTCGAGCACGCCGACCTTGAGGCTTGCCGCCTGTTTTGCGACCGTTTTAAGCGCCTTCTTCCATTTGTCTCCGCCGAGTATATGCGCGTTCGCCATGATTACCCCCACGGATGCCAATACCGGGCGGCATAGTAGCGCCCGCCCACGGCATAGGGCTGGATGGCCTGCCAAAACGTCTGTCCGCACGGGGTCTGGTTGTAGAAGGCCTTCCCGGTGTTCAGGGGCACAGAAAAGCTGGCCGAGACGGAACCTTCGGTTGCCGACGAAACGGGGCCGGACTGTCCGAGAGGCCATAGAACCAGCGTCGCCAGATGACAGACGAGGAGGTACAGGAGCGTCTTGCGGATCATGACGCCGTGGACCGGGTCATAGGGAACCGGGGATGAGTTTGTGTTGTCCAAGAGCAGACAGGCGACGTCGAATGCCTGCCGAAGCTGTGCATCGGTCAGGAGGGGCTGCCCGGTCTTCGGATCGACGAAGCGCGGATAGGCATCCCGGAACTCCTGCGGGGCAAAGACAACAACAGCCACGGCTTAGAACCCCGCCTTGCTCTGGAGCGGTTCGGTCTGCGCCTTGGGGTCGTTCTCCACGTCCACGGGCTCCAGCCCGTTGCGCAGTTCCGCCCTTTCGTCGGCCTCGTCCACGGCGTCGGCCTTGCGCGCCTGCGCGAAGATAAGCCCGGACTTGAAGATTTCCATGTGCGGCCCATAGGTCTTTTCAATGTACGCCCAATCGTCGGCGTTCACCCGCGTCAGCCCGAACGCGCCCACGGGCAACACGCCCTTTTCCTTTCCGCGCAGGCTGGCGGCGTTGCCTTCGATGAGCACATTGCGGCCGTCGGGCATGGGGAACATGATCCCGGTCGTCCGGTTCAGGGCGACCATCACTGTATCCGTCTTCGTCGCCTGCGTTGTTTCCGGGGCGGTATTCTTTTTGGGTCTGGCCATATCTCTGTATCCCTCCGTTGTTTTGGTCATCATGGCAAAAGAGCCGAGACGAAATCACCGTGAACAAAGTTCATACTTTTCATCCACAAAAGCCCAGCCGTGAGGTGAACGGCTGGGCTTTTGTGGATGGGGCGGTCTTGCTGCTAAGCTCCAGTCATTTGGGCAAAGGCAAAGGGCATGAGAACGATGCCGCCGTAGGTGGTGCCGACGAACTTCTGGCGGAAGCTGGAGAGGTCGGGCACGACACGGCCGGCACGCATCTTTTCGCCGAAGGCCAGCGTTCCGGAGCGCTGCCCGTTCACTTCGGGGGCGATGAGGAACATGGTTTCCCCGGCGGTCATGCTGTGCAGCTCGGGGACGGTCACGATGTCAATGCGGGTGAAGTACCGCTTCAACATATCCAGCACGGACACGTTGAAATCGGTAGCCGCGCCGAGGCGAACGGCCAGTTCGGGGGAGAGGCAGAGCTTGAGGGGCGTGTCTTTGTCGATAAGGCCGCTGGACTGCTCGGAAAGCTGTGCGAACAGGGCGAGGACGTCGTTGTAGATCTGCACCGTGGTCTTGTCGGCCCATTTCGTGGAGCCGCCCGTGCCCGTGGCCCCTGCGGTGATCGCAGCAGGGAGGTTCGGATCGTTGAGGATACCGTAGATTTCCTTCCCGGCGACGCCGAGCAGGTAGAAGCGGTTCTGGTCGATGTCGATGACGTTGGCCGCCGCGCGCTGCTTGGAGGCAGCGAGGTTGACTTTCGCCGTGCTCGACATGTCCACTTCAAAGTCTCCGTAGGTGATGGACGTCTGGAAGACGTACTGCACGCGGGTTTGCCATTCGGAGTTCACGCCCGAAGTCGTGCCGTTGGCATAGTCGGAATACGGCTCGGTCTTTCCGGTCATTTCGTCCACGCGCCACTTCATGTACGGGGTCGTCCAATCGCCCTTCTTCTCTTCACCGAAGATTTCACGGGCGCGCCGGGGCGCGGTCAGGATTTCGATGACCATCGGGTCGATATACGCCAGAAGCTCGGCGGGGACGGTCGTGTTCGGAGTAGTGATGAGCGCGGCGTCCTGCGCAATGCGGGCGCGGTTCTCCGGCGTTGCCCACATGCGGGCGCCCGGGAAGATAAAGCCGTAGCGCTTGGCCTGTTCAAAAGTCGGATTCATGTAGTACCTCCTACGCTCCGGCGGCGGCTGCGCCGAGGTTGGTGCGGGCCTGTTCCGCAGTGGTTGCGCCAGTTCCGCCGTTGGCCACGCCGAGCGCTCCGGTGGCGTTGCTGAAATCTTTCTGCATCAAGTTTGAGGTGTCGCCGCCGGATCCCGACGCTGCGGCCTGTCCCCAATTGCTGATGATGATCGGTTCCCCAATTTCACCTGGCGTCTTGACGACCCACCCCGTATCGAGGTGCGTCCCGTCGGGGGTCCCGGTGCTGATTGAACCGTCAGCGGTGGAGGCAAGGACGGCCTGCCCCACCGTGGCCTTGGTCGTGGAAACGGCCCAATAGTCGCCCTTCACAGCCACGGTGAGGTTCGAGCCTGCCGGGACAGTCAGGGTGCCGTCAGAAAAATTTTCATAGTTCACGTAGTTGATGACGCGCTCCACGAAGCCGAGCACGGCTGTGGCGGTGCCCGCAACGTTGGTGGCCTGCGTGTTGTCGATCACGCCGGAATCCACGACAGGGAAGACGAAGCGCCCCACAGGGAGGGCCACCGCCGCCAGAGGGTTGAGCGGGGTGTAGATGCTCTGGTCGGGCGTCGCTTTATCGCCAGCAACGCCGGGAGCGACGGAGAGATTGACTTGGGACTGCAAAGGCATGGTGTGCCTCCTATTCTGCAATGGTGATATTGGAAAGCCCGGCGAAGCTGCCGGACATGCGCCCGACGGGGGCCGCGTCACGGGCAACGGAAGGTGTCGCCTTCTGCTTGCGGAGGATATCGATCATACCGGGCCATGCCTGCCGGGGATACTTGCGGGGATTCTCCCCAAGCTGCTCCAGCGCGTAGCCGTAGACGTCGGACGCGGAGTCGAAGGACAACGGGTCAAGTTCGCCCACCAGCCCGCGCACGTCGCGCACGGCACGGGTGAGGTTCCGCATATGCTCTTGCGCTTCGGCGACTGCGGATGCCTTGATGCGGGCGGCGTCCATTGCGGTGAGAGGACGCGGACCACGGCGGCGGAACGCCCTGTCCTGAGCTGTTCCCTTGTCTTCCGGGGCTTCATCTCCGGTCGCGGGGGAATAGGCGAGATCGGCGAGGGAGTCGGTCAGCTTCTTTTTCTGCTCCGGCGTGAGGTCTGGGACGGAAGCGAGGATGCGCTTAATGGCCGCGTCCTTGTCCTCGTCCTTGCCGAGCTCGCGGCGTTCACCCTCGGATTCGTGTTCCCGGTCAAGCTTGCGCCGTTCCTCGGGGTTCCGGATCAGCTCCTCACCGTACTTGACGCCCTCGGCAAAGGCTTTGCTCTCCTGCGGGTTCTCAGCGTCGAGGCCGCAGGCATCCATAGCCTTTTTCATACCCTCGGACTCATGCTCGCGGTCGAGCTTCCTGCGTTCGTCCGGATTGCGCTCCAGTTCCTCGCCGTATTTTACGCCTTCGGCAAAGGCGCGGGATTCGGCGGGGTCTTCCGCATCAAGCCCGCAGGCGTCCATAGCTTTCTTGGCTTCTTCGTCCATCGCTTCCTTTTTCTCCGGTTTCTCGTCGCCTGTTGCAGGGGAATAGGCCAGATCGGAGAGAGTATCTTCGAGCTTTTTGGCCTCTTCGGGCTCCATGCCTTCGGACAGTTCGGCGACGAGCTTGCGGATGGCTTCCGCCTTATCCTCGTCTTCCGTGATGTCCTCGATCTCCCCGGTGACGGGGTTTTTCTTGTGGAGGCTCAAAAGGATATCCGCAAAGTCCTTGATGCCCTGTGCGGATTCGACTTCCTGCTGTTCCACCGCAGGGTCGCCATCCTGAGCTCCCCACCATTTCCTGAACTTGCCCATAAGCGTTCCTTTTTTCGTTGAAGTTGGATGAGAATCCGCCACCACCACGTCCGGCCCGGCCCGCCCTTCTTCGACCAGCGCGACGTGGTTGCCTCGGATGTTCCGCATGATGAAATCGTAGGGGGTGCCCTCGTAGCTGCCCGGCGTGAAATCCGGGTCGTAGCGGTAGGCGCAGGAGAGTTCCCGGAAAGAACCGTCTTCGATGGCGTCGATGGCGGCCCGATCCCACACGGTCAGCGGCGCATCCACATACGGCGGGTTCCAGACCGCGCCCGTGCCCACCGCGCCCACGCGGGTGAGCTTCTGCGGCTCTTCCGCGCTGTCGATGTGGTGCTCGATGTGCAGCGGCAGCCCGGCCCATGTCTCAAGCGATGCTTGAAGTTCTTCCGGGTCCCGAAGCCCGTAATAGACAGCCTCGGGGTCAAGCCCGGCTTCCTGCCAGCCCGGAATCTCCCGCCCGTAATAGGGGTTCACCGTCGCTTTCGTGATGTGCGACGCCCCGACGTGCAGGAACCCGTTCTCGTCGGTTTCCCGCTGTGAAGGAGCCGCGTCGAAGGTGACGCCTTTACTTTGATACATAGACTAGTCTCCAAATTCAGGAATAACGGCCCGGTACGTGCATTGGCACCCCGGAAGCTCACCGCAAAGCACTTTGCGCTTCACGTCAGAGTCGTAAAGACCTTCCGTGATGACGAACTTTTTCCCATTCATGAGCTGGTGGGTATGGCGGCTCGTTTTCTTTCCCGGCACATGTACCCAGATGCCTTCGGTGATGCCGAGTTCCTTGTCCTGCACCCGCTTAAGGGCCTCGGTCGCCTTATTGGACTGGTCGCGGGCAATGAATTCTGCCCGGCGCCGGGTGATCTCGTACCGCTTGTGCAGTTCGTCGGCGAGGAACTCCACGTCCCGGCCCATGCTGGCGGAACGCTGTACTAGCCCCGTTACTTCCGTGAAATAGTGCTGCGGAATGGATTTGATGAGATTGACGTTTTCCTCGAAGAGGGCCCGCGCCACGTCGCTCATGGCCCTGCTTCCCTCCATCCTCACCGTGAAGCCCGCATCTTTGAGGGCCTGCCTCATGCTGGCTTCCGTGCGCCGCCTCGTACTGCCCACGAACTCCCGTGCAAAACTCTCCGCGCTTTCCCTCCACCGCTTCGTCCAGTACCGGAACAGGCGCTTGAGGCGGTCTTGCAGGTCACTCGCCGGGGATGCATCTTGTGCTATCCGAGTTTCCTGCTGCCGATACTCCGCGCGTATCCACCACACGACGGAACGCTGCATCTCGTCGAGGAGAGATACCAGCCGCTTCCGGTATTTCGCCCGAATACCCGCGTTGGGCTTGATGGCGCGGATGACCTTAGCCATAGACGGCCCCGGCCTTGTCCACATCGTCGATGTCGGGCATCAATCCCTCTTCCCCGGTTTCCGGCAGGGCGTCAGGCATTCCGTTGCCCTGCGGCACTTCCGCCGGGTCGATGTCGGAGAAGCCGCTGTCCGGGTCACTGGCGATGGCCTGACGCCCTTCTTCCGGACTGATGATTTCCCGGTCCACGTAGACCGCAATGGTGTCGGCCTTGGTCTTCTGGAGCGTCGCAAGGGCCGCCCTATCCTCTTCGCCGAGGGGCGCGAAGTCGAAAGTCACGGAAGGGTCGATGGTTCCGCGCAGGTAGAGCTGAATACAGTCGAGTGCCTTCTTGATGCCGTCGCGCAGGACTTTCTCCTGCTGGCTCCTGACATGGTCGTAGTAGTTGCGGATGTCCGATTCGCCAGTGGCATTGAACCCTGACGGGCTGATGCCAAGCAGCTTGACCGCCGGAGTGCGGTTCAGGGCGGCGAGGATTTCAAGGGACTGGCGCACGATGTCGGTCACGCCTGAAAGCGGGGTTTCCAGCTTGACCACGTCTTCCGATTCTTTGTCGACGGCAAGCACGCCATCATTGGTCATGGTCTGAATCATGTACCGGATGCGGGTATCGATCTGAGCGGTGCCCCCAGCTGAGTACAGGATGTCTTCCATCTTCGTCTTGAAGACGGTCAGCGAAAACTTGGTCAGTAGCCGGGCTTCGGCGGCGCGGCATTCCTGAAAATGCAGGACGTAATCCCAGAGGATCTGCGCCTGCGGGATGCCCAAAAAATTGTAGGCGGGCCGCAGCAGCACCGGGCATTCGTTCGCAACCAATCGGATGAGGCGCGAGGCGTGCACCCGCTGCCCAAGCACCCACCACCAGCGCGGGCGGAAGTAGTCAGGCTCAAGCGGCGAAAGGCTGTTGTAGTCTCCGGGGAAGACGTTCACGGGGTCAATGACGACGAAGCGCAGCACGCCGCCGGGCCTGAGTTCGGCGGAATACGGGCTGACGTTCAGCGGGCGTTCCAGCTCTTGGCCGACGGACCCGGTGTCGATGAAAAGGAAGGCCCCGCCCTCGTACCCCACAAGCTCCGTCGCTTCGTGGAAAAGACGCTGGAGCCCCAATCTCTTGCAAGCCTGTGCGAGGTCGGTGAGCAATGATTCGTCGCCGCCCTCCCCTTCGCGCTTGAACTCAATCCATGCGCGAGTCATGTCGTCGGACACCGTCTCGACACAGGCCCGGATCAATCCGTTCTGGGCAAGGTTCTGGAGGACGCCGTATCCCATGAACTGAGGGGCAATCCCAACCCCAAGCTCAAGCGAGTGCTGGAGCAGGGAGTAGACGCCGGAATCCGCAAGCCGCGCATCCATCGCAAGCTGCACATCTTCGGGCGCGCCGAGCGTCTTCGCAGGACCGTACAACCGGCTGATGTCGTCGGGCGTAGGCGGCAAGGATTGAGCAAGGCCGTCGCGCACGTCCGGGGAGAGATTCAGACGGCGCGACGGTTGCACTTGAGGTATGGAGGTGGCGTGTCGATAAGTGCGCTTCTTGCTCATGTGCCCATAATGCTACGAGCCAAAAAGAAAACACACCGTGAACAAGGTTCGGGTGCATGGATGTCGGACACCTTTCATATTGTATCAATATAGATTAATCTATATATACATGGATACCTTTAGGGAGGTATCCGCATGTACAAAAGCATCATGGTGTTTCTGCTGGCCGCGTTGGTTATGACGTCCGAGGCGCAGGCCGCGGGCAACGAATGGAACGATTCGTTCAGCAAGGCCAAGAAGACGCTGGAACGGCAGGTCTATTATGACCATCGGATCACGCTCTACTGCGGGGCGGCGTTCGACGAGAAGAAGAACGTCACCCTCCCGGAGGGTTTTACTGCCGCGAAGCACGAGAAGCGGGCCGGGGAGGTGGAATGGGAACACGTGGTCCCCGCCGAGAACTTCGGGCAGGCGTTCGCGGAGTGGCGCGAGGGCGACGCGCAGTGCGTGGACAACAGGGGAAAGGCGTTCAAAGGCCGCAAGTGCGCCGAGAAGGTCAGCCGGGAATACAGGCTCATGCAGGCTGACCTGTACAATCTGTATCCGGCCATCGGCGCGGTGAATGCCCTACGCCAGAACTACAACTTTCAGATGTTGCCGGGAGAAAAGCCGGACTTCGGGAGTTGTGAGATGAAGATTGCGGACAGAAAGGCCGAGCCGCCTATCAGATCAAGGGGACAAATTGCCCGGACCTACAAGTATATGGCCGACGCCTACGCCCCGCGCTACCGCATGAGCCGCCAGCAGGCGCAGCTCATGGACGCGTGGGACAAGATGTACCAAGTGGATGCGTGGGAGTGCACACGGGCCAAGCGCATCGAAAAACTGCAAGGCAACGAAAACCCCTTTGTGAAGGGGCCGTGCCGGGACGATGGGCTGTGGTAAACGGATTGCGTAAAACTACCCGAGTAAGAAAAGCCCCCGTTTCCGGCGGGGGCCCTGTTTGCTAGTTCGCTTCTGCGATTGTTCTGTTTGCCGCCCGTGCCGAGACGATAGCCAGCCTCATGCGCGACAGTCCGGCGTCAATCCAGTTGTAGGCATCATATGATTGAGACGCCAGCGCGTCGATAAGCCTATCCTTGGAACCGGGCTGTATCGCCGGAATCATGCCGAGCATGGCGGCATAAGCCCCTTGGTTCAGGCGGATGTACTCGGCGTTGAGTTCGGAGAGGCGGGTTCTGGTTTCCCCCGCGAACTCCATAAACCGCTTTTCGAGATCAGTGAGGGCCTTCATGCGGTCGGCGTAAATTGAAGAGGCGGGAAGCACCGGGGTACGGGCGGGGGCGGGCACAGCGGGGAGAGCGTCAATCTTTGCCTGTACCCACTGAATAGCCTCCTTAACCTGCGCTACGGTCAGGGCGTCCACAGAAGTGACGCCGAAATGGGCGTTTACCTGCGCACGGGCCGAGGCGTAGTGAATCGGGGCCATGCCCACCCATGTGTTGATGATGGCGGTAAGCGCCTTACGTTCCGGGTCGGTACGCTTGGAGATGGGGGAAGGTATGACAGGTTCAGCCTTGGCGCGTTCCGCCCTTCCATTCATCCAGTAGTTCCAAAGAGCGTCGTCACTCTCGGCCTGATAAAGTTCGATCTTGGCCCGGAGTTCGGGACGTACCTTCTTGGGGTTGATACTGGCAAGGTAGGCCGGGAGCTTGCGGACGGGAAGGCAAAGCATCTGCTGCTCGCCAGATTCAGAGGGTATTACGATGATCGTAACACCCCATCGGGCCTTGTTGGAATTGAGCTTTTGGCTTTGGGATGCCCATCCAAGCCCCAAGTTTTCCACGATAGGCTTTGCGGGCGTGTAGGGCTGATTTCCGTAGGTAAGGCAAAAGATGGTGTCGCCGTGGAAGGTGACGGGAGCAAGCTGACTCATGATGAGCCTCCTTACGAAAAGTGTTCAATTCCCTTCTCTTGACATAAAAGAAGGGCCGGGAGCTTGAACACCGCTCGTAAGTGCGGCCCATACACCTTTCCCTTGCGGGTATTGTATAATGGATGGACTCCCGGCCCAAATACAGGCTGGATGATACACCACTCCCAAGGTGAAAAACACTCTTGACAGGGCATAAAAAATCCGCATCTGCGGGCGCGGTATCCGCTTACGAACGGCTGTTCAAGGCCGTGAAGCTACCACGCCACAAAACGCGGAAAATGTCAAGGGAGGGACGACGAGAAAGGTCTACCACTTAGGCGAGATACCAAGAAGAGCACACGCCTCACGGGATAAACAATCAATACTATGGCGGGTCAAACAATTCTTGATTTCATTTATTACTTGGGTAGGGATAGAAAATTGTATCACCGCTTTTCCCTGAGCAATGAGAGCCGCAAGCTGATCCTTACCTACAACATTGACATTCCGTTGTAGGTCAACCCAAGTATCCTTGACGAATCCATACTTTCCCGCACGGATAAGAAAACGCCGCGCCGCTGGCTGACAACCAGTGTTGCGAGAATCCTTTCCTTTTGACGTAACAATGAGCAAGAGGAGAGTTTCTTTTTCGGGGTCTGAAAAAACGATGAACAGTTTGTCGGCATGTCCACCGTTGGCAAATTCGTAGTCCGGAAAATAGAGAACATCGCCGAGCTTCATCCAGCCTGCCCCATAAGCGTTTCAAGAAAAAGAGCGTCATCCCGAACTTCATGGATATACTCTTTTTCTTCTTCATCGAGGCCCTCAAGAGCAAGCTCATAGTTTACGATACTTTTTTCTCCCTTGGTCTTGATTGTCACATCCCATGGATCATTAGAGGCATGGGAAGCTTTAACGACTAGATAAGCAGGCAATCCACGGAACATCTCGGAAACGGCCTGCATTTCCTTGATTTCGCGAAAAGTAAAATAGGTATCTGAAAACTTGGCTTTGGGCAGCGCGACAAGCTTGATTCCGGTAGCTTCGTCACGCGGATCTTCTTTGGTTGGAACGATCTTGACAACAGACTTCAAGCCAAGGTGACAGTCCTGCTTTTCGTGCAATTCCCGCCACACATCGGCGGGAACTGGGCCGAATTTCCACGCCTCATATGTCTGCCCTGTAAGCGATTCTCCACATGCTCGATATAGCCTAAAATCGAGATAAAACAGAAGTTTCATCAGCTTGGTGAGGCCGACTGTCTTGTCGTTTTTTACGAAGTAGAGGACGGCGTTTTTGAGCTTTTCACGCCTACGCTCTTGATTTGTCATGAAATGAGATATGGCTATGCTTAAGAGTTATGTCAAGAAGAAAACCTTACACATGACTTCAAATCCCCCCGATGCGCCTCAACCCCATGCGCGGCTGGAGCAGTATCCGGGTGTCGATGCACATGGGCCGCTTGGTATCGAAATCACGCAGGGCCTGCGTTGTGGCGTCCACTTGGTCGTCGTGGGGCGCGCCGGGGAACTGCGTCAGTTCCGCGACGTACTCCCGCGCCCACGGGCAATGCTCAGGGTGCGGGAGCAGGACGTTCCCGGCCTCGAAGAACGTGGTCACGGCATGGGCCCGGGCCGTCTTGCTGCCGTCCGGCTCCACGGGGATGATACCAGGCACAGCATGTTTCAGCGCGTCGATAACCGCCGGGCCGTTGGCCTTATCCTCCACCAGCTTACGGGCTGCGCCGGGCCATTTAGCGGCGAGCGCCCGGAACGCGGCGACCGTATCCGTAAATCCCATGCGCCGCCGGACCTGATCGAGGAGGTAGCGGTCGGCCCCCTTGCGGCCCCACACCTGCCCCACAACAAAGTCGGTATCGTCGCCGTCCTTGAACGTCATATCCCACGAGATAAGGAGCTGGTCGAACTGCTCTGGCAGATCTTTGGGGAGCCAGAAGCGCAACCACTCGGATTTGAAAATGGCGCCGCCGTCGGGCGTAGGCCGCTGCTGGTACAGGGCCTCCCAGTCGCGTGTGCCGAGGGCTTTCTTGATGGCAAGAAGCTGCTCCAACGGGTAGCGTTCAGGGTGTAAGGCTTCACCTGCCTTGCGGTGCGGCTCATCCTCCGTGGCGATGGCCGGGAAGTTTACCACGCGCCAGTGGTCGCCCTCCCCCCGTGCGGCGGCCTCAAGCAGCCGCCCGGAAAGGTCAGCCATGTGCCAGCGAGTGTTGATGATGAGCACCCCTCCACCGGGCGCGAGGCGCGTGTACAACGTGGACGTGTACCAGTCCCAGACGTTCTGGCGGATGGTCGGGGAATCGGCGGACGCCCGGTCCTTGAACGGGTCGTCGACGATGACGATATGCCCACCCATGCCCGTGATGCCGCCGCCCACGCCAGCGGAACGGTAGCAGCCAGCGTGCCCCACGATTTCGAAGATATCCGAGTTGCGGAGATAAGAGCCGTTCCCGACGGTGCGGATATTCTTGCCGTAAAGGGCTGTTCCCGGGAAGAGTTCCCGGTATTCCGGGCTGTCGATGACACGCTGAACATCGCGGTTCATGCGCGAGGACAGGTCGGCGGCGTAGCTCGTTGAAATGACGGATAGATCGGGGTAGCGGCCCAAGGCGTAGGCCGGGAAGCGGCGGGAGGCCAGCTCGCTTTTCCCGTGGCGGGGCGGCATGGTCAGCATGAGGCGCGGGGAACGCCCGGCTACGACATCGGCAAGGAAGGCGTCTAGCTCGGAACAGATTTCCTCATGCACCCATCCCATGCGGTAGCCGGGCATGGTGTAGCGCACGAAGGCCGCGAGACAGCTACGGGCCAGTGCCTTCCGGATATCGGAAAGGATGGCTGGGCTACTCATGATCCGGCGTTTTGAAGGCTTCCTTCGTCAGGCGAAGCAACTCGTCCGGGGAGAGGTGTGAGAGATCCACCGGACGCTGAGACAGCGAACCGTCGGATGAAGTATGATCCAACGCAGCTTTGTCCACGATGCCCCACGCCTTGCGCTCTCCCTCCTGCCGGATCTTGATCGTCTCGGCGGTGATCTTGGCGAGCTTGGCCTTGTCGAAGCTGCCCTCGGACAAAGCCTCATCAATAAGAGCCTGATGCCGATCCCATTCCCGTTGGTGGCGGGTGATGACGGCGGCCTTGGCTTCGGCGGCGCGGTCCAAGGCTTCGGCCTTTTTTTGAGGGTTGCAGCCTGCAACCACGCCCGCAACCTTGGCCTCTGCCATGCGGTTCACGGTGCCGGAAATATCCTGCACCCATCCTTCGGCCCGGATGCGCTTTTGGATGGCCGTCCGGCTCACACCGTACCGCTTGGACAGATCGGACTGGCTTGCCCCTACTTCGTACTCGGCCCGGATGGATTCCCAATCAAATCGTGCAGCCATCGTCGCACCCCCCGTTTGGCCTGCGTTCTTCCTGTTCTCTCAAAAAACTTTCATGCCCTCGTTTCTCCTCTTCCTCGGGCCTCGTACTGTGCGCCAAATCATACTCCCAAGGGGCCCTTTTCCGCTTCAATTGCGGACACCCGTGACCGGTCTGATAGGACACCGGTGGCCGGTCCACTCTTCCAGTACTCTTTCCAGAACCAGCAACCAAAACCGAGGAGCGTCCGGTTGCCACGGAGACGAACACTCCGGAGGATACGAGCGCAGCAATGGCCCTGCGCACTGTTCGCGCAGACACGCCACACTCCTGCGCGACGGTTTCCTGCCGCACGCGGATTTTTCCGGTCCGCTTGTCCATGTGTATGGCGAGCACCATACCTACAAGCTTTTCCGTTGGAGGAAGTTCTGCCTGAAGAAGCTGACGCTGGAGCGCATAGGTGTCCATTCATGCACAGGGCATTCTCAAAACATCCGGCCCACAATGGCACCGATGCAACCGCCAACTCCCGAGAGGGCGGTTATGATGGCGATGGCCGTTGTCCTGCTGCCCTGCCGCTCCCCGCGTTCCCGCGCGCACGTCTCGGCCATAACCGAGATATGATCCTCAAGATCCCGAATGCGTTTTCCATGATCGCGGAGTTGCGTGAGTATCGCGTCGTCAAGCCGCTGGTTGAGCGCTTCGAGCAATGCCTCAATGCGGGAAAGCCGGGATTCGTGGTCCAGTGTATGCTCCATCAGCTTCCAGCCTCAACGCCCTTGATCCACAGGAGCAGGTTCCCGGCCTCTCCTGCGGGCAGGTGCACCCACTCGCCGGGCTCGGTGAACGTCTCGCCCCGGTAGGTGTAGGACCACTCACCCGTCACGACGGCCCCCGGCGTCAGGGGAGCCGGGCTTGTCGCGGCGGTCGGTTCCGCCCATCGAGCGCACCCACTCGCCGCCAGCATCATCACGCACAGCAGCACGATCAGCCTCGCGGCGTTCGCCGTACCGTTGACGCAGCCACAGCTTGATAAGTTCAACGAGCGATGAAAGGAACTCAAGGACGGCCCGCACATCACTTCCCCGTCACGGCCTTGACTTCGGCCTTCACGGTTTCGGACTTGCCGTCAGCCACGGCACCCTTGTTCTGCCCGAAATGTGCGGCGAAGGCGTGCGTCCAGCGGTAAAACACGGCATAAATCCCGGTCGGTTCCTTGGGCACGGGCATCCAGACGGTAGCCACGGCGCACAGCCCGCACACGGTCATAACCACGCTCAGGGCGGTGACGATCCACGCCGCATCGGGATACTGCGCGGAAAGGCCCATCAAGGTCGAAAGGATGAAATCAATCACGGTCGCTTCCATCAGTACTTGCCTCCATGCTGGTAAAAGGCCACGTCGCGGGGCTTGTCCGGGTCGTTGTCCGCATGAATCCATGTCGGAGCCAGCTCAATGCGCCGGAATCCGGCTTCAAGCAGCGCCTGAAGGATGACGAAACGGGAATGGGAGTCCACGCAGCGGATATCCACGGCATAGCCGCGAGTGTGCGCGGAGGTGGGTACACCGCCGACCGCCTTGTTATGCTTCGGGCAGCGGTACGCGGAAGAAAGGGGGAACGGGATGCCCGCCAGATCGCGGGCCTCGTCGAGCATCTGGAGCAGGTCGGCGTCCATCTTCTCCATGCCTGCGCCGCACCCGCACTTGCAGCGGAACTCGACCGGGGAGAAGTGACGCAAGGGAAGAACAGCCATAAAGAAAATCCTCCTACGTCCAATCTCTCACAGGAGAACAAGGGAGGATCACCGTGAACAAGGTTCTACAACAGCCGATATTGCTGCTGTGGTTCCGGGTTCCCGCAAAGCTGCTTTTTGAGCCGACGGACGTACCTGGTGGTCACGCCAAGGGCTTCGGCGATGGCGTCCGGCTTCTCCCCTGCTTCCAGACGGGACAGGATACGTCCTTTGAACGGTTCACCACGGCGCAGGTTGGGCACGACGATCTGCATCCCCCCAAATTCGGTGCAGAGGGCCGCCATACGCTGCCGACCAAGCAACTCCAGAAGAAACCCTGTAGGCTTCCGGGGGATAAAGCATGAACGTCCACCGCACTGTGCGCAGAGGATGACCGCCCCCACGTCACCGATGGCCTCTGACAGTTCGAACTGGCTCACCCACACGTCACTCATGAGCACCAACCTTGTGTTCCCCAAGCCATAGCCGCAGTGCGGTCACAGCTACATCGAGGGCTTCGTCGCGGATACGCTCCGGAGTTTCGTGCTCAACGGCGTGTACAAGCTCACGGTACTCCCCCCCGATAACACCAAGCGCGTGGTATTTGCCCTCAGCAAAAACAGGGTGCTTCACACGTGCTTCCGACAGCCGCTGCATGAGCGCCGCAAGAGCCTTTTCACCAAGTATCGTGATGTCGATGTTATGCACTGATAGCCTCCCTGTGCGCGTCAAGCTCGTCGGTATAAGCGCATACGCCGTACCCGAGATGAGTTGCCCTATCGCAATCGTGGACGGGGTAGGCGTAGCGGATCATGAGCAGGCGGCTAATTCCGGTGTACTCCGTAATGCGCTTCCAGCCGAGCAGCAATTTCCGTTCATTCATTGCGCTTCCTCCTGTGTGTACACGGCTACCTCCCAATGCGGGACGGCAGCGTAGCGTTTTGAACAGCGTAGGGCCACCACTTGCTTATCATCCCCCCAGAACCCCGCGCGCGTCATGGCGTCTTTGAGCTGCTTCGCCATGTTGTCGAGGTCCGGCTTCTTCGTATGGGCGATTTCGCCGCGTAACATGGCCTCTAGCTGCTTTTTCGAGGTCGACGCAGGTATCGGCATCCCCGCGATAAATTCGAGCACGAGAGGTCCTTCTAGAGGCTTTTTCGGGGCGCGCGCAGAAAGGAGATCGTCAAGCACGGCTTCCGCGCTCTTCTGCCCGGCGGACTTGTAGGCCACGCTGTGCCCACAACGGACGGTGTGCCGGACTCGGGCCTGTGCCGTGGGCGTGCAGGACAAGGTGAAGCGTAAGACCGTCATGACGCCGCCTCCCTGTTGTCCGAGGTTCTCGGCTGTTTTAAAATGCGCCACACCTGCCGTTCGGAAAGCCCGTGCAGCGTGGCGAGCCTGGCGACAAGCGCTCTTTCACTCAGCCCCTTGCGAGCCAACTCGTCCCGCTCGGCGTTGATGTCCATGTCCCGTGCGCGGATCTTCGCCCGGCGCAAAGTGGGGATATAGATTCTCGTACCGCCATAGGTGTGCAGAAAGTCGGAAAGGGCATCCTGCCCCAAGAAGGTGCACAATTCCCGAGCTAGCCGCGTCTTCCGGCTTTTGGCGGGAATAATAAGAGTTATACCCGCGAAGCGTTCAATCATGTGCCGGACAAAGGGCTTTCCGAAACGGTCGGACATGTCTTGCAGTGTTTCCGACAACGATTCTTCCCTGTACGTGCTCATCACACACTCCTTTTCGTCAAATACCCCTGCACACGCGCCGGGGCCAAAGATTTCACAGTACCGTGGGCACATCACAAATCGTTTTCCTGTACCGCAGGACGTCCGGCCCATGCTTCACCCTCGGTAAACTCAGAAAAAGCTTTTTCGAAACGCAAGAACGATGCACCTGTTCCCGTACTGCGGGATTTCCCGACGATGCATTTCACGTCAGGTCTGGCATTAGCCCTGTCCAGATCGCGGGTGTGCAGCAAAATGATGATGTCGGCGTCCTGCTCAATCGCTCCAGATTCTCGGAGATCGGAAACACGGGGTTCCCGCTTGCCTTCTTCGCTTGAGCGGTTAAGCTGAGAAAGCAGGAGTACAGGAACTTGCAGATCAAGGGCCATTTGCTTAAAGGCGCGTGACATCTCCGCAACTTCTCGTTCTCTGCTGGTGCTTTTCTCGTCAGGATGCAAAAGCTGGAGATAGTCCACTACGATGAGCCCTAAATCCTTGATGCCCCGCGCCAGCCTGCGGACTTCGCGGGGGCACATGGGCACAGTTGACTTTTCCACGATGGACAAGGGAAGGGCTTCAAGCTGCCCTATGGCGGCGTCAATGGCTCCACGGATCTGCGGCGTGACGCCCATCCCTTCACGGAAAAACCGTCCGTCGATACGTCCTACGCGGGAGATGAGACGATGCCCAAGGCTTTCGTCGCTCATCTCGCATGAGACAAAGAGCACACCCATTCCGCGCCATGCGGCACTCAACGCCACATTTGCGGCTAAAGCCGTCTTTCCAAGTCCGGGACGAGCGGCAAGGACGATCAATTCCCCCGGCATGAATCCCCCACGCAAAACGCTGTTCAAGCTTTTCCACGGAGTCTGAATTTTGCGCAGCGATTGCGGATTATCGAGCTTTGCCCGAATGCGGCCCATGAGGTTCGACATAGTTACGGCTTCCTGAATCCCTCCCGAAGCTTCAACAAGCTTTCGGGCACGGTCAGCGATGTATTCGGAGTCCACGCCGTAAACCGATGCTTCCGCAGCAATTTCGAGCAATCCGGCATGGAGTTCCGCCCGGCGATGTTCATCGGCAAGCTTTCGGGCCAAACTCTCGGCATGGCCTTTCAGCCCCCACGCGGACGTAGAAAGTTCAGCCATGCGCGCCATATCCGGGGCGGGCCAAAGTTCAGGATCTTTCGCCCAACGCGATTGCATCTGCGTTGCCAACGCTGTGAGATTGGGACGTTGACCGGACTGACGGAGCAAATCGAGAGCCACGGCAAGCGGCGCAGCTTCCGGCGTCACAAAACAACCTGCGGGGCAGATATCGAGTACATCCCCAAGCAAATGGGCATCCCGGTTCATGCCCGAGAGAGTCGCGGCAATGACGCTGGACTCAAGCTGTGCACGGGCTTCCGAGGCCATGACGGGCTTTGGCGCGGGAGCATTCTGCCTGCGGGCCATGATGCCGCGTTCAAGCGTCTGAACTGCCATTTCAAGCCACCTCCCGATTGTCGTACTTGCCTTCAATCACGCCCATAAACCCGCTTGGGGACATGAGCTTGTCGAAATCCACCCGGTACACTGTCCCATCTCGAAAAGCCTTTTTGCCAGTGAGAAAATCAGACCGGGAAGCCCTTGCAAACAGCCGCCGAAAGTAATCCAGCCTTTCGGCGGCGGAGGTGTCCCTGTTCAGCATTCGCAGCCTCTCTCCGGCCTCTGTCCATCTGGCCTTCATTGCCCCCTTGCGCTTTGCGTTCACGATTGCAACTCGGGGATGCTCCGGGAAAGCCTCGTGATACAGGCCGACAATGGCGTCATAGGGGCAGGCTGGCGAGGCATGGGCCTGCCGCTTTTCGCCGGGCTGGGAGGCGTCGGCGGCTTCGGCGTCGACAACTACCCCGTCAGGGGTAGTATCTTCTTCTAGGCTTGGTTTGGTTTGGTTTGGGGCATTGCTTAACGATGCGTCCAGTATGCTATTAGCATAGTGTAAGCATAGCCCACTTGAATCATTAGCATTGCTATTTTCATTTTTTGGCATACCGGAGGCATTCTTATTGCCCCAACGAGCATCGGCAGCCCTGCGCGCACGATCCTTTCGTTCTTCTTCCTTGCTGGCATATTCTTGATGCTCACACCAATCATGCAGCGCATAAACTCCATCCGTTTCGTCTATAAACCGCAGATCCACGAGCGTCTGGCAAAATTCTCCGGGTTCCCCATCCCACTTCGCGGCAATTTCCACATCCTCGCAGTCTATTCCGCTCAACACGCCGTTTGAACGATTTTGAGCCGTCCAAATCCAAAGCCGTTGCAGGCAGATAACCGCACCAACACCAAGACGTCTCTGGAGCTTGACCGTCTTCGGATGATCGAAAAACTCCACGGAAAGGCGGATGTCATTGTTCATGCCTTCTCCACCTTTTCGAGGCTCGCTATCTTATCGCGCTCGACTTGAATCTTTGCATTGATAGCATCGACAATACGCGCCTTGATTCGGAATAGGCGTTCGACCTTCTTGAGCGATTCAATAATTATCGGATTGACTTTACTCTGCGATTCCATCATAATTACTCCGTCAGTTTAGTTGTTTTGGTTTGGCCCGGTGTTCCCGCATCGGGCCTTTTATTTTTCTTCAAGTTCCACTTCAACAATGCCCGGCCTCTTTTCGCAGGAGTTCAGGCAGAACCGCACATCTTTGACGTAGCCGTTTCTCGTGAACCACGTCGGCACCCCGTACTCTTTCGACCAGTCCGCAAAGCACAGGACGCGGTGCCCGTCGCGGTGAAGCCGCCCGTGAAGGCAGGGGCCCGGCCCTACCAGTCCCATTCCATCCCCCCGGATCTTCTTCCGTGAAATTCGTATGAGGGAAGCCCCTCAGCGTCGGATCCTTTACGCAGCTTTTCCCAGCATTGAGGGCATCTGTAGTCAGTGATCCACCGCCCACAGCTCTTGCCGGCAACCCCCGCGCACAGATGCTTTCCCTTGCGGGGGTCTGCCTTGGCTGCGCTTTTTTTTGCGAGATACGCTTCCCGGCTCAAGCCGCTTTGCGCTGCGCTGGCACAGATGCGGGAGCAAAAACGCGGGTTCTTGCGGTTGAGGGGATTGAACTCCTTTCCGCAGCATTCGCACTTGGCCTCTTTTTTCTGGGTGGCGGCAATCTGGCACTCCTTCGAGCAGTACCTTGCCGAATGCTCGCGGCTGGGAGTCACCTCAAACATCCGGTCGCACTGTTGGCAAATCAGGATCGGCATTCTCCCTTCCTCCCTTCATGCTGCACAGCCGTCTCCGTTTCCATCAGGTCGATGATCAGGGCCCCCAACAGCTTTGCCCGCACCTTCTGCGGCGCATTCCTACGTATGGCCCTTTGCAGGTCTGCAAGACGCTCCACATCATCGAGCTGTTCGCCTTCCACGCCCTTGTCAGGTTCCGCACACATCGGAAGAAGCGAAAATCCGAGATCCGCCGCAAGAAGCTGGAGGGCCGACACGTCGCCCGTCTGATGCATGATGAACGCGGCCTGTTCCAGCCCGAGCTTGACGGAAGTGCGGTCGGCGTAGGGATTGAGGACATTGCCGAGACTCGACGGAGCCATATCCATTTCCGCCGCCATTGCCCGGACGCCGCCGGGATACTTCTTCACCGCCGTCTGTACGGCTTCGATAACGTGTTCAAGTGTGGGGATTGTCATCATTTCACCGTTCATCCTGTTTGTGTGCCGCCCTATTCTGGGGGGCATGGAACTTGTTCACCTACTCCTCACCCGCCGCCGTGCCGTCTGGCGCGTCCGCGTTTTCTTTCGGGGTGCTATTCTCTGGAAAAGCTACCGCGTGGCGGAGTACCCGACGCCGGACGACGTGCTGCGGCGCGTCATTGAGGGGCTGTCACTGCCAAAACTTGCGCAACTCGTTGATGATCAACGCCAGAGCGACAACAAGCCAACCCACGACCATGATGATGCACATCCCGGTCACGACATACAGCGCAATTTCACGCATCGCCGCCTTCAGATTGCGATTGTTCAGGCGTGGGGCTGGCTTTCATAAGACGATCCATTGCCGCCCGTAAGGCGTCCGCGGTTTCCGATAGCGTATCCCCCTGCTTACCACTCAACAGGACGCTGATTCTGGCAGGGTGCACGCCGGATTCGCGAGACAATGCACTGGCAGGAAGTCCAGTGGACGCAAAAAACTTTTCCATCTCGAGTGTGATTTTTGCTTTTTTCATACGCGATATTTTACGTTTACGAACCAATTATTTCAAGCA
>OOCP01001270.1_pt1 | contig 26936 bp, 14 predicted proteins | sample 1671511 | NCBI WGS metagenome assembly OOCP01 (sample SAMN06348164, study PRJEB24527) | human gut metagenome | biome: human gut; feature: ankylosing spondylitis patient; material: feces | host: Homo sapiens | place: China | collected 2015-10 | reverse complement strand
AAAAGAGAGTGGGACAGAAATCGGTAATTCGTTAGAATTCGATTTCGTCGTCCCACCTCCGCACAGTTGAGTAGGGCATCTTTGGAACTTGAAAAGCGAACAACTACTTAGGAAACTTGCTTAGCAAGTCCTATCTACCACCTCAAAGCAGTGCTTTGAGCACTCAACCACTGCATCTTGCTCGACAATCCAAAAATAATTGAGAGGCTAGGACTTTTGTCCCAGCCTCTTCAAATTGTAGATATCTCTTTAATTTTTAAGTATCATTTAGGTTGCATTATGTAAGAAACAGATGGATTACATTCTAAAAGAAGTTGGAGAATACCAACTTCTTTTTTTATCCATTCTATTAAAGACTAGGCCTGTACGACCATCATATAAAGAAATAAGGATACGAGAAAGACGATACTAACAACGAGGGTCGCTAGCTTGAGTCCACGGTGAGACCGCCAGTAACTTGGTTTTCCTAGGTTACTGGTCGCATCTGTTGAGAGCGATTGTTGTTGGCGAGGCTGCAGGGTGATCAGAACTACAAGAGCGAGGGATAAGATCGAGATCCCGATTGCAAATACCATTTCCATCTTAGGATCCTCCTAACACTCTGAAGAGGGTAAAAATAACTCCCAGCAGAATCACCAAGCCAATGATCACATTAAAAGTGACATTGATCTTTTCAGAACGTGTCGTCTTTTCTTTTTCGGCAGGACGGCGTTTGAGAGACTCCATCCGTCCTTCTACTTCTTTGTAAAATAAATCTTTCTTACGATCACTCACTGTGTCCACCTATCCCTTCTTGCAAGCGAGCTTTGAAAACAGCTGGCTCAACGCTACTTGATTGGGCAATTTGTTGAGCGACGGCTTCTCTGTAGTTATCCACAGATTGGTAGATTTCCTGGATGCGGGCCACCATATCTGCTTCTTTTCCTTGATCAAAGATATTGGCTTGGGCGAGGAAGTGGCGGTCATGCAAAGTATGGCTAAAGGCAAGGATGACTTGCTGGTGTTCGAAGGCCTTGCGAACAATGCCTTGCACCTCTGCATAGTGGTTGATATCCAGATAAATACTAGAGACCTTAAGCAACTCTTTGATCCGCTCTTGACTGATATTTTGGTACAAGACCACATTTGGGTAGCGGACCATAGACAAGAGGCTCGCAGACATCTCCGTCAAAGCTGCTACACGGAAGGTCACATTTGGCAAGTTCTCTACTAGATAGGTCAAGGCTTCGATCTGATCCGAATTGGTCAAAACAAAAGCGTCTTTACGGATATCGTCTTTCACCTTGAAATCATACAGGTAGCCAAGGGGACCAAAATAGCTATGCTGGTCTTGCGAGGTCAACTGCAAAGCACGATGATAGGTCGCGTTTTGCGGAATCAAGATCTTCTTGGTCCGGATTTCTGGGCTCTTTAGAATCAACTGCATATTGCCCGGAAGGCTGTCGTGAAGAGGCTCTTGCCACACCAAGACATCGCGTCCTTTGATGCCTTTATTGCCCAACCGGAGACTAATGCTAAAGGAGGTAGCCAGCGTATTGTAGACCAAACCATCTAAATCAAAACCACGATACTCTAGATAAAAGACAAAGTAATCTAAGCGATTCTTGAAAATCCGCATGGGTTGATGGTCCAAGGTCAAGATCAAATCCCCTGTTTGGTGATTTTCTGTCAAGCGCTCGGTATCCCCTTCAAAATAAGTAGTCACCAAATACTGTCCTTGATCGCCACAAGTCGTTACAGCAATCTTACGACCGTATTGGTCATAGTGCTCAATCATGACCACTTGCCCCTTGTCATCTAACCACTCTAAGCGCTCGACGATGCGTTTATAGGAAGCAGCGTGGTACACAATTCGAGCCTTTTCCTGACCATAGTAGGTCACTTTTCCCGAACTGTTATCCCCAGAAACTTCCCAGAAATCAGGCACTGGAACTTCATTAAAGTAGCGTCCGCGCTTCTCCCCTTTTGGTTGACCCAAGAAATAGATAAAGGGAGATTCGACACCGTCTGGTAAGAAACCGTTTGGCTCCAAAACAACGGTCGGGTGGTCAAAGCCAGACTCTTTCATGGAGTGGAGCAGGTCTTGGCTTTCACGAGAATAACTATCAAATACGTTCAGCATGTGTCACCTCTTCTATCAATTGTGCCCAAGCTTCTTCTACTCGGCTGGTCAAAAAGTCTTCTGCACGCGCATAAGATGCTTGACGCATGCTGGCTAGATCATCTTTTTTGTATAGCTGGATCATTTTTTCCGCAAAGGCAGAAGCGATCTGGTCGACCACTTGATCTGCTGAAGGCGGAATGAGATAGCCATTTTTACCTTCTGTAACAAAGGTCTGGTTGCCATAAGGAACGTCAAAACCGATTATCGGAAGACCAGAACCGATCGCCTCCATCAAGGTCAACCCAAAGCCTTCGCTGGTCGACGCTGACAGGTAAACCTCATAATTCTTATAAATTTTCTCTAGATTGGCATGCCCTTTGAGATGGATATAGTCTGCTGCCCCCAATTCATCAATTAGAGAACGCAACTTGCCTTCTTCTCCACCTTTTCCATAGATGTCAAAAGACAGTTCTGGCAATTCTTTTTTGGCGCGAACCACTGCTCGCACCAACCAGTCAATATGCTTTTCTGTCGCCAAACGAGAGGCAGTAATCATAGAAAATGGGGTGCGATTTTCGTTCTGTGGTAAGCTTGCAAGACTCCCAACTGGAATGGTATAGATAGCTGGCTGATGGTTGGTGTATTTGGCAAACTGCTCCGCCAAGATTTCTTTTTGGCGGTCAGTCGCAACAATAAAGAAGTCCACCTTGTCTGCATTGGTAAATTGGTACTCGTAGTAGTTATTCCACAGGATATACTGATCATCGACATTATTGGCACTGAAGTGCTCGGCGTGGACGACCACACCCAGGCAGGCTTTTTGCGCTTCTTCAAAGATAGGCTGACCAATATTGGTTTCCCGATCCAAAATCACCAGATCTTGTTTGGTCAATTGAAGGGTCTGCATGAAGTAGCGGATCAATTCTTGGCGACCAACCAGGTAGCGATCTGGAAAACGATAGATTTCGCGGCCATCCGCCATCTGCATGCTGTAGGCAACTGTCCCGTCTTCATTGTAAAACCGGCGCTCAATCAAATTGGCTTGGTTGTTCTTGGGAATGAAGTACTCGGTACAATAGCGGGTATAGGAGAAATAATCCTTTCTCACTAAAATCCCTCTAGACACGTACTCGCAACGTTCGACATAGGGACTGTTTTCTGCGCGCAAGTAGCAGGTCAAAAAGTTGTCCTGGTCCTCATAAAAGAAGCGCTTGATCTTACCGTCAACTTCTTCACGAGTCGGTTTTCCGGCAAATCCTGCTAAGACCTGATCAATGGTATAGGTCGTTGGCGCAATTTTTATATCTGTAAAATGGCTATAGAGCCAGATGATTTCATCATTTTTAAAACCGATATTTTCTGTTAAATGCTGGATATTATCGGCTAGGATCATATCCATAAAGACAAACTTGGCTGGTTGATGGATATTGCGTAACAACTGGGCACGATAGGCCTGGGCATACTCAACACCACTGCTGGCCCAACCGATTCCAAGGTTGATATTGTATACTGTCATAATGTCCTCTTTTATGGGAAATGCAAGACAATTTCCCCTTTTTTATTGATTTCTACTCGACTCAGTAAGAGATTGCGGACCATTTGTTCTTTGGCCGCCTCTTTCATTCGTTCAAAGGATTGGTAGGCTTCTTGGAAAAATTCTACCAAAGGGTTTTTCTGACTGGTGTACTGACCAGAGAGCGCCATGCGCAATTGTTGCAGATAGTCTACCTGCTCGACCCAGTTTTCATCGATAGCTTTTAGGATGGCCATGCGCTGAAATTGGGCGATCACCTCATCGGTGCCTAAGATCTCATACTTAGCTTCTAACTCACTTTTAGCGATTTCCCATAAGAAATTCTCTTTGGTTTTCTTGCTACGGAAGGTTTGGTGGGCCTTTTCAGGATCCACTTGGTAGCTAACATTGTCTAACATATAGCGATAAAAAGCTACTGGTTCCTTGTATTCTTTTTTACGGACTACGCTTGAAAAGACGGAACGAAGCACTTTTTCAACGATGTCGTCCAAGCGTCCTTCTTGTTTGATCAAGCGGTCGCGCTCTTCGTAGACGATGGCACGCTGAATGTTCATGCTTTCCGCAAATTCTAGCGTCATCCGACGACTGGCTTGACCAGAACTTTCACTAGCATTTTGAGCCCGTTCCACCAAGTTTCTATACTTTCGCTTGGTCAGAGCTTTGGCTGAACCAATCCGCTCATCCACATCATAGTCTTGATAGGTATCCTGGATCCAGTCTGGCCCCCAGTTTTTCATCAAATCGTCTTCCAAAGAGACGAAGAACTTGGTCAAACCGGGATCTCCTTGGCGACCTGAACGTCCACGAATTTGAAGGTCAATCCGCTGGTTCATCATCCGCTCAGTCCCAACAACCACCAAGCCACCTAACTCAGCGACTCCTGGTCCCAACTTGATATCGGTTCCCCGACCGGCCATGGAAGTCGCTACGGTCACGGCTCCTTTTCGACCTGATTCCTTAATGATCTGGGCCTCTCGAGGAGCATTGTTGGCATTGAGAAGATTGTGTGGAATTCCTTCCCGCAAGAGAAGATTCGAGTAAAGAATCGACATCTCAACCGATCCGGCAAAGACCAGAATCGGATTGCCCTTTTCGTGGACCTTCTTCACATAGTCCAAGGAAGCCACGATTTTCTCTGGCAAGGTCTGATAGATTTCATCCGGCAAATCTTTGCGGATCTTCTTGCGATTGGTTGGGATCTTGATCACTGACATGGCATAGGTATCAAGAAACTCTGCCTCAGCGACCTTCCCAGTCCCGGTCATGCCTCCCAACTTCCGAAACATCTTAAAGAGGTTTTGGTAAGTAATAGAAGCCATAGCCCGTGTTTCTTGGGTGAGCTTGAGACCCTCTTTAGCTTCAATTGCCTGGTGGAGTCCTCCTTGCAAACGGGTCATTTCCATCAAGCGCCCCGTCGCCTGGTCTAGTAAGACAATCTCCGGTTGCCCTTCGACATTGGGGTGGATGACATAGTCCTTATCTTTAATAAAGTTTTTATTGGCCTGCAGGGCTAGGCTGATATGGCGAACCAAATCACGGTATTGGGGATCATAGAGGTTGGGAATGGCTAGAAAGGCTTCTGCTGCATGAGCTCCTTTTCGAGTCAACCAAACTCGTTTCTTTTCTTCATCAAACTTGAAGTCTTCCCCTTCTTTGAAGGTTTGGATCAGGGTATCAATAATCCCATATAGGTTAGATTGAACCCGAGGAGAACCAGAAATAATCAAGGGAGTCTGAGCACTATCTAGAAGCACCGAATCAATCTCATCGACAATGGCGTAATTGAAGTCTGCCAAAAATTGGCCATCTGCAGAAGCCGTCAGGTTCTCTGTTAAATAGTCAAATCCTAGACTGGTATTGGTCGTATAAATGACATCTGACCGGTAAATCTCCCGTTTGACTTCTGGATCTAATTCTTCGTCTTCAGATTGTTTCAAGGGAACTCCAACAGTCAAGCCCAAAAAGCGGTAGACCTGTCCCATCTCTTCTGCATCCCGAGTTGCCAGATAGGTATTGGTCGTAATAACCATGACCCCTTTTCCCTCTAAGGCATTGAGATAAACCGGCATAGTTGCCGTCAAGGTCTTCCCTTCACCAGTATTCATTTCAGCGACATTGCCTTGGTGGAGGACAATCCCTCCCATGACTTGCACGTCATAAGGAAACATGCCCAAGACCCGTTTATCAGCTTCCCGCGCAACCGCAAATGCTTCCGGTAAGAGATCATCCAAGGTCTCACCCTTAGCTAGACGTTCCCGAAATTCCACAGTCTTCTCCTGCAGCTGTCGATCCGTCAAGCGGGCCATATCATCCTTCCAGCTATTGACTTCTTTTAAGATTTTTTTGATGTTTCTTAATTTAACGTAATCCAATGTAATCCTCTTTTTTTGCAGTGATGTTCGTCTATTCGAGAACTTCTGCTCCCTCAGACGATATTGGTTGAATCGTGAAATAGTGGAAGGTAAACTCTTGCAAACCTGCACTGAGCAAGCGTACTTCATAGGCGTATGCTTGATCTGGATAGGTAAACGACAAGCGACCTTCTGCGGTTACTCGACGGCCAACGACCTCTCCAAAGCGATCTTTGAAGACGATTTCTACCATAACGGTATGAGCGGGAGTCGCTTCCATCGTGATAACCAGTTCATAATCTTGCTCTCTTTTGAGCAGGGGCAGACTCGGAATTTGACGAGTTGCGCCAAAATTTGTCTGCGAATGCCAAGTTTTCAGCACTTGACCAGATGGCATGAGGGGGTTCTGAAACTGAACGCTTCCTTGGGCAGTCGCCTGAATGGTCGACCCCCAAAGATAATCTGCTAGAACAGTATCGCCCCAGTAGATTCGTCTGCTTTCATTTTCTTTTATTTTTATCATTGGTTTCTTCCAAAGTCTCTTTCCATGATTTCTTTGTACTGGGTCACAAACCACTCAATGATCGGACCACTCGCATCATTGTGTCGACCGGCACGGCTAGTGCTGATAATACGAACCGGCAATTCATACAAGGCCTCTAAAATATCTGGATAAGCCTGCTGGTCATAGTCATCATCCCTCATATAGGCAAGGGCTAAAATCGTATCCTTGAAATCTGCCTGGTTAAACCGGGCCCAGAAGCGTTGATTGAGCTGACCGATCCCTTCTTGCGACACTTGACCAATGATCAACTGCATCATATCTAGGGATGTTCCAAACTCATCTGGGCGTTTAAATTTCAGGTTGGCAGCGACATCCCCCAGATTGACAATGGGTTTTCCGACCAAGATCGCATGAGGAGAATAAAGAGCACCATAGTAAAGGGCACCAAAGGTCCCCATGGACAAGCCTGAAAAATTCATATCTTTTGGCTCAAAGCCGAGCAAGTCCAAGTGCTGATCAATAAAGGCAGTAATTTGACTTTCCAATTCTTCTGAGCCCATATAGAAGGATCCACCTTCCAGTCTTGGGTCAGAAAAGAGAATAAAGGGACTACCCATCGCACGCATCATCCCAAACCCTTCAAAACCTTCGGCCGGGCGATACCCAGAAAAGTAAATGTTTAAAGGTGGCTTCATATCGCCAGGATGGAAATAAGCAAAAATTTCTTGGCGTTTGTGGTCCCGTAGCGTCTTAGCTCCTACGGTCATCTCTCCTAAAGGACCATGTGACAAGCGCTTATGTAAGGCTCCGATCGTAAGCGCCCCCTCTCCTTTTGCTTCCAGCGAAAAGGCTAGGTAATAAGGTTCTGCTCCATCCAATTCTAGCGGTTGCTCCATCTCTTCTTCTGAAAAAACTGCATCTTTGACCCACTCTCCCAGAGCACCAAAGCGGTAAAATTGAATCCGCAATTGCAGCTGACAGCTTGGATCTTTTTCATATTCCAACCAAAAATTGATGGGACGGCTAGCATCGTACACATAGTTGTAGACCCACTGAGCAATCGGTGTAAACTCTTCACCGTATGATCCATCTAGCTGAAGAAAATGTTGCCCCAACACCGTTTGCTGGCCCGCAAAATCTGGTCTCACTCGCAGGTCACGAACCGTAAAGGCATCTCCATATTGATTGTCGTATAAAAAGCGCTCTAAGACGTAGAGAAATTGATGCTTGTTTGAGAAATCCCAGGGTTTTGCTTGCTTGAGCCTTAATAGGTGAGCCAATTCTTCAGAAGGCACCTCTAGTTCATGGCTTTGATCATAAAAAACGGTATACGGCTGGAAATAAGCCAGGTCTTCTCCTAAAGCTAATAAATCTTCTGGCTTTTCCAGAATCAAGGCTTTGAATTTGGAGATTTCCTCTTCTTCCATATAGTCTTTGAGAGAAGGAAGATCCGTCACTTGAAAAAAGTGCCAGCCTAGTCCAGCAGGAAGTTCCACCTGATCCTGCCAACTGCTTGATCCAATTTGGAGAATATGGGGTATTTGTAGTTTTTTATCCATGACGTTCTTTCATCCATCCTTCCCATTTCTCGATCAAGCGTTGACCGGTGTATTCTTGAATTTTTTCGATCGAGTAGACCAAGGCTTCGTTCCAAGGCTTCAATTCCAATAAGAAGTGCGTGATTGCCTTCTCTAATTCCTTGTCTCCCTTTGATAAGACATAGCCATTTTTTTTTTTTTTTACATATTCTGTCTGGACGCGGTTGACTTGAGGAATCCCAGCAGAGATCCCTGCAATCTGCGTATAGAGGTTGGGTTCCTCGCTTAAATCTACGATCAAGCGTGTTTTTTCCAACTCTTGAATAATGTCATTTTCATTTGAAAAATTCTTAACTACAAAACGGTAGTCCGGTGCGTCTTGTACGGACTCTTCATCGATGATCTGGTTTTCCCCAAGTCCTTCCATTTGGGCTGGTGATTGAACCAGATGAAAGTCCTGCTCGCTAGCGATCAATTCCTCGAGTTGCCCTTCTAATTCCTTAACACGCTCCGGTGATCCATTGTAAAATGCAAAAACAACTTCAAATAAAGGATGTTGCGCCAAGACCTCCAGAACCTTCTTGAGCTGGCTCTTACTTGGAAGCTCAGCTTCATTGACGTAAAAGTAAATCTTTGATTCCTTGCGTTCCTGACTAGATCCCAAACGGAGGCGGGAGTCAAAAGAGGTAATCCGGTGTGTCTTCTGAGCCAAGCTAGGAGAAAAGACCCCAATCGCTTCTTTGGTTTTTTCACTATCTGTAATCAAGAGCTGAGCATCAATCATATCAAAATAGAGGGCAAAGTTTTCGGCAGACAAGGGCTGGCGATCCCCGTAGAAAGACAAGACTTTCTTGACACTACTTGCTGTATCTTGTAAAAAAGCCAAATTTGCTGGATGAGCTGCCAAAACCAACTGATCTCGTCCTGGAACCAAGGTTGCTAGCTGCTCCTTCATTTTTTCAGCGACAACGTCTCCCATATTGGCATAGCTTTCTTTTTTGAAGGCATGAAAGAAAGCTTCATTAACCATGACGGAGTGGTTCTCTTCGATCAACATCTCTCTCAAAACCCATTGCCCATCAAAACTCAGATACTCTTGGAAATAGGGTTTTCCCTCATTGTAGTAGATTCTACTAGAGATAAAGCCACGATCATCTAAGTACTCGATGTAGCTGATCTCGTCATTCTTATAACGGGTCAAAGAGAGAAGGTTTCCATCCACTCCCATATCAATTTTCGCTAGGTGGTGGCCCTTACGAAATGCCATCACCAAAAAGGGAGTATAGGAAAAAGTGGTCTCACTCGGCCATTCGATGTCCTGAAGCTGAACTGGGCGCATAGCCAAATCAGACGGAACCTGTTGGATCTTATCAAAAATCGAAAGCACATCTGTCTCTAACAAATCTTGGCGGTGTAAAAAATAGCGCAGTTGTGGACTATATTGAGGTAACAATAAGATCCGATCCATTTCTGCTTCTTGAAAAATACGAACTTGATTAATGGTATCGTCAAATTCAATGGACTCTCGCATCCAGTACCAAGGGGTAGCTGTTTGCTGCCAGATGCGGTCCGTTCCATACCAGGCTGGTACAAAATAATACATGGTTACTCCTAGAATATTCTTGTATAACGTTGATTCACACGAAGGGCACGAATTTCTTCTCGGATATTGTAAATCATACCGACAAACATGAGGAAGGTTCCTGGAATCATGGTCAAGCGCAAGAGATCCTTATCCCATAACAGGAGAGAAAAAGGAAGCGCCGTGAAGAGGATCAGATACAAGGTCCCAAAAACCGTCAAGCGTAGCACAATTTTATTGATATAGCGACGTGTATCTGCTCCAGGATAGACATGATCGATATACTCGGAAGCCTTCATCATCTTATCTGCAATTTCTTCTCCGTTCACATTGACAAAGGCGAAAGCAAAAGAGAGAAGGGCGATCATCAGAATGTAAAGAAGAATCCAAATCGGATCTCCCATCACCAAGTGTTTGGCTAAACGAGCAGCCCACTTGGCATTGGAATCCATAGACAAGATCAGGAGCATAGCATACTGAGGAATGGACACCAAGGTCATGGCGTACATGAAGGGCATCCCTCCTGCAGGGTTGAGCTTGATATCCAAAAAAGTATAACTTTTCAAGTTGTTGTGGATCCCTAATTTATTGACAGGAATCTGGTACTTAGAATATTCCACCAAGACTGCCACATAGACAAAAATCAAGATGAAAATCACGCCCAGAACATAAGCGATTTCTGGGATATTATTGACATTTGAAAGGGTCTGCATCACGTCTTCGGGCAGGTACATAACCATCCCAGCCATCATGATCACAACAGAACTTCCAAGCCCCAAAGCGGCATTTAGATCGGAGAGCCAAACTAAAAAGAAGGCTCCGGCTACCATAATCATGGTATTGACCGCAATGACAAGTCCGGGATTCAACCCTGTCTTCAAGGGGAGATACATGGCCACTGCCAAAGACTGGACGATGGCGAGCGCTAAGGTCACGTACATCTTTCGTCGCTCCACTATCTCCGTGCTGGTTTTTTCGAGGTTAAAGCGTTTTGAAACGGTAAACATCCGCCACAAAATCATGGAAGACATCCATGGGGATAGACCGATCGAAAAGATCGACATCCCGCGGAGATTTCCCCCCATCACAGCGCTTGAGAGCTGCAAGCCCGTTGTCGTTCCCTCATTGAGTCTCAAGGCCTTTGATAAGTCAACAAAAGGCAGGGAAATTTTACTTCCCAAAACATAAATAAAGACGAAAAATATCGTCCAACAAAATCTCTTTCCTACTTCAGATCGTTTTAACATTTCTTTTAAACTTTCTCTTACTCATTTTGACTCTTCCACCAGGGAAACAGCCTTTAAATATGTGCCTTTAGAGCATTTTATCTCAACTTATTTTACCATAATTTGCGACTTTTCCAAACTCATTTGTCACTAATATTTGATAATATTTCAAATTCCCCATTTGGTACCGTATTCAACAAAAAATCCTTCAGATGTTTATCTGAAGAATCTGGTTTACTTGGACATTATTCTCCTAAAGCCATGATGGTATCGACAAATAATTTCTTTGTAAAATAGCCATTGCGGATCAAATAAGAAGTATATTGAGCCTTTCGGACCATTTGGGCGTACTCTTCTTCTGTACAGTTTTGGACCAAACGATTGGCTTCTTCAAGACTGGAAGCTACAAAGCCCAGCCCTTTTTCTCGAATATAGTCTGCATTTGACAAATAGTCTGGCACTACTACTGGAAGACCAGCAGATAGATAAGTCGATAGTTTGTAGGAAATATTTTCTTTGTAGTAATCCCGCTCATCCTCAGGATTCTCAGAATTTCCCCAGACAAGCCCAAAACCACCCTTGGAAAGCTCGAGAAGCAACTCTTGCTTAGTCCGCCAGCCTTCTATATGGACCTTAGAATAATCGACTCCTTCAACCGGTTCGGTATAGACATGAAGGGGTGTCTCATATTTCCAATCGATGATATGTGGGAAACGCGACGGATTCCCTGAGAAGATCAGTTTTTTCTCAAATTGCGGAGTATAGAGATCCAAACTGTGGGTCAAATCCCACAACTTTTGGACCACATATTTTTTCACTGTGAGCCCTTCTGATACTAGACGATGGTACATTTGCTCTGACGGAACAACGACCAGATCACTCTGATTGTACATGTCGATATAGTTAGGCATTAGGTAATAATTGCTCTCAAACATGAGTGGTGGAACATCATGGATAAACATGACCAGCTTGGTTTGAAGGAGTTTTAACTTATCAACCAAACGGCGGTCCCACTCAATTCCATTCCAAGAAGGAGATTGAACGAAGACGATATCCCCAAAAGCAACGCCTGCTAAAATCCCATCCATTCGCGAGTTCAATTCGCTAGCTGGTTCATTGCTATGATCATAAAAGTAGATCCCTAATTCATTAACCCCAAGTTCACGAACGACATTCATAATATCGTTTTGTGCCATCAGGGCAACACTTTTCGAAGATTGCCCAAATAAATTTGTAAAATGGATTTTCATCTCTTTCCTCTGACTCTTCTTTTTTAATCCCATATTTTCTGAAGATATGAAGGCAAACAGAGCTTTTCACAAAGTAACCTTTTTCATATCCCTCAACGAATACTTCCTCATTCATTATAACATATTTCCCAACTTCTTAGACATTCTAGATCAATAAAAGACCGGTTCATTCCGGTCTTTTAAGGTTTTATTTGCCATCTTTTTTCCGAATTCCTAAAAGGGCTAATCCAGACAGAAGAATGGAAGCTCCTGTAGCAAGAATATTAGATGAAGGATGGGCACCTGTCTCTGGAAGAGCAGGTCCGGAAGAATGCGTTGCAGTTAGCGAGCTTGTGTCTGATGGAGATTCTGAGTAAGAGGTGCCAAACGAAGACACGACAGACTCCGAAGAACTTGTCACAGCAGACAAACTTGACGCATAAGACACACTGATCCATTTAGAAATTTCCTGCGATAAGGATTGACTCTCTGTCGATGATGCGCTTATAGAATCTGAAACACTCGTCAAAGGAAATTCAGATACTGGCATGGACGTTGAAGCCGATTCGCTTGTCGAAGCAGAAGCTTGAACTAATGAATCTGATTGGCTTGCAGAAACGGACCTGCTGGCCGATAAGGATTCCTTAATCAACGACTCTGATTGACTGGCAGAGATAGATTCTTGAGCCAATGAATTTGATTCACTTGCCGAAACGGATGCTTGTACCAAGGAGTCAGATTGACTTGAAGAAACTGATTCTTGTACCAGTGAATCGGATTGACTCGCTGAATCGGATTGACTCGCTGAAACGGATTCCTGAACCAAGGATTCTGATTGGCTTGCCGATACCGATGCTTGAGCCAACGAGTCTGATTGGCTGGCAGATACAGATTCCTGAACCAATGACTCGGATTGGCTAGCCGAAACGGACTCTTGAACCAACGACTCTGATTGACTAGATGAAATCGACTCTTTGAGTAGCGATTCTGATTGACTAGCTGAGGCGGACTCCTGAAGCAAGGATTCAGATTGGCTTGAAGAAACGGATTCTTGAACCAAAGATTCAGATCGACTAGTTGAGATCGACTCTTGGATTAGCGATTCTGATCCACTTGCTGAAACGGATGATTGAATCAGCGAGTCTGACTGACTAGCTGAAATCGACTCTTGAACTAGTGATTCTGATTGGCTGGTCAATACAGATGCTTGAACCAACGAATCCGATTGGCTAGCAGATACTGAGGCTTGAACCTGTGACTCTGATTGACTGGCAGATACAGACTCCTGAACCAATAATTCCGATTCACTTGTCGAAACTGACTCTTGAACCAGTGATTCTGATTGGCTGGCAGATACGGATTCCTGAACCAAGGATTCTGATTGGCTGGCAGAAACCGAGGCTTGAACTGAAGATTCTGATTGACTGGCGGAAACTGACTCTTGAATCAGCGAGTCTGATTGACTGGCAGATACAGACTCCTGAACCAATGATTCCGATTCACTCGCAGAAACTGACTCTCGCACCAACGATTCTGATTGACTCAATGATGTTGATTGCAAATCAGTCGATACTTGCGATTCAGACTGACTCATTGAATCAGAACGAGAAGAGGACATAGATTCTGTAATTTGAGACTTAGATCCGACATCAGAAGTAGATTGTGATTGACTGGCAGATACGGATTCCTGAACCAATGACTCGGATTGGCTAGTCGAAACGGACTCTTGAACCAAGGATTCAGATTGACTTGCTGAAACGGATGCTTGGACTAACGAGTCTGATTGACTAACGGAAATCGACTCTTGGACTAGCGGCTCTGATTGACTGGCCGATACAGACTCCTGAACCAATGATTCCGATTCACTCGCAGAAACTGATTCCTGAACCAACGAATCTGACTCACTTGCAGAAACTGATGCTTGAATCTGAGATTCTGATTGGCTGGCTAAAACGGATTCTTGTACCAAGGAATCGGACTCACTCGCCGAAACTGATTCCTGAACCAAGGATTCTGATTGACTTGCAGAAACTGATGCTTGAATCAATGAGTCTGATTGACTGGCTAAAACGGATTCTTGTACCAACGAGTCTGATTGACTGGCTAAAACGGATTCTTGTACCAACGAATCTGACTGACTAGCGGAAACTGATTCTGACAGCTTTTTGCTCATCGAAATAGATTGTGACAAGGAAATCAGTTGAGAAACCACTTCCTCCGATCCAACCGCTGATGTCGATTGCGATTGAGACACAGAAATTGATTTGGATACTAAATTCGATAAGGATTCCGACTGACTCAACAAAACTGATTTCGAGGCTTTTTCAGATTCACTCTTAGATACTGATACTGCCTTTGATTGTGAATCTGATTGACTAGCTGAAACGGATGCTTGTACCAAGGATTCAGATTGACTTGCTGAAACGGATTCTTGAATCAGCGAGTCTGACTGACTGGCAGATACAGATTCCTGAACCAAGGAATCGGATTGGCTAGCCGAGATCGATTCTCGAACCAATGAATTTGATTCACTTGCCGATACGGATGCTTGAATCAAAGACTCAGACTGGCTGGCAGATATCGATGCCTGAACCAAGGATCCTGACTGACTTGCCGAAACTGATTCTTGAACCAAAGATTCGGATCGACTAGTTGAGATCGACTCTTGAACCAGTGATTCTGATTGGCTAGCTGAAACTGATTCCTGAACCAACGAGTCTGATTGACTGGCTGATACAGACTCCTGAACCAAGGAATCGGACTGACTGGCTGAAACAGACTCTTGAACAAGCGACTCTGATTGACTCATTGATGTTGATTGTAAATCAGTCGATACTTGCGATTCTGACTGACTCATTGAATCAGAACGAGAAAAGGACATAGATTCTGTAATTTGAGACTTGGATTCGACATCAGAAGTAGATTGTGATTGACTTACTGAAACTGATTCTTGTACTAACGACTCAGACTGGCTAGCTGAGACTGATTCTTTAACCAAGGATTCGGATTGGCTAGCTGATACAGACTCCTGAACCAAGGAATCGGATTGACTGGCCGATACAGATTCCTGAATCAATGACTCTGATTGACTCTCTGATACCGATGCCTGAACCAACGACTCGGATTGGCTAGCCGATACTGAGGCTTGAACCAACGACTCGGACTGACTGGCTGAAACAGACGATTGAGCCAAAGAATCTGATTGGCTTGCTGAGATCGATTCTTGAGCCAATGAATTCGATTCACTTGCCGAAACGGACTCTTGAACCAACGACTCTGATTGACTTGCTGAGATCGATTCTTGAGTCAATGAATTTGATTCACTTGCCGAAACGGACTCTTGAACCAAGGATTCTGATTGACTTGCGGATACAGATTCTTTAATCAAGGACTCGGACTGGCTGGCCGATACAGATGCCTGAACCAGCGAGTCTGATTGACTGGCGGATACAGATTCTTTAATCAAGGACTCTGACTGACTTGCGGAAACCGATTCCTGAACCAACGATTCAGACTGACTGGCCGATACCGATGTTTGAACCAACGAGTCGGATTGGCTTGCAGAAACTGACGCTTGAACCAGGGATTCTGATTGGCTAGACGATACAGATGCCTGAATCAAGGAATCGGATTGACTTGCCGATACGGATTCCTGAAGCAAAGACTCTGACTGACTCAACGAAACGGATTCTGACAGCTTTTTGCTCATCGAAATAGATTGTGACAAGGAAATCAGTTGAGAAACCACTTCCTCCGATCCAACCGCCGATGTTGACTGCGATTGAGACACAGAAATTGATCTAGATGCTAAATTAGATAAGGATACCGACTGACTCAACGAAGCAGATTTAGAGGCTTTTTCAGACTCACTCTTAGATGCTGATGCTGCTTTTGATTGTGAATCTGATTGACTCGCTGAAATCGACTCTTGAACCAGCGACTCAGATTGGCTTGAAGAAACTGATTCTTGAACCAAGGAATCAGACTGGCTGGTCGAAACGGATTCCTGAAGCAAAGACTCTGACTGACTTACTGAAACCGACGATTGAACCAAAGATTCTGACTGACTGGCTGAAACTGAGGCTTGAATCAACGACTCAGACTGGCTGGCAGATACGGATTCCTGAATCAACAACTCAGACTGACTGACTGAAACGGAGTCTTGTACCAACGAATCGGATTGACTTGCCGATACAGATGCCTGAACCAACGACTCAGACTGGCTGGCTGAAACCGAGGCTTGAACCAAGGAATCTGACTGACTCGCTGATACTGACTCCTTAATCAAGGAATCTGACTGACTCGCTGATACAGATTCTTTAATCAAGGAATCTGATTGACTTGCAGATACGGAGGCTTGTACCAGTGACTCTGACTGACTAGCTGAAACTGACTCTCGAACCAATGAATCTGACTGACTGGCAGAAACTGATTCTTTAACTAGTGACTCTGATTGGCTTGCAGAAACGGATGCTTGAGCCAATGAATCTGACTGGCTGGCTGATACGGATTCTTTAATCAATGACTCTGACTGACTAGCGGAAACTGATTCTTTAATCAAGGAGTCTGACTGACTGGCAGATACGGAGGCTTGTACCAGTGACTCTGACTGACTAGCGAAAACTGACTCTCGAACCAATGAATCTGACTGACTGGCAGAAACTGATTCTTTAACCAGTGACTCTGACTGGCTAGCGGAGACTGAGGCTTGAATCAACGAGTCTGATTGACTGGCTGAAATCGACTCTTGAACTAGCGAATCTGATTGACTTGCCGATACAGATTCTTGTACTAACGATTCGGATTGGCTAGCTGAAACCGATGCCTGAACCAACGACTCCGACTGGCTCGCAGAAACTGACGATTGAACCAGTGATTCAGACTGGCTGGCTGAGACTGATGCCTGAATCAACGAGTCTGACTGACTTGCGGAAACCGAGGATTGAACCAAGGATTCTGATTGACTTGCGGAGACTGATGCCTGAACCAAGGACTCAGACTGACTGGCGGAGCTAGATGCTTGCGACAAGGAAACGGACTCACTAGCCGATACAGATTGAGAAGATGAAATCGAATCTGAAACTAGAGATGCTGACGTTGAAGCTGAGAAACTTTGAGACTGTGATGCAGATTCTGACGATGTCATTTTCCGATAATAATAGTTCACGCTCGTCAGTGGATTTGAAACCACCATTTTTTGAATGGTTTGTTTAAAGTTAGAAAAGCCTTCTGCTCCTTGAGGAGACGCATCTTTCCCAACAATCATAGTCTGATTGTTACTTAGGAAAGCTGATTTTGGAAGCTCTGTGAATGGTTTTGGAACCGTGTATTCTTTCCCTGTATTTTCATCAGTATAGGTCACTGTTTCCTTAGCCGAAAACCATCCGGTAATCTCCAACTCAAAATGACGATCATCCACTCGTTTTGGCGTAACATTCAAGAAATAATCTTTGTTCCTACTTTCAACTTTACGCGTTCCGCCTAAATCAGAAAGGGCATCTGAGGAATCTTGTTTAAACTCTTTTTCATAAACAAGGGTATACTTGTCAAATACCGGCTCATTCCCGACATCGAGATTCGAAACGTTATAGACTTTGGAAGGATCCAGAACGTAGTAACGAAGGATGTAGTCACCGTTTTGACTGGTTGGAACAACTTCACTTCTTATAAAATGCTCACGCGCATCCCCTAATAGTTCAACTCTTGATTTCCCATTCTTACTATTATCGAACACCCCACTTTTACGATTCGGGAACACGGTGTGCGCTGGGACCTGTACATAACCAGGAAATTCGCGTGGATTGGAAGCTGTATAATGCTGACCTTCCAATCCGTAGATTCTATACTCTAGTAAGGATCTTTCTTTCCCCGTTGGTTCATATTCCCCATTAAACCATCTACCATTCGGGTCCACTTCTCTATAGAAGGTCGATTGTTGTCCCATCATAGATGGAATTTTGATACTAGGATACGTCCTAATCAATTGCCCCTGATTCTCAGGCGTCATGACATCATAAATACTCCGGAATAAGAAAGCCTGTTCCGGAATAAAATTCGTCAGCATTCCAAAAGTCCCATTACCTGTAGTAGGTTTCGAATTAAAAACCTTGTTCCCAAAGGGAGCCTGACCAATCAGTACTTCTTTTGGTAATTGAATATCTTGGCCATATCCTTCTGGAGATACAGTTTGTGAAAACATTTCAGCCCCATCTGATTTCCGAACAATGCGGAAATAAACATCCATTGCCTTATGCTTTTCCGGGTCTATCTCACTGATATCAATCGACATGGTCGCATAGTAACCAAGTGACTCTCCTTGTTTATTCACAAAGTCCCAAATACCAAATGTATAACGATTGGTGTAGGGTTCACCTAAAAAATTTTTCAACTCTTCAGGCGAAAATCTTAAGAGATCTTTATCTAGATGAGGATCCTTAGCATATCCTGGTGTGTCAAGTGTAGGATCTTCTACACTCGCACCATTGGGATCTTCTGGGTTCGGGGTCATATCCAATACATCATCAGCCAAGTATGTTTCCTCAGCTAGAGGAGCCAACTGAGCAGAGATCGCAGGTTTCCCATCTATATTCGTATTTCCCACAAAACCTGCAGCTGTCAAGGTCGTCATCATCTCATCGACAGCTTTCTCCAAACGATCGCGCTGGTCAGCATAAGCTTGCGCACTGGCATTGGTGTGGATCAAGTTATTGCTTGCAGCCACTTCAGCCTGCACTTTGTTAATGACCGCTTCGACCACTGCTCGGCGATCAGTGTCCGTCATTTTAGATGCGTAATTCCCTGCAATTTCTTGAAGCAATTCAGCTTCAGAGGTATTTTGTTCTAAAACAGTGTCTTCTTCTAAACTAGTTGGCTCTTCAATACCTGCTTCTGACTCTAGAGCTTGGGTAGACTCGCTAAGTGCTGTTGATAATGCAGTTGATCCAACTTCGCTCAAAGATAAAGACGTGGATTCACTGATCGAAGCAGACGCACTCTCAGATGTAGAAAGGCTGGTTGATCCTGAAACAGAGCTGGATTCTGAAGGCTGGCTTGAAGTTTTCGCTAAAACCACACTATCCACTTCTGCCAAAGTTTCCTCTTTTGTCTCAGAAACCGTTGGTGCAAGTGATGTTGCATCCTCCGCCTTAGCTGTCGTAGCAAGCACAGCACCACCAAAAACAGTCCCTACCGTAATCAACCCTTTTAAGAAGGCTTGGTTATGCTTTTGACTTTCTATTTGATCTTGCTGTACGTTGGCAATGATGGTCTCCTCCACTTGCCCACGCACCACGCGAAAGAGGCCTAGAGCAGCTGTTGATGCTCGAAGCCAATTTTTTCCTGATTTAATTAATTTGAAGCGTACGACACGATCTGTTTCACGAAAGTTTCCTTTTGAACGCTTAAATTGCATGATATTCCCCTTACATTGTAGTCATTATTCATTATACAGCAATACTACGTAGATTCAAGTAATTTGCTACAAAAAACTTATATATTATCGTTTAATTTTCAAATTTTTTTGTAACACATTAAAAATACTTCATTCTACTAGTAAAAAAGTGAATCTCCTATGAGATTCACTCGAAAAAAATGATATTTCCTACTAGATCAGTTCCCCTTCTTTTTACGTCGGGTAAGTCCAGCAATTCCAGCTAACCCTGTAACAACCCCAAGAAGGGCTGATGTTACAGATCCTGTTTCGCCAGTATTTGGAAGGGCCACAGATTGGCTGTGTTTTTGTGATCCACTTGCTGATTCTGATGCAGACAATGACTCTGAATGAGAAATTGATTGGCTCATTGAGTTAGAGTATGAACCGCTACCAGATGTTGATCCTGATTGTGATTGACTCACTGAAACTGAAGTACTTACTGATGTTGAAGTTGATTCAGGTGCAGAGGTACTCAATGATGCTGACTCAGATGCAGAGACTGATGTCGAAACTGAAAGCGAAGTAGAGACTGACTGGCTTTCTGATACTGAACTGCTCAACGAGGCTGACAATGATTCAGATGTCGAGATTGATTCAGACGTAGACACTGATTCTGAAGTTAACGCTGATTCTGAAGTTGAAACTGATTCTGATGTAGACACCGATTCAGAGGTAGACACTGATTCGGACGTTGAGACAGATTCTGATGTAGATGCTGACTCTGAAGTCGAAACTGACTGACTTTCTGATACTGAGGTGCTCAACGATGCTGACAATGATTCAGATATCGAGATTGATTCAGACGTTGATGCTGATTCAGACGTTGATGCTGATTCTGATGTTGATACTGATTCAGATGTAGAAACCGATACCGACGTTGATACTGATTCAGAAGCAGATACTGATTCCGAGGTTGATGCTGACTCGGATGTCGACACTGATTCAGATGTAGATACTGATTCTGAGGCTGATGATGATTCGGACGTAGACACTGATTCTGATATTGAAACTGACTCGGATGTCGAAACGGATTCTGATGCAGACACTGACTGACTTTCTGATACTGAGGTGCTCAACGATGCCGACAATGATTCAGATGTCGAGATTGATTCAGACGTTGATGCTGATTCAGAGACTGAAACTGACTCAGACGTCGAGACTGACTCTGAAGTCGAGACTGATTCTGAAGTAGAAACCGATTCAGATACAGAAACTGATTCAGATGCAGATACCGACTCAGAGGTCGAGACTAATTCAGAAGTAGAGGCTGATTCGGACGTGGACGCTGACTCAGACGAAGAAACTGACTCAGACGCCGATACCGATTCAGATGTAGACACTGATTCAGACGTTGAGACTGACTCGGACGCGGACAATGACTCGGATGTCGACACTGATTCTGACGTTGATACTGATTCAGACGCTGAGACTGACTCGGATGTTGATGTCGACTCAGAGGCTGAAACTGATTCAGATGTAGACATTGATTCAGACACAGATGCTGACTCAGACGCTGACTCGGATGTCGAAACTGACTCTGAAGCAGAGACTGACTGACTTTCTGAGACTGAGCTACTCAACGATGCTGACAATGACTCAGAGGCTGATGCTGACTCAGAGGTTGAGACCGATTCAGAAGTTGACGCTGACTCAGACGTTGAAACTGATTCTGATGTAGACGCAGATTCGGACGTTGAAACTGAATCAGACGCTGAGACTGATTCAGAGGTTGATGCTGACTCAGATGTAGATACTGATTCAGAGGCTGATGCTGACTCAGACGCTGACAATGACTCTGATGCAGACACTGATTCGGATGTCGATGCTGATTCAGATGCAGACACTGATTCAGATGTAGATACAGATTCTGAGGCTGATACTGATTCAGAAATAGACACCGATTCAGATACAGAAACCGATTCGGACGTTGACACTGATTCAGACGCTGAGACCGACTCAGACGTTGAGACTGATTCGGACGTTGACACTGATTCAGATACAGAAACCGATTCGAACGCAGATACTGATTCAGAGACTGAAACTGACTCAGACGCAGAAGCTGATTCAGAAGTTGACGCTGACTCAGATGCAGAGGCTGACGCTGATTCAGATGTAGAAACCGACTCAGACGTCGATACCGATTCAGAGACTGAAACTGACTCTGATGTCGAGACTGATTCGGACATTGACACTGATTCCGACTCTGAAACTGACTCAGAGGTTGACAATGATTCAGACGTCGAAGCTGATTCAGAAATAAATGCCGATTCGGATAGCGATACCGATTCTGACACTCGTTCACTCTCCGAAACTGAGGTAGAGACTGTTACGGACTCACTACTGCTGGCTGATACCGAAGCTGATACAAGAGCTCTCTTTGAAGCAAGCTCTGATGCACGAACAGATTCGAATCGACTTGTCGAAATAGACTCTGAATTCGATACAGATTGACTATATTCTGTTGAATCCATCGTTACCGCAACCAAATTACTTGCATCCGAATAAACCGGATGATCACCGTAGAAGATGAGAGCTTTTGCATTCACTCCACCTGATTGCAAGGGCACTGTAGGCACTACTATCACCTGACCAGAAGCATCGGCTACTGCTCTTCCAACTTCTTCGTCATTGTTATACAAAACGACTGTCGACCCAGGATTGGCACCTATCACTGTCACAGGTGTCTGGGTATTCTCTTTTTCCAATAGTCGCGTCGTAACTGTAGGTACTGGAAGGTGCTTGACAGGGACAATCACATCATTTGAAGTGTTATCTTTATAAGTAATAGTCACCACACCTGATGCGGAGACAGAATACTCCTTAAAGTCCTTCGAGCTTACAATTTTGGGATTAGAGGCCTTAAACGCCTCCCAGATCCTATCTTTTTCAACCTCTGCTAGATTGCTAGTATCATTGACATAGATCTCTGTCGTCACAGGTCTGATTGGATTACGGATACCGTCATTTTGAGGTAACACTTTAATTCGGAAAGAGCGATCAATAAACTGATTGTTCGAATTGGTAAAACGAACTGTAATCGTATAAGTCTTTCCGGGTTCTACGACCTCATTTCCTCCAACTTTCCCTTCGATCAACATAGGTGCGAACGGAGATTTCAGAGTCGCATTGGGAACTAAAACGCCTTCAACGCGCTCACTATTTGGAGCATATCCCATATAGGTCAAGATAACCCCACCATTTCGCTCTCTTACAATGTACTGTAGCTTAACAGGGTCTGAATTGTAAGCTGTAATCAAATAATTATTCGCAGGTCCACTCATGAAAAACGGCGCACGAAAACGATTCTCTGCATCTAACGAACTGCCCGTGCGCGGATCTCGTTGACCCGAAGTAGCACGGAGCACCGCATTGGCTAAGCGATTCCGAGCACTCTTTGCTTGGCTTTCAACAGCTTCAATTTGGATCGCTGGATTGGACAAACCGCTTCGAATCGCTTCTAAAGACAAATCTCCACTCTCAATCGCAGCTTCCGTTCCAGGTATCTCCAAAGCCTGCGCACGATAGGTGTATAAATCCAAAGCCAAAGCTTGCAGACGTTTTACGTCTTCCTCTGAGCGAGTGGTTTGATTCTTGTTTACTTTCTCACTGATTTCAGGATCCTGTTCAGAAGCTAACAGACTGTCTACATGACTAACTGAACCACTTGTAACATAGGATTCGCTCAAAGAAACCGACTGTGATAAAGAACTGCTTTTTGAAACAGACTGACGACCTGACTCCGTATGTGATAGGGATTCACTGACAGACCGGTTCATTGATCCAGAATCTGTAGCAGATGTCGTTCCCAAAACAAAACTGTCCTGACCAACCACACCTGTTGTTGGAATGATTTCAGATTCGAGAAACGAACTCACCTCATTTTCCTCTGCCAACACAGGGGTAGCAATTGTAGTTGCTCCAGCAAGAGCCCCCAACACAAGGATCCCTTTAGAAATCGGAGCAGGAACTGGTTCAGCAGAAGTTTCGAAAGGTCTCACGATTTTATCAGTCACATCACCACGAGAGATACGAAAAAACCCTAGTTGCGAGATAGATGCCCGTACCCAAGTTTTTCCTGATTTGATTAATTTATAACGTGTGATTCGCTCCGTTTCGCGAAAATCACCCTTCGAACGTTTAAAAAACATGTCCGCTCCTTAAAAATAAGATATCGAGTTATTATACACTAATTTTCCCCAAAAGTAACTAATTAAGACTAGTTTTTAACATAAAATACAGCACACAAAAAGAGAACCCGGAGGTTCTCTTTTTGGATCCTTTTTCATTTCCCACATACCTGAAATGACCGAATCAAATTAGGATAGAAGATTATTTTTCTTCTTTTTTGCGACGTCCAAGTACAACCGCTCCAGCAAGTCCTGCAACTGCTCCAAGAAGAGCTGATGTTACAGATGTTGTCTCACCAGTATTTGGAAGTGCTACAGATTCGCTGTATTTTTGTGAACTGCTTGCTGATTCTGATGTAGACAATGACTCTGAACCAGAAGCTGATTGCGAACCACTACCAGATGTTGAGCCTGATTGTGACAATGACTCTGAACGAGAAACTGATTGGCTCATTGAGTTAGAGTATGAACCACTAGCAGATGTTGAGCCTGATTGGCTCATTGAGTTAGAGTATGAACCGCTACCAGATGTTGATTCTGATTGTGATTGACTCACTGAAACTGAAGTACTTACTGATGTTGAAGTTGACTCAGAGGCTGATACTGATTGACTTACTGACGTTGAAGCTGATTCAGACGCTGAGGCTGATTGGCTTGCTGACGTCGATGTCGATGCAGATGCTGATACTGATTGGCTTACTGATGTTGAAGTTGACTCAGACGCAGAGGCCGATTGACTTGCTGACGTTGAAGCTGACTCAGACGCAGAAACTGACTGACTTGCTGACGTCGATGTCGATGCAGATGCTGAGACTGATTGACTCACTGACGTTGAAGCTGATTCAGACGCAGACGCTGATTGACTTGATGACGTTGAAGTTGATTCAGACGCTGAAGCTGATTGACTTGCTGACGTCGATGTCGATGCAGATGCTGATTCAGATTGACTCACTGACGTTGAAGTTGATTCAGACGCTGAGGCTGATTGGCTTGCTGACGTTGAGGCTGATTCTGACGCAGATTCTGATTGACTTACTGACGTTGAGGCTGATTCAGACGCTGAGGCTGATTGACTTGCTGATGTTGAAGTTGATTCAGACGCTGAAGCTGATTGACTTGCTGACGTTGAAGTCGACTCAGATACAGATGCTGATTGGCTTACTGATGTTGAAGTTGACTCAGACGCAGAGACTGAAGCTGATTCAGACTGACTCACTGACGTTGAAGTTGATTCAGATGCAGACACTGATTGACTTACTGATGTTGAAGCTGATTCAGACGCTGATACTGATTGACTTACTGATGTTGAAGTCGATGCAGATGCTGATACTGATTGACTTACTGATGTTGAGGTCGATGCAGATGCTGATACTGACTGACTTACTGATGTTGAGGTCGATGCAGATGCTGATACTGACTGACTTACTGATGTTGAAACTGACTCAGAAGCAGACGCTGAGGCCGATTGGCTTGCTGATGTTGAAGCTGATTCAGACGCTGATACTGATTGGCTTACTGACGTTGAAGTGGATTCAGACGCTGACGCTGATTGACTTGCTGACGTTGAAGCTGATTCTGACGCTGAGGCTGACTGACTGACTGATGTTGAAGCTGACTCAGATGCAGAGACTGATTGACTGACTGATGTTGAAGCTGACTCAGACGCAGACGCTGATTGACTGACTGATGTTGAAGTCGATGCAGACGCTGAGGCCGATTGGCTTGATGACTCAGATGATGAGATTGACTCACTCAATGAAGCGGAAGCTTCTTCTGAGGCTGACTCGCTTAAGGATAGAGATTCTGAAACAGATTCTGAGTCAGACTCTGACGATGATACTGACTCACTTAATGAGGCTGATGCATCTTCTGACTCTGATACGCTCAATGAAGCCGAGGCTTCTTCTGACTCAGATGCACTAAGTGATTCTGAAAGTGAAGCCGATGCCTCCTCTGATAAAGAAGTGGAGGTCTCTTCTGACTCAGATGCACTCATTGATAGTGATTCTGAAAGCGATGCGGAAGCTTCTTCTGAAAGAGAAACGGATTCTGATACCACTTCTGATATGCTCTCTGAAAGACTACTTGAGAGACTCATCGATTGACTGGTCGTATCCACCTCAGACTCAATAACCTTACTACCATTGAAGAAATTGGTGTAAATGTTATCTGTTTTACCTGCATAAGGAGAGAAGGTGAAGGAAGTATCAGCTCCAGTGACTGGGACCGTCCAAGTCGATGTGAGCCCATATCCTTGCTTAGCCTGATAACCATTCATTTGAATGCCGTTTGCCCAAGTAAAGCCATCCCCTTGCTTCACAATCGGTGTCGTATTCGCCTTCGGATTGGTAATTTGATTTCCTTGTGAATCCGTAATATAACTTGTTACATTAGAAGGAGTCCCAAAGCCCTTGCCTAAGGTAAACATCTCTTGAGTCGATGTCCCCGCATTATAAATAGAATAACCAGGGGACAAAGCTGCTGGTTTCTCTACAGTAGATGTTTCAGGGTTATCGTAAGTTACCGTATAAGTAAAGGTCACTGTTGTCCCATCGTTAACAGCTCTTAGCTTATAGTAAATCGGAATCTTATAGTTGGTATCTACTCCAGATCCTACATGAAGCTTGCTTTCACCAGTTGCAACATTCAAAGTCGCCTGGATAGCCGTTTCGCCATTGACAGTTGCATTGCCAGTAAAACCAGCTGCATTCAAGGTAACCATCAATTCATCGATCGATTTTCCTAAACGCTCACGTTGCTCCGTATAAGCTTGTGCAGAAACATTGGCATGGATCAAGCTATTGCTAGCTGTCAATTCTGTTTGGACTTTGGCAATCGCTGATTCAATAGCTTCTTTACGCTCTGAAACCGTCACGTTTGACGAATAATTCCCAGCCAACTTGTTCAAGATTTCTGCTTCTGAAGCGTTTTGCTCCAGAACAGCTTTTTCATCTCTTGTAGCAGGTGACTGCTTGCTTTCTTCCGTAACTTGTGACTCAGTTACAGCTACAGTTGATTCGCTAAGAGCTGCTGATAACTCATTAGAACCCTGTTCGCTCAATGAAAGTGAGGTCGAGCTTGATGCAGAGATAGAAGCAGACTCTGAAACAGATACAGATGCGCTCTCAGAAACTGATGTGGATGCAACATTTTCTTCAGAAACAGATTCCGATACAGAAGTCGTCCCTAGAACTACACTATCTGCTTCAGCAATAGTTTCATTGTCCAATTCAGATGAGATCGGAAGAGCGTCGTGTAGGGAAAGAGTGTAGATCTCGGTGGTCGCCGTATCATTAAAAAAAAAAAAA
>OOCP01001267.1_pt1 | contig 26968 bp, 20 predicted proteins | sample 1671511 | NCBI WGS metagenome assembly OOCP01 (sample SAMN06348164, study PRJEB24527) | human gut metagenome | biome: human gut; feature: ankylosing spondylitis patient; material: feces | host: Homo sapiens | place: China | collected 2015-10 | reverse complement strand
CGGCTTAAGCACCGCTCCGGCAGATGCCGCACCTCGCTCGCCGTATCGGCACTTAGAATTATGCGGTATTGCCCTAAATTAAAAAAGAATAAAGAATAGAGAATAATGTTGGTGGACCGCTGCGCCGGAACGGCGCAGCTCAAAAAATTAGGGTTCTGCCGAGCCAAAACCCGCAGCAGAACTTTTAGGATGACCCTATCCCTAATATTCCAAAATAAAGGCACCGCAGGTGCCAACCACCATTGTTCATTATTCTTTCTTAATTATTCTCTATTACTCTCGCCTCTCATGTCTTCTCACCGCACGGCGAAGACCTTCTTTATAAAATAAATGCCCTGCGTGCGGGCAGGGCGGAAGGATAGAATATGGGATTCCTCGCAATGATCCTGGGACCGCTGATGCGTATGCTGTATCAGATGATCCCGAACTTCGCCGTCACGATGATTGTTTTCACCGTGATCATCAAACTGCTCATGCTTCCGCTGATGATCAAACAGCAGAAGTCCATGGCCAAGATGTCGGTGTTTACACCGATGATCAATGAAATCCAGCAGAAGTACAAGAACAACCAGGAAAAAATGCAGGAGGAAATGGTCAAGCTCCAGCAGGAGTATGGCTACTCCCCCACTGCAGGCTGCCTGCCGATGCTTGTCAATATGCTGGTCCTGTTCGGCATGGTGGAGGTTGTTTACCGCCCTGTGCAGTACATTCTCGGCATCCCCAAGGACGCCATCAGCGCCGCCTGCACCGCACTTGGCATTGCCACCAACGGCGCAGCGTCCCAGACCGGCCTGATCGAAGCAATCCACGCCGGCCTTGCCAGTGGTGTGGATACCGGCCTGACTACCGAGCAGCTCAGCTCCATTGCCAACTTTAACACCAGTTTCCTTGGCATGGATATGTGCACCATCCCCGGCTTCAGCTTCAGCCTGATCATGATCTTCCCCATCATCGCTGCGGTTACCATGTGCATCTCCCAGGTGCTCAGCACCAAGATGTCCGGCCAGCAGGCCCAGATGCAGGGCAGCATGAAGGTCATGATGTGGGGCATGAACATCATGTTCGTCTTCATGTGCTTCCAGATGCCTGTCGGCTTCTCCCTGTACTACGGCACCTCCAACATCTTCATGATGCTGCAGACCGTGCTGACCTACAAGGTGTATAACCCCGAAAAGTTCAAGGCTCAGTACGAAGCCGAAGTTGCCGCCAAGCGCGCCGCCAAGAAAGAGGTCAAGACCGTTACCGTCGAAGAAGGCGGCAAAAAGGTCGAAAAGAACGTCAACAAGCGTCAGCTGGACCAGATGCGCCTTGAATACGCCCGCAAGCTGGATGCCGAAAAGTACGCCAATGACCGTACCGTCCCCCTGACGGACGAGCAGCGCGCCGAGATGGAAGCCCAGAAGGCCCAGAAAGGCAAAAAGAAGAAGTAAGACCGCCCCATAACGAAGGAGGTAGTAATCATGCGTGAATATGTTGCAACCGCCAAAACGGTGGAAGAAGCCATTCAGCTGGGCTGCGAAGCGCTCAGCGTTGACCGTGACGACCTGGGTGTGAGCTATGAGATCCTGGAAATGCCGCAGAAAACCGGCTTCCTGGGCCTGAAAGTGACCCCTGCAAAAGTAAAAGTTACCGTGGAAACTGCCGATACCGAACCGGAAGCCACGCCTGCTGCCCCGGTGGCCGCCGCTGAACCCGAACCCGCCCCGGCAGAAGAAGCGGCCGAACAACCCGCGGCAGAGGATGCTGCTCCGGCGGAAGCCGAGACCCCGCTGGATATTGCCGCTGACCCCCGCCTGCAGGCGGCGGTGGATTACCTGACCCCCATCTTCCACCTGATGGGCGTGGAGGAGTTCACCTTTACCGCAGGCAAAAAGGGAGAAGCTACCATTCTGCATGTTGAGGGTGCCCACCTGGGCGCACTCATTGGCCGCCGCGGCGAAACGATGGAGAGCCTTTCCTATCTGGCAAGCCTGGTGGTCAACCGGATGGAAGGCCCTTACGTCAAGCTGGGCATCGATGTGGGCGGCTACCGCAATAAACGCGAAGACGACCTGACGGTCTTGGCTGTGCGCATTGCCAACCGTGTGATCCGCACCGGCTGCTATTACGAGATGGAGCCGATGAACCCCTACGAGCGCCACATCATCCATACCGCTGTGGCCGAGATCGAGGGCGTACGCAGCGAGAGCAAGGGCGAAGGCCCCGACCGCCGCGTGGTGATTTATTCCACCGACCCCAACGCCAGCAACCTGCCGGATCGTGATGCACCGCGCGGCCGCCGCAGCGGCCCCAACCGCGGCAATCGCAATGGCCGCAGCTTTAACGGCAACCGCGGCCCCCGCAACGATAACCGCCGCGGCGGTGGTTACCGCGGCAACAGCAGCCGTCCCCCGCGTGATAACCGCGGTGGCAGCCGCAATGGCGGCCGCGGCTATGGCCGCCCGTCCAGCGTGCCGGAGCGCGAATTTGCCAGCGCCCCGCGTGATCCCAACGCCCGCCCGCAGGCCCCGGCCCGCACCGCGCGCATCCATGATGGGGATGATTTTGACATGTTCGGCAAGATCGAACTGTAAGATCCAGCGCAAAATCAGCATTTGAAAAAGAGCAGCGTTTTTGCCATGCGGCAGAAGAAACGCTGCTCTTTTTGTACAGATAAAAACGCTGGAGAGATTGCAGGAAACGATCGGACAAAAGATGTCCAACCCCCACAGTGCGCCATTTCTCGCTTTGTTCCGTGTTGCGGGCAGGCAAAAGGACGCTCTGGCAGGTAATGGTGTGCTGGAATAACGCCATGAACCGGGTGAACACAATGCTGACCACGATTTGCAGCAGGTCAATCAGCCGCCCGGCCCCTTGATCACGAACTGTGCCGCAACCGGAATGTGGTATACGATCAAGGTCAGGTTGGCAAAATCTCGTCCGGTCCCCTGGCTGACGGTGCATGGTACCGATACAATGGCCGATGCCCCCAGCCTGTCAATGCCCAGCGCCAACAGGACCATCCTGACAGATAGATCCCGAAGCGGGCAGCATGCTGCGCTTTCATTCTACGGCAACACCGCACAATTCCCGCCTTACGGCTTAAGCACCGCTCCGGCGGCTGCGGCACGGCATCTGCGTTGCCAAAATGCTCGATAAGACATCCAGTATTATCTGCGCTTTTGGCTTAGCATCTGCCGCACCTCGCTCGCCGTATCGGCACTTAGAATTATGCGGTATTGCCCTAAAACTCTCCTTGCTTTATGCGCTTGTAAAACAGTAAGATCGTATTTTTGTGGAACAGGTATAATGTTGGTCATTCCGTTTGTTCCGCATCGTTATAAGTACGCTGCTTTCTGATAAAGTTTTTATTATAATACTGACCCACGCCGGGAACAATGTGCGCCCCCGGCGGCTGCCAAAGCCCCGTGCTGTGCGCGGGGGCTTTTTCTTGTGCCAGCCGCCGCCTTGTGCTACAATACTGGTATATTTTGCAGCGGCATTGCCCGCTGCCCGTGGAACATTGAAGGAGGAACCCCCATGCCTGCCATTACTGTGCGCGGCGTAACGCTGCTGCCCCCGCGGGACACTGCCCCGACCAACTTTAAGATCCTGGTACCCGTTATGGCCAACGACCTTTCCAACGCTGCCGCCGCTGGGACGGCTGGGGACGTGGTAGAGCTGCGTTTGGATGCCCTTTCGATATTGGATGCTCCTAACGTGCAAAACGTGCTGTGCGCCGCCCGTGCCGCCATTGGGCAGGGCGTTCCCCTACTGGCCACCATCCGAACCAAAAAAGAGGGCGGTCTGGCCGATCTCACCGATGCCGCATACGGCGAACTCGGCACTGCTATCTGCCACAGTGGCCTGGCGGATCTGCTGGATGTCGAAGCCAGCACGGCTCCGGCGGTCATTGCTGCCATCCAGCAGCAGGCGCGGGAAAGCGGCGTAAAAACCGTGTTCAGCAGCCATAACTTTGCCGAGACTCCGCCCACCGAAACGATGGTCAACACCCTGACTGATATGGTCCGCCGCGGGGCAGATATCGCCAAGCTGGCCGTAATGCCCCACACCCCGGCGGATACCGCCCGCCTGCTGGAAGCCACCGCCCAGGCAGCCCAAGCCACAGGGAACGATACCCCGCTCATCACCATGTCCATGGGCCAGCGGGGGATGGTCAGCCGCATCTGCGGCGCAGCGTTTGGCAGCTGTGCAGGCTTTGCCACGGCAGGTGTTTCCAGCGCACCGGGCCAGCCCGCCGCCCCCGCCCTGTGCACGGCGCTGGACGCCCTGGGTGCCATGCTGGGTTGAATCGTCCTGAAAAAACAAAGGCAACACCGCACAATTCCCGCCTTGCGGCTTAAGCACCGCTCCGGCAGTTGCGGCACGGCATCTGCGTTGCCAAAATGCTCGATAAGACATCCAGTATTATCTGCGCTTTTGGCTTAGCATCTGCCGCACCTCGCTCGCCGTATCGGCACTTAGAATTATGCGGTATTGCCCAAAGTCCAAAATGCAACTTCCCGTTGCTTGGCAAACGCAGCCCGTGCACCCTGGTCTGCCAGTGCTGCGGCATGCCGCTGGATGATTCCACCTTGAGCAAAGGGCCGGATGGTGCCTTTAACGAGGATTATTGTAAGTGGTGCTATGCCGATGGCCGGTTCGCCTATCCCACCAAAGCTTCCCTGCTGGATTATCTGATGGCACATATGCCCAACCCGGATAACGCCCCCGCCGCCGTTTGCCGCGCCCAGTTTGATACTTACCTTTCCCAGCTGAAGCACTGGAAAGAGGAAGAGTAACCGCAATAAAAACAGACACAAAACAAAATCTCAGCTGTGCAGGTAGGATACCGCACGGCTGAGATTTTTGTTTTGCAATTTCCGTTTTGTTTCGGCGGCCCAGCTTTTTGAAAAAGGCTGACCCCCAAAAGCCCCGTGCCGGGGAAAGCTCAACAGACCTGCGCCTGTTCCCTTTCCCCTCACACGGGGCTTTTTATATTTGGTCTGATTAAAGTTTTTCGCCTAGCCTTTTTTCAAAAAAGGCTGGAAAACAACTCCAAAAAGAAAATTACTTCTCCTTCGGTACCAGCACGGTCTTGCCGCCCATGTACGGCTGCAGAACAGCCGGAATGGTTACGGTGCCGTCAGCCTGCAGGTGGTTCTCCAGGAAAGCAATCAGCATGCGCGGCGGGGCAACGCAGGTGTTGTTCAGGGTATGGGCCAGCTGGGTCTTGCCATTCTCATCCTTGTAGCGGATGCGCAGACGGCGTGCCTGGGCATCGCCCAGGTTGGAGCAGCTGCAAACCTCAAAGTACTTCTGCTGACGCGGGCTCCAAGCCTCAATGTCGCAGCTCTTCACCTTAAGGTCAGCCAGGTCGCCGGAGCAGCACTCCAGCTGGCGAACGGGAATCTCCATAGAGCGGAACAGCTCAACAGAGTTGTGCCACAGCTTGTCGTACCAGCTCATGCTGTCCTCCGGCTTGCAGACGACGATCATTTCCTGCTTCTCGAACTGGTGGATGCGGTAAATGCCTCGCTCCTCAATGCCGTGGGCACCCTTCTCCTTGCGGAAGCAGGGGCTGTAGCTGGTCAGGGTCAGGGGCAGCTTGGCGCCGTCCAGGGTCTGGTCAATGAAACGGCCGATCATGGTGTGCTCAGAAGTGCCGATCAGGTACAGGTCCTCACCCTCGATCTTGTACATCATGGCATCCATTTCGGGGAAGGACATAACGCCCTTCACCACATCGCCGTGCATCATGAACGGGGGGATGACATAGGTGAAGCCCTTGTCGATCATAAAATCGCGGGCGTAAGCCAGAACAGCTTCGTGCAGGCGGGCAATGTCGCCCAGCAGATAGTAGAAGCCGTTGCCGGAAACGCGGCCTGCAGCATCCAGGTCAATGCCGTCAAAGCTTTCCATGATGTCAACATGGTACGGGATGGGATAATCCGGCACAACAGGATCGCCAAAGCGCTGTACTTCCACATTGCAGCTGTCGTCCGGGCCGATGGGCACACTGGGGTCGATCATCTGCGGGATGGTGTACATGATGTCGCGGATCTTGTCCTGCAGCTCGGCTTCCTTGGTTTCCAGCTCTTTCAGGCGGTCAGCCTGTGCGGTCACCTGCTTCTTGATTTCCTCGGCTTCGGCGGCCTTGCTGGGGTCCTTTTTAGCCTGGCCCATCAGCATGCCAATCTGCTTGGAAAGCTTGTTGCGGTTGGCGCGCAGGGTGTCACCCTCGCCAATGGCGGCGCGGTACTCGGCATCCAGATTGATGACCTCGTCTACCAGCGGCAGCTTGGCATCCTGAAACTTCTTTTTAATGTTCTCCTTGACCTCATCGGGGTGCTCACGCACAAAACGAATATCCAGCATGATTCAAAATCCTTTCCTCTATTTGTAATTTTGCAAATGCCTGAAATCTAAAGTAATAAAATGAAAGAGTTATGCCTCGTCCTCACCGGACGGAGCGACCGCCTCGGAGGCCTGCTCAGGGTCATACTGCCCCAGCAGCCCGGCGAACTGCTGCAGCTGCGCATCAGAATAAAATGCAATGTGCAGCACGCCCTTGCCGCCCTTGTAGTCCACATGCACTTCGCTGCCGGTGGTCTCTTTCAGGGCACCCTCCACCTCCACGGCAAGCACCGGGCGGGTAAAGGCATCCTCTTCCTTGGCGGGCTTCGGCGGCTTGGACATTTTGCGGCACAAAGCTTCGGCCTGGCGCACGCTCATGTCCTTGGCAATGATCTGGTCCGCCGCGGCGGACATCTGCTCCGGTGAGCCAAGGCTTAACAGCGCTTTGGCATGGCCCGCACTGATGTCCCCTGTCCGCACCTGATCCCGCACATACTCCGGCAGGTTCAGCAGGCGCATGGCGTTGGTAATGGCGCTGCGGCTTTTGCCCAGCCGCTTGGCGGCTTCTTCCTGCGTTAAACCATAGCGCTCGATCAGCTTTTTGCAGCCCTCAGCCACTTCAATGGGGTCCAGATCCTCGCGCTGCAAGTTCTCGATCAGGGCCAGCGCAGCGGCCTGTTCATCGGTAACTTCTTTGATCAAAACCGGAACTTCATCCAGCCCGGCCATGCGCGCGGCACGCCAGCGGCGCTCGCCCGCAATGATCACATAGCCCGGCCCGGTCTTTTTGGCGCGCACCGCAATGGGCTGCAGCAGGCCGTTTTCGTCAATGCTCTCTGCCAGGGCCGCCATGGCGTCCTCGTCAAAGTTCTTGCGCGGCTGGTCGGGGTCCGGCTCAATCTCCCGCACAGGCAGGCGGGTCAGATCCGGGCTAGCATCTTCGGTCATAGGCAGATCCTCAAACAGGCTGTCCAGCCCTTTGCCAAGGCCGCCCAATTTGCGTTTTGCCATTCACACACTTCCCTTTCCCAAACAGGAAAACCAAGGTCATTCCCGCTCGTTATTTTCCAAAAATTCACGCGCCATGGCCATATAGGCTTCGCTGCCCTTGCCGTTCGGCTCGTAAAAATTGATGGGCATGCCAAAACTGGGCGCTTCCGAAAGGCGCACGGTGCGCGGCACAACGGTTTTGTAAACCTTGTTGCCATAGTACTTTTTGACCTGTGCAACCACCTGCATGGTCAGGTTGAACCGGCCGGAGTACATGGTGAACACCACACCCTCAATGTCCAGGTAATGGTTGTATTTTTTGCGCACGATCTTTAAGGTATTCATCAGCTCCGAAAGCCCCTCCAGCGCATAATACTCGCACTGAATGGGGATCAGCACCGTATCGCAGGCGCAAAGACCGTTGACGGTCAGCAAATCCAGCGAGGGCGGGCAGTCAATGAACACATAATCGTACAAAGGAATCAGCGGTGCCAGGATGCTGCGCAGGCGGTTTTCGCGCCGGGGCAGCTCCACCAGCTCCACCACGGCACCGGCCAGCTGCGTGTTGGAAGCAATCAGGTCTGCGTTGAACTTGGTGTGAACGATGGCCTGCCGAATGTCATCATCGTTGATCAGGCAGGTGTAAATGTTGGATTGCTGGCCTTTTTTTGCAACGCCGTAACCCGAGGTGGTATTGCCCTGCGGGTCAAGGTCAACCACGAGAACCTTTTTGCCCAGCGCAGCCACGCAGGAAGAAAGGTTGACGCAGGTGGTCGTTTTGCCAACGCCGCCCTTTTGGTTTGCGATTGCAATTACTTTTGCCATTTTACCCTCCATGTATCGTTTGGAACCGCCAAGAACTTATTTATTATAACACAGCAGCCCCTTTTGTGGAAGTCCTAACCCCCAAAAACACAAAAAATCCCCCCGGAATGTTCCACGTGGAACATTCCGGGGGGAAAAAGCGCAGGAAGAGACAGTGTGCCCCTAAATATATAACAAGAAAACTGCATTGGTAAGGCGTGCAGAATGTTTATTATGCGCTGCAAACATAGAAATTGTCCTGTAGGGCGGGATGCCCTTCATCCCGCCGCAACCTTGCCTTGCTTGTGCATTATAAATTTTGTGATGTGCCTGACGTCAATTTGTAGGGGACGATGAGCCTTTGCCTTATGTGTCCATCCAGCCATTCCCGAAAATCATATATAATCCACGGACAGCCACGAACCTAATCTTATGCCCCCAACCTACCTCCAATTCCTCATTTCTAATTCCTAATTTCGCATTCGCCCAAACTCCTAACTCCTCCCTCCTAACTTCTAACTAACTCATCCTCTTCCCCAGGGCTGCTTCCTTCCCCGCTCGGCATCTCCGGCTCATGGCACGCCGGCAGCGTGTTGGGCACGGGCAGCGGTGCAGGGGTAGCGGTGGGGATGCGTACCGTGTATTCCAAAAATCCATCCGCTTGCTCACAGCTGGTCACGGCGGGAATGCCCCGCTGGGTCATCAGGTCAACCGCGTGCTGTAAGGTGTTTACAAACAGCCGCACATCCCCCACCATCGGCACTGTGCTGCGGCAGGGGCCGGGGGTGTCTTTGGGGGCAGCCAGCATGGCGTCCACCAGACGGTCGGCTTCCCGCACACTCAGCTTGTCCCGTGCGATCTTTTCCAGCGCGGCGGTGCGGCGGCTTTCCGGCAGGCGCAGTACAGCGCGGGCGTGGCGCTCGGTCAGACCGGCAGCGGTGCAGAGCTGCTGCTGGGCGGTGGTCAGGGTAAGTAAGCGCAGCTTGTTGGCCAGCGCGGGCTGACTTAACCCCAGGCGGCGTGCAGCTTCGGCCTGGGTGCAGTTCCAAAGCCGGATCACCTCCCGGATGCCCCTTGCCGCATCAAAGGCATCCAGTTGGGCGCGCTGTAAATTTTCCAGCAGCCCCAGCGCAGCGGTTTCGCTGTCGTCAAAGTCCTGAATGATGGCCGGGATGCGTTCCAGCTTCGCCAGGCGGCAGGCCCGCAGCCGCCGCTCCCCCGCCACAAGCTGGTACTTGTGGTAGCCTGTCTTGCGCACGCTGATGGGCTGCAGCAGCCCGTTCTGTAAAATGCTGACAGCCAGCGCCGCAATCTCGGTTTCATCAAAGGCGGTGCGCGCCTGGAACGGCGATGGCTCGATCTGCTCCACCGGCAGTAAAATAATTTTGCCGGGTTTCTGATTGGCGGCTTTTTTATCCGGTTTGGACATATGGCTTCTCCCTCCCCCGCACAGGCAATAAAAAAGCCTGTGCTTGCCTTTTATCAAAAGCATAGCACAGGCCAAACCGGTTAGAAAGAAAATTCGTTCGCCGCAATTCGAGGTAAAACCCGGAGTTTTGTTAAATTAAAGAGGCTTTTTTGCAATTTTTCCGCCGTTGCGGGGGTAAGCTGTCGGCGTTTGCGAAATCTTTTTGCAAACCACCAGCCGCCGTTCGCTGCCGTCCGGCAGGGTGAACGCACGGGTATCGCCGTAGGCACCGCCCAGCTTTTTCAGGGCGGCAGCGGAACCGCCCAACTCAGCATCCGCATCAGGGCCTTTCATTGCAATGAACACCCCGCCAACCCGCACAAGCGGCAGGCAGTATTCGCACAGCACCGGCAGGGCGGCTACCGCACGGGCGCTGGCGACATCAAACTGTTCACGCCAGATTTTGCGGGCGGCTTCCTCTGCGCGCTCCTTGGCGAACTCTACCCCCGTCAGGCCAAGTTCCCCGCACAGGTACTTCAAAAAGTCCACCCTCTTGCCGGTGGGCTCCATCAGGGTCAGCTGCAAATCCGGCTTGAAAATTTTTGCCACCACACCGGGAAACCCTGCCCCGGTGCCAACGTCCACCAGTTTGCCGGTTACTTCCGGCTGGGCGGCAAACAGCAGGCTGTCCGCAAAGTGGCGGTCCTCAATGCCCTCCGGGCTGGTGATGGCCGTCAGGTTCACCTTCTGGTTGTAATCCACCAGAATTTCCGCATAGCGGTCCAGCAGGTCCAGCTGGGCACCGCTCAGCACAATGTTCCACGTGGAACATTTTTGTGCAAGGCGTTCTTTATCGATCATATAAGCTCCTTTATTGGCTTTTGCGTATTATAAAAAGGAAGTATCCAGCCCTTATTCTGCCGCCGCAGTCTTCCCTGCTTTCATCAGGGCAATGCTCAGCTGGGCCAGGTCGCTGGGGCTTACACCAGGAATGCGTCCGGCCTGTGCCAGCGTGCGGGGGCGAATCTTCGCCAGCTTTTCGCGGGCTTCCAGCGTCACGGTTTCCAGCGGGGCGTAATCAAAGTCATCGGGGATCACCACATTTTCGTGGCGCTGTACCTCGTGGATAGCGCGCTGCTCACGGGCAATATAACCGGCATAGCGGATCTCGGTTTCAATGCGCAAGGCCATGGCAGCACTCACATCCTGCCCGCGGCCAATCACCTTGGCCAGCAGCTCATAGTGTACGCCGGGCCGCTTGAGCAGCTCCGCCGCCGTACCGCCGGATTCACCCAGCGTTTCCAGCACTTCCGGCGGGGCAACGGTGCGCAGCTCCGCCAGCGGTACTTTGGTGGTTTCCAGCCGGTGCAGCTCGGCCTTTTTCACTTCCATGTCGTGGGTGAACGCCGCCCAGCGGGTGTCGTCCACAAGGCCGTATTCCCGGCCAATGGGGGTCAGGCGCTCATCGGCGTTGTCCTGCCGCAGGCTCAGGCGGTACTCGCTGCGGCTGGTCATCATGCGGTAGGGGTCCATCACGCCCTTGGTTACTAGGTCGTCCACCAGCGTGCCAAGATAGGAAGTATGCCGTGCCAGCACCAGCTCGCTCTTGCCCAAAGCCTGGCGGGCGGCGTTCAGGCCGGCCAGCAGGCCCTGCGCGGCGGCTTCCTCATAGCCGGAAGTTCCGTTGAACTGCCCTGCCCCGTACATGCCGCCGATCACTTTGCTTTCCAGCGTGGGCAGCATGCTGGTGGGGTCCACACAGTCATACTCGATGGCATAAGCCGGGCGCATGATCTCCAGGTTCTCAAACCCCTTGATGGTGCGGTACATGGCATTCTGCACGGCTTCCGGCAGGGAGGAACTCATCCCCTGCAGGTACATCTCCTCGGTGTCCTCGCCGCAGGGCTCCACAAACACCGGGTGGCGTTCCTTGCCCTTAAAGCGCACCACCTTATCTTCAATCGAAGGGCAGTACCGCGGTCCGACACCCTGAATGTCCCCGCCGTACAGCGGCGAGCGGCTCAGATTGTCCAGGATGACCTTGTGGGTCTCCGGGTTGGTGTAAGCAATGTAGCAGTCCACCTTGTTGTGCATCGGCTTGTGGGTCATAAAGCTGAACGGCTGCAGCAGTTCGTCCGGGTCGCCGGGCTGGCAGTCCAATTTGCTGAAGTCAATGCTGCGGCGGTGTACGCGGGCCGGGGTGCCGGTCTTGAAGCGGCGCAGCGGCACACCGTGGGCCGTCAGATCCTTGGTCAGCGCGGTGGCCGCATGGGTGCCGTCCGGGCCGCCGTCATAGTGGGCTTCGCCCACAAAAATGCGCCCGCCCAGCGCTGTGCCGGTGGCAATCACCACGCACTTGCAGCTGTAATAGCCGCCCAGCGCCGTTACCACCCCGCACACATGGCCATCCTGCACATCCAGCCGCACGATCTCCGCCTGGTGAATTTCCAGGTTGGGGGTCAGCTCCAGCGCGTGCTTCATCCACATGTGGTAGCGCTTGCGGTCGGTCTGCACGCGCAGGCTGTGTACCGCGGGGCCTTTGCCGCGGTTCAGCATCCGGCTCTGCAAAAAGGTGGCGTCCGCCGCAATGCCCATCAGACCGCCCAGCGCATCGATCTCCCGCACCAGATGCCCCTTGGCTGTGCCGCCAATGGACGGGTTGCAGGGCATGTTGCCGATAAAATCCAATGTCAACGTAAAGATCGCCGTCTTGGCGCCAAGCATGGCTGCCGCATGGGCGGCTTCAATTCCGGCGTGTCCGGCACCCACCACGACCACATCATAATTTCCCAAAAAATCCATAATCTCTATGCCTCAAATCAAAACTCTTTGATGGAAGAAATTTTCGTCACTTCATTGTATCACAGCCGCGCCCGGAACACAATAAAAGAGCGCCTGCCCCCGCAGAAAATAGCGGGTAAACAGGCGCTCTTGGAACGCAGAAGAACAGGTGGGTTATTTGCCCACACAGAAGGTAGAAAACACTTCGTCAATGGTGGCTTCGGTGGCATCCTCACCGGTCAGGCGGGCAAGGGCACGCTGCGCATCGCTGATGCACACCCCGGCAGCATCCAGCCCAAAGCCGTCCTCCTGGCTGTTCAGGGCTTCGGCCAGGGCATCACGGGCTTCCTTGGCGGCGCTCAGCTGGCGGGCGCTGCACAGCGCGGCAGCGTTGGGGTCCAGGTTGGCGGTGCCCAGCAGTTGGGCGACCGCCTGACACAAAGGCTGCAGGCTGGCGGCGTCCCGCGCGGTCAGCGGAATGATGGCCTTGAAGTAAGGCGCTAACTGCTGCTGTGCGGCAGTGAATGCTTCCCCCTGCCCGGCCAGATCCTGCTTGTTCAGGATGGCCAGCGCAGGGCGGCCCTGGCAGCGGCGTGCAATTTCCAGGTCTTCCTCATTCAGCGGGGCGGCCAGGTCGAACACGGCCAGCACCAGCCCGGCTTCCTCCAGCTTTTTCCAGCTGCGGCGGATGCCCTCGGCTTCCACAGCATCGCCGTGTTCCCCCACATCCCGCACACCGGCGGTGTCAAACAGGTTCAGCCGGATGCCGGTATCCCCCAGCATCACGGCCTGCTCCAGCACATCGCGGGTGGTGCCCGCAATGGGGGTCACAATGGCGCGGTCAAACCCGGCCAGCAGGTTCAGCAGGGTGCTTTTGCCCACATTGGGGCGGCCCAGCAGCACACAGTCCACCCCGCGGCGCAAAACCGCCCCGGCCCCGTACCCGGCAATCAGCTGGTCCAGCGTGTCCCTCTGCTCGCTCAGTGTGGCGATCAGCTCTGCCTGCGATACCTCCGGCACATCCTCCTCCGGGTAGTCGATCCAGGCGGTCAGGTGGGCAGCCAGCGTTTGCAAAGCGGCCTGGATGCCCGCAATGCGCCGTGCCAGCGCGCCGTCCAAAGCGGACTTTGCCAGAGCTGCCCCCTGCCGTCCTTCGGCGGAGATGATCTCCATCACGGCTTCGGCCTGGGTCAGGCTCATGCGGCCGTTTTCCAGTGCGCGGCGGGTAAACTCGCCGGGGCCGGCGGGCGCAGCACCGGCCAGGTACAGCGCTTCCAGCAGGCCCTGGGCCATGGCGTTGCCGCCGTGGACTGAAAGCTCGATCACATCCTCACCAGTGTAGCTGTGCGGCGCGCGGAAAAACAGGGCGATGGTCTCATCCATCTCCTCACCCCGCAGATGGTAATGCCCCAGCATGGCGGTGTAGCCTTTGGCTTCCGCAACCCGCTTTGCCGGGTTGCGCGGGGTGAAGATCTCCCCCACCACCGCATACGCTTCCGGTCCGGATACCCGAACGACTGCAATGCCGCCTGCCCCCGGTGGGGTGGCAAGGGCGCAAATAGTAGAACTCATATCAATACCTCGAACTTATCTGTTGTTGGCTTTATGCTGGCCTTGGCTGCGTCAGCAGCGGTAACTCTCCCGCGGGCCAAGGTAGGATTCCGGCAGGGTGGTGCCGTCAGGCCAAAGCACGATCTTTTCCAGAATGATGGCCGGGCTGACCGCATAAAAGCGCAGTGTGTTGACCCCCGCATGGCACAGGATGACGGCCTCGGTCAGCTTTACATTGGCAAAGCCCTCGGCGTACCACTGTTCGCTGCCAAAGAACGGTCGGTTCTCCTCGTGCACGGTGTTTACAACCGGTACCGCTCCGCCATTGACCGAATAACCGATATACTGCTTTGGCTCAAAGGTGACCGGTGTGGTGGCGGACATATGGAACTGTACATGATAGTCTCCGTCTTTTGCCGCAGCAAACGTATATTCCAGATAGGGGCGCTCTTCGCTGTTTTCAAAGTTGGCGGTAGCCGGGAACACTTTCAGCGCGGTGCCCAGGCGGCCATACGGCTTGAGCAGCGCAAAGCCGCCGCCGGGAACATCCCGCTTGGCAGTGTAGTGCTGTGCTTCCATGGCAATGCAACCGTTGGCTTCCACAAAAGTTCCTTTGGGGTAACTGACCGGCGTATTGTCCACTTCCACAATGATGTTGGCCGCACCGGTCCCCTCCTGGATATGCTCATTCACCACAGCGAACTGTCCAGCCGCTTTGCCGGTGATCTGGCTGCGGTCAATCGTCAGGGTCACGCGCTGATTTTCGGCCACGGTGCCGCCGGTGCAGCTGAACTGCATCCAGGGGCAGTCGGTCTGAATGTGCCAGCTGATGGGGCACTTGCTGCCGCAGGCAACGTCAAACGCAACCTGGCTGACATCCGGCCGCAAAAAGTCCTGCCATACCTGCGGCTTGCGGCCATTCCACCAAAAGCCGGTGGCGTACTCGGTATCTTCCACGCGGGATACGATCATCCGCGGCCGGTTGGCCGGGGTGATGTACATCCGGATGGGCAGCTTGTTGTCCTCGTCGTTCCAGTACACAAAGCCGATGTGCTCCGATAACCCGAACCCGTAATACTTGCCGCCGTCCACGGTGTGGTATTCGTTCACCAGCGCTTCGTCTGCTTCAATGCAGGCCTGCACTTCATCGGCCAGCCGGTTGGCGGCAACGCGGTTCTGTTTGGCGTACAGATGGTTGCGCCCGGTCAGGATCCACATCTTCATCAAATTGGCCGTGCCGCACGCCGGGAAGTAGATCAGCGAGATAAAAGCGCTCATGTCCTCCTGCGGGCAGGCGGTTTTCAGCGCATCACATTCGGTAAGGATATGCTCAGAAATTTGCAGCACTTCCTCCGCCTCGCCGTAATGGGTCGGGTGGTAGGTGTTCTCCCCCATCTTCTCGTGCTTTCTGCGGGCCAGCAGGCGGGTGTAGTCGGTGATGATGCCCTCAATGCGGGGCAGGTCCGCCGGTGCAAAAGCCGCGCCAAAGTTGCGGCGCACCCACTGTGCGGTGTACTGGGTGGTAATGGCAGCATCCTGCCCGCCCCAGACGTCAATATCATAAGCCAGGTCCAGGAAGTAGGAAAGCCCGAACTCCTGCGTGCCAATATCACCGATGTTCGTTACCCAGATCTCCCGCACGCCGTATTCGTAAGCGGCGGTCATCTCCTCCCACACTTTGGGCAGGTAGGTGGCACCCACCCATTCAAATGAGTGGGGCCCGCCGTGCATGTCCATGTGGTAGTACATGCCGTACCCGCCGGGGTGGCTGCGCATTTCCGGGCTTGGCAGCGTGCGGGTGGAGCCGTGGTTGTTGTCGCTCAGCATCAGGGTCACGCCGTCCAGTTCCGGATCACCGATTAGGCCTGGCGTTTCCTTGCTGCCGTAAAAGAACTCTTCGGTTTCTGAGAAGAAAACGATCTGCCGCGGCACCTGCCTGACATCCGGGTTAATAATCTCCCGGATCAGCTGGTTCTGGGTTTTCAGCACATTGCGGATCAGTTGAATGTTCTCTTCCAGCGTGGCGTGCTGCATAATGGCAGTGTCATTTTCGCCGCGCATGCCAAGAGTGATGACGTTCTCAAAATCTTTGTTGCGGGTCAGGCCGTCGCGCCAAAAGCGGGTAATGCCTTCTGGGTTGGCAATGTAATCCCAGGCATCGCCGTAAATGGAACCCCTGCCCCGCACCATGCTGTATTCCTGCCCGCTGCGCATACAGGGTTCGTGGTGGGAGGTGCTCATCACCACACCCAGTTCGTCCGCCAGTACGGCGTTTTCCAGCCCAGGGCCGTCCAGGCTGAAATTGGAATTCCACATGGCAGGCCACAGGTAGTTGCCTTTCATGCGCAGCAGCAGCTCAAATACCGGCGCATAGCAGGTGGCGTTCATGCTGCCAAAATGGGTCTTGGCCCAGTTGCCAAAGGCGGGCCATTCATCGTTGATAAAAAAGCCGCGGTACTTGACGGACGGCACCCTGGATACCATGTTCACCCGATCATCCAATACCACAGTGTCCTGGTGCCGCGGCAGGACATGGTTCCAGTTGACCAGCGGGGAAACGCCGATCAGCTCCGAAAGATGGAACAGCCCGTAAATGGTGCCGCGCTTGTCGCTCCCCGCAATCACCAGCGCGGCACCAATGCCCGCCAGGGGGGTCTCAATGACCTGGAAGCTGTAGCATTCCCATTTGCCCCGGATGGCATTCAGGTCAAGTTTGCCCGCGGCTTCCAGCGCATCCAGCATGGGGCTGTGCCCGATGGTGCCGTACAGCACGGCACAGCCGCTCCCCTGCCCGGAGGTGATTCCGGCGGGCGAAACGCCCGTCACCAGTTCAATATCCTGCTTTACCATTCCGGCAACCCGTTTTACACCGGGCAGGGCCTGCGCTTCCTCATAAAAAGCAAGCCCTTTGCCGATCGTGATCTGCGGCATAGTTGGTTTCCCTCCTGCTTTTATCAAAATATAATGATTTTGTAAATCAAAAATGCTATTTTTACCCTGTAGAGACCGTGGGGGCGCACATCGTGCACCTGTCTACCTAAAAATATAACGGTGCCGTTTTAGGCTGCCACGGGCCAAAGCCCCAAAATAATCATCACCCGTATTATATCATAGTGCGGCACGATATAATAGAACCGCCCACAAAACGGAAAAGAAAAAAGCCCGTGCACAACGCACGGGCAATCTTTCAACAAGAAAAACAAAACTTGTTTAAAACTTAATTTGATTTTTTGCGGTGGTGCAGAACCATGCCCAGCAGCTTTTCCACCATGGCAAACACCTCGCGGAAGTTCAGCAGGCAGATGGCAAAGGTCAGCACCGTGACCGGCAGCACCCAGTGCTCCAGCTTGAACAACATGGCAATCTCCACAAAGATCAGCCCCAGGTTCAGCAGCATCCAGGCGGGGTGAAAGTCGATCTCCAGCAGCCCGTGGGTGGAGTAAGCACGCAGCAGGAAAACAATCAGCAGGGAGATGAAACTTGCCATCGTAACGCCCCACGGCCCAAACCAGCGGATGAACAAAAAGTTCAGAACCAGATTAACCACGGCACCTACCAACATGGTGTAGAACGAACTGGTGGACCGCTTGTATACCACATACACGCTGTTCAGGAAGTTGTTCAGGCAGGTGCACATGGAAGCCAGTGTCAGGAACGGCACAAACTGCCAGCCAAGGAAGTAATCCTCGCGGAAAACGTGCATCATGGGCTGGCACAGCCAGATGACGCCCGCCACACAGCAGAACATGACCGCCGCATATACCCGGAACACCTTGCTGAAGAACGCCGAACGCTCGGATTCCTCTGTCACAGCCGAAAGCTGCCATGCCTCATAAAAAATCTGCCCCACAATGGTAATGATCTGCGGCAGATAATACCCGGCTTTCAGCAGGCCCACCCACCAGGTGCTGCTTTTGCCGTCAATGCCGTCACACATGCCCTGTACATAGAACAGGTCCGAAGCGTTGATGATCCAAAAGCTGATGGAAGCCGGGATCATGGGGATGCAATAACGCAGCATGTCCTTCCAAAGGGCTTTGTTGAACTTTTTGAAACTGAAATACTGGTGGCAGTGCCCGGCAATAAAAACAAAGATTGCCGAAAGCGCATCCGAACAGGCCATGGCAAGCAGGTAGCCGTTCGCGCCCAGATCCAGCACATCCAGGAACAGATAATAGAACCCAAGCAGCGTGGCGGAAGTCAAAATGCCATCCGCCGCAACCAGACGGTTCAGCATACGGGAGCGGATGAACTGGGTGCAGAGCGTGCGCAGGCAGCTCATCAATACACAGGCGTAAATCAGAACCAGATAATCCGCCGCATTGGGGATCAGCCGCACCAGCGGCCAGCAGACCGCCATTAAGGCAAAGCCCAGCAGGATGGTGGCAAGGCCGTTCATGAATACGCTGGATTTATCCACCTTGCGGTCCAGGCCAAACCGGATCACCGCAAAGCTGACGCCCAGGCTGACCACCGGAATCAGCAGGTTGGCCACCGACTGCATCAGGCTGGTCACACCCATCACATCCGGGCTGGCCAGCGCGTAACTCAGGTATGGCTGAATAATCAGGCTGATGATTTTGGAGCCAAAGTTGGAAATGGCAAACAGGATGGTGTTGTTCACCAGCGTGGAGTAGCGTTTGGAATCTGACAAAGTGCAGAGCGCCTCCTCGATATTAAATTTGAATTAAAAAAGAATAAAAAGCGGTTTAGAAAAGAATTTAGAAAAGAATAGAGAAAAAAGAATAATGTTGGTGGATCGTCGCGTGTGGCGCGGCTCAAAAATATCAGGTGGGATATGCGCCACATGCTGTGGGTAAAGAGTAGAAGCACTCAATAATTAGAACCTGTTCGATAGAACTCTTCAATCACGGCAGCCAATATATGGGGAATGGAAACCAAATAATGGTACTATCTCCCTTTCAGCAGCGCCTGCCGTGCCTTATAGTCCGGCATCACCCTGGCCACGGCGGCCCAGAAAGCCGGGCTGTGGTTGGGGTGGGCAAAGTGGCAAAACTCGTGTACCACCACATACTCCTGCGCGGGCAGCGGCATCACACACAGCCGCAGGGCAAAACACAGCGTTCCTGTTTTTAGGGAGCAGCTCCCCCACCGGGTGCTCATGTCCCGCACCGCTATGCGGGGCATTTCTCCGCGCGGGCAGGTGGCGGCAAACAGCGGGTAATACTGCGCACATAGTGCCTGCATCTGGTGCAGGGCGATGGCTTTGCTCGGCAGCGGCGGTTCGGCGGCACGGTTTGCCATGTGGACCGCCATCCGGCCCTGCGCCGCGGCAACCCATCCGGCATGCGCCGCCACAAAAGCGTCCACACTGCTCAAGGGTACCCGGCGCGGCGCGCTGACGGCTACACTGCCATCCGTGCGGACCCGTATGTTCAGGTTGCGCACCCGGCGGCGCGTCAATTCATATTCGACCCCGCCCGCAATGCGGCGCTGTGAGTCTGGCTGGTTCATCTGCCCACCTCCCGACTTAGCTGTTAAGGTGTACCTGATACCCCCAAAAACAGCTGCCCCCATTGTACGCTATTTTGCCGCAAAAGGAAAGTGAAAACTTGACCTTGCGTGCAGCGGTGCAGCACGGTTGCTGCACTGCCTGCCAAAATTTTCGCAAAATCGCCTATTGTAGCCATTGGCAGGGTATGCTATAATACCAATAACAACAGTTTTTTGAACTTTACCCACGCAAACTCTGTACATACTGCCGGGGCGTGGTGCCGTATTCCGCGCGGAACGCGCGGTAAAAGTTGGCGTAATCCCCAAACCCGCAGTAGGTGCAGACTTCACTGGGGGCAAGCCCGCCGGCCAAAAGCTGCTTGGCGTTCAGCAGCCGCTTTTGCAGGATATACCGGTGCACCGTGGTGCCCACCTGCGCTTCAAACTTGCGTAGCAAATGGTACTTGCTGATAAAAAAGCGCTCTGCCAGCGCATCCAGCGTCAGGGCTTCGTTGTAGTGCTCGTTGATGTAGCTCAATACCCCGTCCACCACCCGGTCAGACGCCATATCGGCCGAAAGCGCGCTCTGCATGCTGCGGTCCGCCGCGCTCTGATTGATGGCAACCATCAGCTCCACCAGGCTGCAAACGGCCAGCAGGTCGCTGCCATAACTTTCCTGCATGTGCAGGCTGCGCAGCTTGTCCAGCTCACGGCGCATTTCGGCGCTGCGGGGGCCGGGCAGGCGCAGCAGATTGGTATGGCCGGGCACCGTGGTGTCAAAGCAGCGGGTCAGGCTGGTGTGCGGGCTGGAAAGGGATTCCAGATACCCGCGGTCCACCCACAGCACAATGCGCTCGTAAGGTTCATCATTGCTGTCAACCCGCGCTTGGTGCAGCTCCAGCGGGCTGATCAGCATCAGATCCCCCGCGCGCATGTGGAAGATGCGGTTTTCGACCGTATAAGATACACTGCCGCGCAAAAGCATGTAGATTTCATAAAAATCGTGGTGATGCAGCTCCACTTCATCCATGTAGCGGTAGCGGTAAATTTCAAAATCCCGGCGGATCATGGTCTGCCGCCGTGTAAAGGGTTGAAAGCTGTTTTCTGCCATAATCCTGTCATCTCTCTTTCCACTTTCATAGTACCGCAATTTTTGCAATCTTTCAAGCAATTACGCCAATTTAATTTGCAAAAAATAAGGGTTATACTTATCCACGGTTTGAATGAACAACACCGGCCGTGCTGCAAAGCAAGGCCACCGAAGATATCACAAAACAAAATCTGAAGGAGTGTTTCGCCATGAAAATGAACGCTGCATCCATCAAGAACCAGAAGGCTGAATGGGAAGCCCTGGGCGTTAAGCTGCCCGCCTTTGACCATGACGCTATGACTGCCAAAACCAAGGAGCATCCGGTTTGGGTCCACTTTGGCGCAGGCAACATCTTCCGCGGCTTTATCGCAGCTCTCCAGCAGCGCCTGCTGAACGAAGGTCTGCAGGACCGCGGCATCATTGCAGCCGATACCTTTGACTATGACATCATTGATAAGATCTACACCCCGTTCGACAATCTGACCATGATGGTCACCCTGAACCCGGATGGCTCCACCAGCCGCGAGATCATCGGTTCTGTTGCCGAGGGCCTGCGCGCTGATTCTTCTGACGCTGCCATGATGGCACGCTTCAAGGAGATCTTCACCGATCCCGGCCTGCAGATGATCTCCTTCACCATCACCGAGAAGGGTTATGCCCTGTACCGTCCCGATGGCAGCCTGATGCCCGTTGTGCAGGCTGATATCGACGAAGGTCCGGCACACGCACGCCACGCCATGAGCATGGTCGCTGCCCTGCTGTTCGAGCGTTTCCAGGCTGGTGCCGCCCCGCTGGCTGTTGTCAGCATGGACAACTGCTCCCACAACGGCGAAAAGCTGCAGTCCAGCGTGATGACCGTTGCCAAGGCATGGGCTGAAAAGGGCTATGTCGGCCAGGACTTCATCGCTTACCTGGAAGACGAGAGCAAGATCGCATTCCCCTGGTCCATGATCGACAAGATCACCCCGCGCCCCCACAAGATCGTGGAAGAGCAGCTGGTCAAGGATAACATCGAGGATATGGAGCCCATCGTTACCAGCAAGAACACTTTCATTGCTGCCTTTGTCAACGCAGAGCGCCCGCAGTACCTGGTTGTTGAGGACAAGTTCCCCAATGGCCGTCCCCCGCTGGAAAAGGCCGGCGTCTATATGACCGACCGTGACACCGTCAACAAGACCGAGCGCATGAAGGTCACCACCTGCCTGAACCCGCTGCACACCGCCATGAGCGTTTACGGCTGCATGCTGGGCTACACCCTGATCTGCGACGAGATGAAGGATGCCGATATCGTTGCCCTCATCAAGCGCCTGGGCTATGTTGAAGGCCTGCCCGTTGTGGTCAACCCCGGCATCCTGGAACCCAAGGCATTCATCGATGAAGTTGTTGAGCAGCGCCTGCCCAACCCGTTCATGCCGGACGCCCCGCAGCGTATCGCTACCGATACTTCCCAGAAGGTCGGCATCCGCTTTGGCGAGACCATCAAGAGCTATGTTGCTGAAGGCCGCGACCTGAACACCCTGGTGTCCATCCCGCTGGCCATTGCTGGCTGGCTGCGTTACCTGCTGGCTGTTGATGACAACGGCAACGCATTTGAAGTTTCTGCAGACCCCCTGAAGGATGACCTGCAGGCTAAGCTGGCTACCATCAAGTTCGGTGCTCCCGACAGCTGCACCGACCAGCTGGACAGCATCCTGAGCAATGCTTCCATCTTTGGCTCTGACCTGACCAAGACCGTTCTGGCCGACAAGGTCAAGGCTTACTTCAAGGCTGAGATCGCAGGCCCCGGCGCTGTCCGCAAGACCCTGCACGAGGCTGTCAACGCCTGATTGCTTTATTGATTCTCAATCCGATGATTGCGATATAAACAACAACCAAGGAGGAAACACTTATGCCTATGCAAATGGGTTGGCGTTGGTATGGTGAGGGCAACGACCCCATCACACTGAACGACATCAAGCAGATCCCCGGTGTCAGCACCATCGTTTGGGCTCTGCACCACAAAATGCCCGGTGAGATCTGGGAAGAGAGCGAAATCAAGGAAGTCATGGATCAGATCCACGCTTACGGCTTCAACGGCGACGTTGTTGAATCTGTGAACGTCCATGACGATATCAAGATCGGCCTGCCTACCCGCGACCAGTATATCGAAAACTACAAGCAGTGCATCCGCAACCTGTCCAAGTTTGGCGTTAAGGTTATCTGCTATAACTTCATGCCTATCTTTGACTGGACCCGCACTGACCTGTTCCACCCTGTCGGTGATGGCTCCACCGCCCTGTTCTATCAGAAGGATATGATCAAGGACGATTACAAGGCTATGGCCAAGTATATCCTGGACTTCACCGAGAAGTACCACATGACCTTCCCCGGCTGGGAGCCGGAGCGTATGGCTAAGCTGGACGAGCTGTTTAAGGCCTATGCCCCTGTCACCAAGGAGAAGCTGTGGGAGAATCTGAAGTACTTCCTGGAAGCCCTCATGCCCACCTGCCGCGAGTGCGACATCAAGATGGCCATCCATATGGACGATCCCCCATGGGATATCTTCGGCCTGCCCCGCCTGCTGGTGGACGCCGAGAGCATCGACCGCTTCCTGTCCATGGTGGATGATCCGTACAACTGCCTGACTCTGTGCTCCGGCAGCCTGAACGCCAACCCTAACAACAATGTTGCCGAGATCGTCCGCAAGCACTGCGACCGCATCGCTTTCGCTCACATCCGCAACATCCATCACTTTGATAATGGTGACTTCTCTGAGGCTGCCCACCGCGATTGCTGCGGTGAGACCGGCATCATCGAGATCCTGCGCGCTTACCACGACAACGGCTTTGAGGGCTATATCCGCCCCGACCACGGCCGTCAGCTGTGGGAGGAAGGCCCCGGCAACTGCCGCCCCGGCTACGGCAAGTATGACCGTGCCCTCGGCATCCAGTATATGCTCGGCGTCTGGGATCTGCTCGACCGTCTGGATGAAGAGAAGAATAAGTAATTTCTGACCTTTTCAGCTTTTCTGGCCCGCACCCGTATGGGTGCGGGCTTTTTGTTTTGCCGTAAAAATCAGCCGTAATCTGGCGCGCTCCCCGTAGGGGGCGCACATCGTGCGCCCGCCAACCGGAAAAGAGATGGCGGCCCTTTGGGATTGTACCGGACAAGGGCCTGCAATAAATCCTATTATATCTAAAAGAAATGTCTACATAATCCAAAGGAGCTGCCGCATCTGCGGCGGCTCCTTTGGCTACGTTACCCCAATCAAAACCGATATCCAATATCACCAAATATCCGCCCAAATCTTCTCCATCCCGGCCACTTGTTCCCGCTGCATCCAAATGCTATAATTGGCATATAAACCAATACAGAAAGCGTGATTCTAATGCCCAGACGATATGACAGCGCCGACGCCAAGCGCCGCATTTTAACGGCCTGTGTTCGGTTCTTTCTGGAAAAAGGCTATACCCGCACCACTGTTGCCGAAATTGTCAAGGAAGCCGATGTCAGCATCAGTACCTTCCAGAATGTGTTCCGCACCAAGGATGGCGTTCTGGTGGAGCTGGTCAAATTCATGTTCGGCAGTCAGTTTGATATGGCGGGCCAGATCGCAGGCCAAAAGCTGCCGCCCGTCTATGTGTACGCGGTGGAGACCAGCATCCAGCTGGCTTTGACCGAGCTGAACGAGAACCTGCGGGATATCTACCTGGAAGCCTACAGCCACACCGAAGCGTCCGAGTATATCTACCAGCACACCTCCAGCGAACTGTACCGCATTTTCGGCCCCTACCTGCCCAGCTATACCGAAAGCGACTTCTATGAACTGGAGATCGGCTCTGCGGGCATAATGCGGGGCTATATGTCCCGCCCGTGCGATAAATACTTTACGCTGGAAAAAAAGTTGGCCCGCTTCCTTTCCATGAGTTTAAACGCTTACGCGGTGCCCGCCGCAGAGCAAAAGCAGGTGCTGGATTTTATCGCCAAGCTGGATATCCGCGCCATTGCCGTGCAGGTCATGCAGGAGCTGTTCAAAGCGCTTGCCATGCGTTTTTCCTTCCCGCTGCCGGATTCCGTAAAAGCATAATCAGCCAGCACCGCCCCCGTTTGTCCGTCAACCCGTCATGAACAGGAGAAAAAGATGAAAGCGATTCAATGGATCATTTCCGCTCTGGTTGCCGTGGTCATCATCGCCGCCGCCGTTGGCGGCGGGGTGTACTTTACCCGGCTCAAAAGCATCCACAGCATCCGCAAACTGACCGATTACGAAAACTATAACCTCTACCGCATGGATATTGACTATGCGTATGACCTCGACCGCCTGATCGACCGCGGCATTACCGATAACCAGAGCATGATCAATGCCATCCTGGCCGAAGCCCTGCCCTACCTGCCCATCCATATGAAAGCCCCAAACTTTGGCTGCAGCGCGTTCTGCACCCAGGGCACGGACGGCCACACCCTGATGGGCCGCAACTATGATTTCAAGAACGATACCTCCGCCATGCTGGTCTACTGCACCCCCAAGGACGGTTACGCCTCGGTCGCCTTTGCCGCACTGGATAACATCAACGCCAACACGCCGGACGCGAGCATGGCCAAAAAGCTGGCAACCCTCACCGCGCCGTTCATCTGCCTGGACGGCATGAATGAAAAAGGCGTTTCTATCGCCGTTCTCACGCTGGACAGTGACCCCACCTACCAGCAGACCGGCAAGTCGATGATCGCTACCACCCTTGCCATCCGCCTGGTGCTGGACCGCGCCGCTACCACAGCCGAAGCTGTAGAGCTGCTGAGCAAATATGATATGTTCGCTTCCAGCGGGCGGGATTACCACTTCTATATCACCGATGCTTCCGGTGATGGCCGCGTGCTGGAATACGACTGCAATGACCCCGCCCGCCCCCTGACCGTTACCCCCAGCCGCAGCGTAACCAACTTCTTTGTCATGTACAAGGATAACGTTCTGCCCAACCAGCGCAACGGCGTTTACGGCCATGGCCGGGAGCGCTATGATGCCATCGAGGAAATCCTGGATGCCAATGCAGGCAGTATTGACCGGGAAATTGCCTGGCAGGCCCTGCAGGCGGCCTCTCAGGCCCCCAACCCGAAGGATGTGACCAGCAATACCCAGTGGAGCATCCTGTACGATAACACCGCCCTGACCGCCGAAGCCGTCATCCGCCGCGACTGGAACACCAAAACCAGCTACAACCTGGTAAGCAATGTTGCCGTAACGGATGTAGGCTGATCCCGCCGCTTTTTTTCGCCAGATCCGGCAAAACGCATTGCACTTCTCAGCCAGCAGGGCTATAATAAAACCGCGTATGAGAAGAATTCCGGGGTGCTCTACTGCCCCGTTCCAGATGGAGGAAAACAGCAATGCTCAAAGTTTGGATCAGCGGTGCCAACGGCCATCTTGGTCAGGCGCTGTGTACACGGCTTGACCGCGAAAAATACCAGCTGATCGCCACCGATGTGGCGGAAGTGGATGTGACTGTCCCCGCCGAAGTCCGCACCTTTGCGGATGCCAACCGCCCGGATGTCATCATCAACTGCACCGGCTTTAATGATGAGGACGGCTGCGAGACAGACCCCGACCGCGCTTACCGCGTCAACGCCCTGGCCCCCCGCAACCTGGCCCTTGCCGCCGATGCGCTGGGGGCCAAGATGGTGCAGTTCTCCACCGATGATGTGTTTGCCAAGGCGAGCCACCACCCCTATAATGAGTTCGATGCCCCCGCCCCTGAAAGCCTGTATGGTAAAAGCAAGCTTGCGGGCGAAGAGTTTGTGCGCACGCTGTGCCACCGCTACCTGATCGTGCGCAGCGGCTGGGTGTACGGCATCGGGCGGGATTTTGTTTCCACCGTGCTGAACGCCGCCGCAGACCCCACCTGCCCCTGGCTGGCCGTTCCCACGGATCGCTTTGCCTCCCCTACCTCGGCCGATGACCTGACCGCCGCGGTGGAGCAGTTGATCGACCATGATACCCTGGGCATTTACCATATCGTGTGCCAGGGCCGCTGCAGCCGCTATGACTTCGCCCAAGCCATCCTGAAAGCTGCCCATATGGAAGATAAACTGGAGCTGCACCCCATCCGCGCAGCGGACGCTGGCAGCACCCCTAGCTACACCGTGCTGGATAACCTAATGCTCCGCCTGGACAACCTGCCCCAGCCCCGCCCCTGGAAAGAGGCCCTGAACGAGTACATTAACTCCCTGCAATAAGCGTAACGCCCGGCTGCCTAGCAGCCGGGCACTTTTTTGCGTGCCGCAAAAAAGAAAGACCAAATTAGCAATTAGCAATTAGGAATTGGAGTCGAGCTTTTTAGGCTGTCGGTAGGGAACGGCGTCCTCAATGTCCCGGACGAGCCTGAAAATTGCCAACCATATGCCCCGCGCCGTAAAATATTTGTACAGGACGATGTGAAAAAATGATTGTTTATTTGCTCACAACCATGCTGTAGGGCGGGATGCCCTCATCCCGCCGTGGAGAAACCTAAGGCAACACCGCACAATTCCCGCCTTGCGGCTTAAGCACCGCTCCGGCAGCTGCGGCACGGCATCTGCGTTGC
>OOCP01001251.1_pt1 | contig 27183 bp, 24 predicted proteins | sample 1671511 | NCBI WGS metagenome assembly OOCP01 (sample SAMN06348164, study PRJEB24527) | human gut metagenome | biome: human gut; feature: ankylosing spondylitis patient; material: feces | host: Homo sapiens | place: China | collected 2015-10 | reverse complement strand
CAGCTCTATGCGATGAAACGTGATTTCAGGCGAGTATGGAACTATTTCGGTGCCGAAAAGATGCAGCAGGTCATTGGGCTTATGAGGGAGCAGGAGCAGACCACAGATAGGAGCCAGAAGAAGAACAGGCAGAACAGCGTAGAACTGTAAGCATAGCAGACCCCCGCCAGCATCTGCTGGTGGGGGTCTGTACATATAAGTGATAATTCGACAAAAAATGCAATAGCAATATTTATCGGCTTGCAATCACGGAAAAGCTGTGGTACGCTTTACTAGGATAGTATAAAGGAAAAGTGTATCCTTTTTAGAAAAAGACACCATGGTGTACCAATAGTGGTATATTTACTATGTTAAAATGAAAGAAAACAATGCGGAAATCCGCATTTGATGGAGGAAATAAAAATGGTAGACACCAAAAAAGAGCAGGAACGCGAAGAACTGCACCGTGCAATCTGGGCGATTGCTGACGATCTGCGTGGCGCAGTGGACGGATGGGATTTCAAGAGCTACGTTCTCGGTACGATGTTCTACCGTTATATTTCGGAGAACATTGCCAGCTATATCAATCAGGGCGAAATCGATGCAGGCAACCCGGACTTCCGCTATGAGGATATGGCTGATGCAGAGGCAGAGCAGGCACGAGAAGGGCTGGTGCAGGAAAAAGGGTTCTTCATCCTGCCCAGTGAGTTGTTCTGCAATGTGCGGGCAAAAGCAGCCAACGATGAAAACCTCAACGAAACGCTGGAAACAGTCTTCCGGCACATTGAGGAATCCGCAAAGGGCAGCTCCTCCGAGGGGCAGTTTGCAGGGTTGTTCGATGATTACGATGTCAACAGCAATAAGCTGGGCGCAACCGTTGCCAAGCGCAATGAGAAGCTCGTGAAACTGCTGAACGGCGTGGCAGATATGAACCTTGGCGATGTGAAAGAGCATGACATTGATGCTTTTGGCGATGCCTACGAATACCTGATGACCATGTACGCCAGCAATGCGGGCAAGTCCGGCGGCGAGTTCTTTACGCCTGCTGATGTGTCGGAACTGCTGACCCGGCTGGGTACAGTAGGCAAGAAGGAAATCAACAAGGTATATGACCCGGCCTGCGGTTCCGGTTCGCTGCTGCTGAAGGCAGAAAAGGTGCTGGGACGGGACGCTGTCCGCAACGGCTTCTTTGGACAGGAAATCAACATCACAACGTATAACCTGTGCCGTATCAATATGTTCCTGCATGACATCGAATTTGATAAATTCGACATTGCCTGTGAGGACACGCTGACAAATCCGCAGCACTGGGATGATGAACCTTTTGAGCTGATCGTTTCAAATCCGCCGTACTCCATCAAGTGGGCCGGTGACGAGAATCCGCTGCTTATCAATGACCCACGTTTTGCTCCGGCTGGTGTGCTGGCTCCGAAGAGCAAAGCGGACTTGGCGTTTATCATGCACTCGCTGGCATGGCTGGCTTCCAACGGTACGGCTGCAATCGTCTGTTTTCCCGGTATTATGTACCGTGGCGGCGCAGAGCAGAAAATCCGCAAGTATCTGGTGGACAACAACTTTATTGACTGCATCATCCAGTTGCCGAGCAACCTGTTCTTTGGTACCAGTATTGCCACCTGCATTATGGTGCTGAAAAAGGGTAAAACGGACAATAAGGTGCTGTTCATTGATGCTTCTTCCGAGTGCGTCAAGGTGACGAACAACAACAAACTCACCCCGGAGAACATTAACAAAATAGTGGACACCTTTGCACAGCGGGCAGAAGAAGCACACTTCTCCCATCTGGCGGAGTATTCCGAGGTGCAGGAAAATGACTATAACCTGTCGGTTTCTACTTATGTGGAAGCCAAGGATACCCGCGAGAAGATCGACATTGTGAAGCTGAACGCTGAAATTGCGCAAATCGTAGCACGAGAAAACGAACTGCGAGCCGCCATTGACCAGATTGTGGCAGAAATCGAGGGCTGAAATGGAAAACGAAAAGAAAGATTCTGCGTTGGTACGTTCTTCTGCGGCGGAATACCTGACCTTTGTTGCCTCTACGGGCGAGGACAAGGACAGCATTGAGATGCGCTACGAGGATGAAAACATCTGGCTGACGCAAAAGATGATGGCGACCCTTTACGATGTGGGGCTTCCGACCATCAATGAGCATATCAAAAAGATTTATGCTGACCATGAGCAGGACGAAGCGGCAACTATTCGGAAATTCCGAATAGTTCAAAATGAGGGTGGCCGACAGGTTACTCGCAGCGTGAACCACTATAATCTGCAAATGATTATTGCAGTCGGCTTCAAGGTGAACAACCAGCGAGCGGTGCGGTTCCGTGTCTGGGCAAACCAGATCGTGGAGCAGTACACCATCAAGGGATGGGCAATGGACGAGGAACGCCTGAAAAACGGCGGCACAGTCCTGACCAAGAAATACTTTGAAGAGCAGTTGGAGCGCATCCGGGAGATTCGCATTTCGGAGCGAAACTTCTACCAGAAACTCACTGACATTTACGCTACGTCGCTGGATTATGACCGCAATGCACTGACCACAAAAGAGTTCTTTGCGAAGGTACAGAACAAGATGCACTATGCCGTGCATCGCCATACGGCGGCAGAACTGATCTATGAGCGTGCCGATGCCGATAAGCCGCACATGGGGCTTCACACATGGAAGGATGCTCCCAACGGCAAAATCAAAAAGAGCGATGTTTCGGTGGCGAAAAACTACCTGACCGAAGATGAAATGAAATCCATGGAGCTGATCGTTTCGGCATACCTCGATTTGGCGGAAAACCGTGCCCGCCGTCATATCCCCATGACCATGGAGGACTGGGCCAAGCGGCTGGACATCTATTTGCAGGCAGATGATTTGGAAGTGCTGAAGGATGCAGGCAAAATCTCAGCACAGCTTGCAAAGATGCACGCCGAAACGGAGTTTGAAAAGTACCGTGTGGTGCAGGATCGGCTGTACCAGAGCGATTTTGATAGGTATTTGGAAGAAAGTGAGGGATAATTTATAATGAAATGTAATGTGGGACAGCGATATAATAAATTTCCTTCAGATAATGATATCTGCAACAGCATTAGAAACATCGCCCATGAAAATGGACTAAGCAAAGACGCGGCAGATGTGATTTGCAAGGTTTATAGATATATGATGGACAAAAAGCTGGCAGGTGGATGTCATGCAATTTCGTCCGTTCTATACGTTGTGCTGAAGGAAGTAGGAGAAAAACCAGAACTTTGCATTGGAGAATGCCAAAAGCGTGGACTGCCACCGTTTGACCACTCATGGGTTACGTTAAATGGTAAAATAGTAGACTTAGCGATTTATCTTCCACTTGACATGAGAAAAGGGGAGTGTGGCGGACCTGTTGTTTCGGGAGTAGATGTAATTAGTAGGGGGAAACCATCAATAGATTATGGAATTACAACAGGACTACCGTTTGATTGGAATACAAGCACTGTCATAAAAGTTCCATTCAATGAATATATGTCAGAGTTTCCAGATGAAAAAGATGGCTTATGGACAGTAATCGAGAATGCGCTTCCAAGTTCACGGAATTTTGATATTGCCGCAATGAAAGAAAAATATAAAGACGTGAAGCGTGTCGTTGTGAGGTAAAGGATGAGTAAACTGGATGAACTGATCCGGGAGCTTTGCCCGGATGGCGTTGAGTATAAGAGATTGGAAGAGTGTTGTACGCTTGTTAAAGGAAAAACCCCGATTCAGAAGGCTGAACCCGGAGAATATCCATTAGTTGTAACGACAAGTGAACGTAGAACGTGCAGTACATATCAATTTGATAAACCGACCGTTTGCATTCCACTAATTTCATCTCGGGGACATGGCGTAGCTAGCTTAAATAGTGTATACTATCAAGAAGGAAAATTTGCGCTTGGAAACATTCTTTGCGGAGTAACCCCGAACGATGAAGATTATCTTAGTGCAAAATTTCTATTTGAGTATTTGAACTATAAAAAAGATACGTTACTTGTTCCGCTGATGAAAGGTGGAGCAAATGTGTCTATGACGGTAGATTCACTGAAAAGAGTGTCAATACCGGTTCCACCGATGCAAGTTCAAATGGAAGTTGTTCAACTTCTGTACAAATTTACAGAACTGTCGGAGTCTCTTAAAGCAGAATTGGTGGCACGCCAAAAACAGTATGAATACTATCGTTCACGGTTACTGACATTTGATGTCCGCAGGGGGGGGGACAATTAAATTCTTCTGGAGGACACTCTGCGAAATCGCGGATATTAGTACTGGTAATAGCAATACGAACGAGGCGGTGGAAGATGGCAAATATCCGTTTTTTGTTCGTTCTCAGGAGCCATTGCGAAAAAATAATTATGAGTATGATGAAACAGCAATCATAACAGCTGGTGATGGTGCGGGCGTTGGAAAAGTATACCACTATATTGAGGGAAAATATGCACTTCATCAAAGAGCGTATCGCATTCATATCAACACAGCAGATGTTTTACCAAGATACTATTTTCACTATATGAAAGCGAAATTTTTGCCATACATTCAGAAAACGATGTTCCAAGGGTCAGTACCGTCTATTCGGAAACCAATGTTGAATGCATTCCCTGTACCAGTGCCATCACTTGAAATACAAGAGCGCATTGTAAATGTCTTAGATGATTTTGAGAAAATCTGCACGGACCTCAAAATTGGTTTGCCCGCTGAAATTGAAGCCCGGCAGAAGCAGTACGAATATTACCGTGATAAACTCTTGACATTTGCAGAAACTGGTAACACAATTTTGAGCAGAGCAGAGCAGAGCAGAGCAGAGCAGAGCAGAGCAGAGCAGAGCAGAGCAGAGCAGAGCAGAGCAGAGCAGAGCACTGATTAAACTCTTGCAGTATGTGTTTGGCTATGCGGTTGTTACGCTTGAAGATATTGCTGAAAATTGCGACAGTATGCGTAAACCTGTCACAAGTGGCAAACGTGAAGCTGGAGAGTACCCGTATTATGGGGCTTCTGGCATCGTGGATTATGTAAAGGATTATATCTTTGACGGGGATTACCTGCTTGTGTCAGAAGATGGCGCAAATCTTTTGGCAAGAAGTACGCCGATTGCGTTTTCGATTTCGGGGAAAAACTGGGTCAATAATCATGCGCACGTTTTGAAGTTTGGTTGCTATGAAACCAGACGGTTTGTAGAGTTTTATTTGAACTCGATTGATTTGACTCCTTATATTTCGGGCGGCGCACAGCCTAAATTGAACCAGAAGAATTTGAACCGAATCGAAATTCCGCTTCCGAGTCAGGAACGGCAAAAATATATTGTGTATATTCTTGACCGTTTTGATGCCATCTGCAATGATTTGACCAGCGGCCTGCCCGCAGAGATTGAAGCAAGACAAAAGCAGTATGAATATTACCGAGATAAATTGTTGACGTTTAAGGAGGTGGCTGCAACGTGAGTGCAGCAAAAAAGGCTGGTGTAATTTATATCCTGACAAATCCCTCTTTTCCGGATTATGTAAAAATCGGCTATGCGACCAATATCGAGAATCGCCTGAAACAGTTGAATAGGAGCGAGTGCATCCCATTTGCGTTCCGGGTATATGCTACTTATGATGTTTCGGCTCCGCTGCAAGATAAAGAACTGCATAGCCTGATTGACCGTTTGAATCCTGATTTGCGCGCTATTGATACGTTCGATGGCAAGACAAGAACAAAAGAGTTTTATGCAATGACAAAAGAGGACGCTTATGCGCTTTTGGAGAGCATTGCAAAACTAAGCGGCACAATGGATAAGTTGCAGCGCCTTACCCCGGAAGGCCATGAGATTGCAGACGAAGAAGTTGCGGCTGAAATTCAGGAAGAAGCAAAAGAACGCAAAGCCCCATTCTCATTTATTAAATGTGGTATTCCAATGGGAGCAGAGGTCGTGCTGCAAAATCATCCTGAGGTTGTAGCCGTAGTAAAAGATGATAGGCAAATTGAGTATCAGGGTAAAACCTATTCACTTTCTGCATTGGCTCAAAAAATCATGCAGACGACCTATCCGCTACAAGGGCCGGTGCATTGGCTTTATCAGGGAAGAAAGCTGCGAGATATTCGAGTGGAACGAGAAGAAGCAGGTTTGTATGAGTAAAAGGCGGGTGTGAAAATGTCCTTTTTCAATATCGTTGCGGCTACCAATGAAGATACTGTTGTTGCCACCTATGAGCCCTCCAAGGTGCGCTCGGACAGCTACCAGAGCGAGGCGGAACTGGAAAAAGAGTTTATCCGGCTGTTGTGTGAGCAGGGCTATACCTATCTGCCGCTGCATACCGAGGAGGAACTGATTGCCAACCTCCGCAGCCAGTTGGAAGAGCTGAACCACTACCAGTTTTCGGACACAGAGTGGCGACAGTTTTTCAGTGATGTAATTGCCAACCCCAACGAGCATATTCCCGAAAAGACCCGGAAGATTCAGGAAGACAATGTGCAGGTATTGCACCGGGATGATGGAAGTTCCAAAAACATCACGCTGATCGACAAGAAGAACATCCACAACAACCGCCTGCAGGTTATCAACCAGTATGAGGTAAAACAAGCAGACGGTGCACGGCATGATAACCGCTACGATGTGACGATTCTGGTCAACGGCTTTCCGCTGGTTCATGTGGAGCTGAAGCGGCGCGGGGTGGCCATCCGGGAGGCATTTAACCAAATCAACCGCTATCAGCGGGATTCGTTCTGGGCGGGCTGCGGCTTATATGAGTATGTGCAGATTTTTGTGATCTCCAACGGCACAAATACCAAGTACTACTCCAACAGCACCCGCTACAATGCCATCAAGGACGCCAAACACGGCAAGACGAAAAAGGAAAAGACCAGCAATAGCTTTGAATTTACCTCCTACTGGGCCGATGCAAACAACCGCGTGCTAACGGATCTGATCGACTTTACCCGGACATTCTTTGCAAAGCACACGATCCTGAGCGTGCTGACCCGGTACTGCATCTTTACCTCAGAAAAGATGCTGATGGTGATGCGCCCATATCAGATCACAGCAACCGAGAGGATATTGAACCGCATCGAGATCGCCAACAACTACAAAAAGTATGGCAGCATCGAGGGCGGCGGCTACATTTGGCACACCACTGGCTCCGGCAAGACGCTGACTTCGTTCAAAACGGCACGGCTGGCATCGCAGCTGCCCTATATCGACAAGGTGCTGTTCGTGGTAGACCGCAAGGACTTGGACTACCAGACCATGAAGGAATATGACCGCTTCGAGAAGGGCGCAGCAAACTCCAACACCAGCACCACGATACTGAAACGCCAGTTGGAAAACCCGGAAGCGCATATCATCATTACCACCATCCAGAAGCTGGCGACCTTTATCAAGAAAAATCCGGGGCATGAGGTCTACCAGAAGCACGTTGTGATCATCTTTGACGAGTGCCACCGCAGCCAGTTCGGTGATATGCACAAGGCCATTGTTCACAATTTCAAAAAGTACCACCTGTTCGGCTTTACTGGAACGCCGATTTTTGCAGTCAACGCAGGAAGCTCCACCGATCCGCGCTATTTCACCACAGCGCAGACGTTCGGCGATCAACTGCACACCTACACCATCGTGGATGCTATCAACGACAAGAATGTGCTGCCGTTCCGGGTGGACTACATCAAGACGATGGACACAGAGCCAGACATGGACGATAAACAGGTTTGGGATATCGACCGGGAAAAGGCGTTCATGGCACCCAAGCGCATTTCGCTGGTGACCAAGTACATCCTTGACCACTTCGACCAGAAAACCTATCGGGGAGACAAATCGTATGAATTTAATCTGCTGACGAATGTGGCAGAGGTGGCCTCCGCCCAGCGTGGTGCGGTGGAAGAAATCAAGCAAAAACAGCGCGTCAGCGGTTTTAATTCGATTTTCTGCGTGGCTTCTGTGCCGATGGCAAAGCTGTATTATCAGGAGTTCAAAAAACAGATGGCGGCAGACCCAACCAAGCGGCTGCGCATTGCTACCATTTACAGCTATGGAGCCAATGAAGCGGAAACGGATGGCATTCTGGACGAGGAAAACCCGGAAGATACCTCCAACCTCGACCAGAGCAGCCGGGATTTTCTGGACGCAGCCATTCAGGATTACAACGAGATGTTCCACACGAACTACTCGACCGATGGCGAACGGTTCCAGAATTACTATAAAGATGTATCGCTCCGCATGAAGAATAAAGAGCTTGACCTGCTGATCGTGGTCAATATGTTCCTGACGGGCTTCGATGCCACGACCCTGAACACCCTTTGGGTGGACAAAAACCTGAAGATGCACGGTCTGATTCAGGCGTTCAGCCGGACGAACCGTATCTTGAACAGCATCAAGACCTTTGGCAATATCGTCTGCTTCCGCAATCTGCAAAAGCGGGTGGATGCGGCAATTTCGCTGTTTGGAGATAAAAATGCGGGCGGCATCGTTCTGCTGCGCAAATATGCGGACTACTACCACGGTTATATGGATGAGCAGGGAAAATACCATCAGGGCTATACGGACATGATCGATGACCTGACGCAGAAGTTCCCACTGACAGAACCGCAAATCATCGGGGAGCAGAACCAGAAAGACTTTATCGTGCTGTTTGGCGCACTGCTGCGGATGCGGAACCTGCTGTCCTCCTTTGATGATTTCAAAGGCAACGAGATGATCTCGGAACGGGATTTACAGGACTATTTGGGCCGCTATCAGGATTTGCGGGATGAATGGCGAAACAAGAAGCGTGATGAAACGAAAGAGGACATCACCGATGACGTGGTGTTTGAGGTGGAGCTGATTCGGCAGGTCGAGATCAACATTGACTACATCCTGATGCTGGTCAAAAAGTACCATGACACCCATTGCGATGATAAAGAAGTGCTCATCACGATTCGCAAGGCGATTGATGCCAGCCCGGAACTGCGCAGCAAAAAGCAGTTGATTGAAACCTTTATTGCAGGGGTCAACGATGTGGATGACGTGATGACAGAGTGGAACACCTTTGTGTCCGAACAGCGGGAGAAAGAGCTTGCAAAGATCATCCAAGAGGAAAAGCTAAAGGAGCCGGAGACGCGCAAGTATCTGGCCAATGCGTTCCGTGATGGCGAGATCAAGACTGTTGGCACTGATATTGACAAGCTGATGCCGCCCGTTTCGCGCTTTGGCGGCGGTGGCCGTGCGCAGAAAAAACAGGGCGTGATCGATAAGCTGAAAGGATTCTTTGATAAGTTCTTTGGGATTGGCGGAAGTTCAATGGCAGAGGATGATAATAAATAATGTTTAATATCGAGTGTTCGTGAGCAGAAAAATAACTTCTTACGCTCCAGGGAGAATATTACCCTGAAATTAAAACAAAGTTGCTTGTGGAGGGATGTCTATGAAATTGTTCACAAGTAAAATGCTCGAACGATTGATGGGCGAACAAAAGAAAAAGTCGGAAGGACTGCTACCAGAAATTATCAAGCGGTTGATCCGAAGCAGTTGCCCGGATTACTCATATATTCGTGCACCAGAGGAAGATGACATTTGGGCGCCGGGATATGATGGAATCGTGGATAACGGAACAAAAACACCTTATGTGGCACAGGGAACAAGCGTTTGGGAATTTGGGACCAATGCGGATTCCTTGGAAAAAATCAACAGCGATTATGGAAAACGTACGACCCGTCCGCTTGGAGTGAAAAAATCAGATACTACTTTCTATCTCGTAGTGCCTAAAATATGGGCATATAATATATCACTTACAGAGTGGGAGGCAGAACACCGAGATGAATGGAAAGCAGTCTATGTATATGACGCATCTGTTTTGTGCGATTGGCTTAACTCGGAACCGGCGGTCTGTGCATGGCTAATACAAAACTATCTGGAAAATGAAGCGGTGGAAATAGATTCTGTTGCGCATGCATGGGAGCAGTTTGTACAAAGGACAAATCCTCCGCTTAATCAGGCAATGTTCCAAATCGGTAGAGAAGAGCAGCTGGAGGCTTTCCGCAAAAAGGTGAATGAAAAGATATGCCGTGTGGCGGCAGAATCGCGAATCGAAGCATATGGATTCTGCTTGGCTGCGCTGATACAAGATTCGGCATTGGCCGAACAGGTGACTGTTATTTGTAGTGAAACGACATACCATCAGCTGGATGGCTTATGCGAAAACGCATATTTCCTGTTGAAGTTTCCGTATAACGGGCAGGTATCAGGGCGTAACCGAACAATTCTCTGCGAGGGAAAGGGCACTGCGAAAAAGGATGCAATTCGATTGCTTCCACGATGGAAAACGCAGTATCTTCAGGCGTTGCAGGAGATGGGTATCGACAGCGCAAATACTGATGAACTTTATAGTTATACGCACGGAAATCTTCCAGCACTCATCCGAAAAATTCCTGGGAATGAAGCTGATCTACAGCCGGAATGGATGAGTGTGGCAGATATTGATTTGTTGCAACCGCTTGTACTTCTGCGGCACTACAATATTTTAGACGAGAAAGAGAAACAGCTGGTTGCACGATTGGCTGAAACACCATATCCTGTAGTGGAACGAAAATATGAGGAACTATTGCGGATAGATGACAGCCCAATCAAAAAAGCTGGAGAGTGGTATCAAATCGTCAATGATGAAGAAGCGTGGCTGGCACTGAACATGGACATAGAAAGTGCCGTGGGGCAGCGGATGCATCAGGAAATCCATGCGGCACTCTCCTGCACAGATGCAGCACAAAATCATAGAAGGTATGGTGTTCTTCAACGGTTGCTTAAAAATTACATTTGTTTTGCGGAAACTGGGTCAGATCAAAATATGATTGATGCTCAGGTGAGGGAAATCCTTTCCTTTTTTCATAAAGATGATTGTAAAGAGTGCCTGATAAAGGAACTTCGAATCCTTGCTGAAGCAGCACCGGAAGCTGTACTTGAATTTTTGAAGAAAGAACAGCTGGGTGGACAAAATGAAATCCTCTGGACGCTAGATACTTTAATAGAACGGGAGAATACGTGTCTTTCAGCTTGTCAAATACTGTATCAGCTGGCGTTGCAAGGAGGACAGAATTATAAAGAGGTAAAACAGCATCTGTTAGATGCACTTTGCTTATGGAGTTCTCATACGGCGCTGACTCTTGAAGAAAAAAAGGTTCTGACGATTCAGATAATTCAGCAAAAGCCAGATTTTGGAGTGGAGTTCGGCATTGAACTGCTCTGTAAAACCTCACTGATTCGAGGACATCGCCGAGGAAAGAAGGAACGACCCGCTCAATTAATCCCAGAACAAGAATTGGTTGAAGCTTACGATGAAATCACACGAGCTGTTTATCGTACAGCGCTACAGAAGAAATGGCTTGGACAAATCGAAAAACTTATAAAAGAATATCGTCGGCTTGGACAGGATGTTTTACTGGAGATGGCAGAGCAGTTTGATGCAACTCAATTCTCATCAACAGCATTACAACCGATACAATATTGGTTGAAAATGGAACTTTACAATAGCAAAAAATATGATTGGTCAGGCCAGATAGAAGTGCTAGAAGCATGGGTGCGTTGCACAGAGCCAGATGATTTAGTTGGTAAGTTTGGCTGGATGTTCTCAAATTGGCAGCAACTACCTGCAGAAGAGCTTTTGAATGATGAGAATGAGGGGTGGAAAAAGAAGGCAAAAGACGCGGAAAAACTTCGAGAAACGAAATTTCTTGAATTAAGAGCAGAGCGTGGGATGGTCGCGGTACAGCAACTGCTGGAAATAATGGAAGATCAGTATCCATGGGGTGCATTCCTTGCAAGGAACACTTCAAACGAAGACTTTACAATGCTCGTTAAAAGTATCCGATCACAGAGTAAAGTTCAGGTGTTAGCAGGATTTCTTGACCATGGAGATTTTCAGAAAGTGATAGACATCTTTGAAAAACTACCAGAGACGGAGCAACTTGCAATTTTATCTATGCTATGGCGTGAAGAGACTAAGCAATTGTTGATTACATCGAAAAGAGAACAAGCGTACTGGAAAAAAAGAGTTATGGTAACTTACAGTGAGCAGGAGTATCGGGAATTGCTACAGCATCATCCAGGCGGATTATTAACATACTTGTGGGATCAGAGTAATCAGATAGAGCAGTTGTTTGGGCGGTTCAAGGAGGTACTTGAAGCAGTAGCAGAGAAAGGACTTGTTCCTGAAGAAATGGGATATCTTTCTGAAATTATAAATGAAGTGGATGAGCAGTTCTACTCGGATGAGTGGGCTCAATGTTGCTTGACACTTTATAAAAAGAAACGGCTACGAGAATTTCCACGGTGCTTACAACGATATCTCTTTTACAACCCGGAAGAAATGACAACGCTTTTGAATGAAAATGATTCATTTAGAATACATGCATACTATTACTATGCTTTGCCGAAAGAAGCTTTTCTGGATAAGGAGATGTTTAACCGATGGTGTGAATGCTTGGAACGAGAGCATTTGGATATTCTTGGACGGATTTTAGGACGGAGTGGCAAGGGAAAAGACGATATTTTTCCGAATGAATTTGTTCGAGAGTTTCTGGAAGTACAGCAGAATGAAGCGTTAACGAGTGCTGTTGCATATGGAAAAATTAATTCCCGGGGTGCACGGATTGTACAGGATGGCCGAGACCTTTATCAGCAAGCAAAATGTTACCGAGTGCAGGCGAGGGAACTGGAATTGAGGTTTCCACAGAGTGCAGAGATTCTCCGACAGCTAGCTAAATGGCTAGAATCAGAAGCTCAGCATGATCAGCTAGAAGCAGAGATTGTACCTTAAAGAAATAATAAGGATCTCCCTGCTGAAAAAGCAGTTGCATCCTGAACGTAAATACGTTATAATACTCACAGAGATCCCGCTGGTTGTGTGATACTATCCTGATACTAAAAAATCAGCAAGCCACATCTAGCACAGCAATCTCATGAAAAAGTGAACATTCAAGAATAGCCTTACTAAACAAATTTGCTTAGTGAGAATCCGAACTTACCGAGCTCGAGTAATTGAAAAATTGTTAAGAATCCCAGGAAAGAAACGAAAAAACGTAGCTTTCCTGGGGTTTTGTTTTTTTGGTGGAAAATGGCAGAATCCAGTAATGAACCGGATTCTGATTTTGGTGTTCATCGGGGAGACTTGATCTCGTTTGGAATCGCACAGCAGGGCGATCGGCTTCTGTGTGTGGCGGTACTGTAACGATTCATAAAACAGCTGCCTGCCTGACCCCACAAACCGGCATCCTTTGCGTGGTCTTTGCATATACTGGAAATCAGAACAATGCAAAGACGCACAAAGAGGAGGATGCTGCCTATGCTGGAACAACTTCGACCGATGCAAAACGAACACACCCTGCTGTCGCCGCGCATCCCGCGGGATACGGAACACGAGCGCTACCACCCGGAACTGGAAGAGGAGCTGAAGGAATGCCTGTTCTGCCTCAAGCGCAACGAAATGATGTTTGATCTGGAGGTGGACACCGACCTGATCGAGCAGCGCATTTATGAGCGGCAGGCACTGCTGTGCCGCTACCGGTACTTACTGGCCCGTGCACGGGAGCTGGGGCTGCACACTGTGCTGACGAAATATCAGCCGCAGATATGACGGGGCGATTTATCGGAACAAAAATCTTGACAGAAGGCGTCGGATGTGTTATCCTAGTTCAAGATAAATGCATGGTGGGGCAGTCCCCCGGCATGAGGAAATTTTGAGAGTTAGAGAGGTTTCTACTATGGAACGTATTAAGACGATTGCTACTCGTGACCTGACCAAGAGCGTGAAGACCGGCGGCTGCGGCGAGTGCCAGACTTCCTGCCAGTCCGCTTGCAAGACCTCCTGCGGCGTGGCTAACCAGCAGTGCGAGAACAGCAACAAGTAATTTCTGCAAACCCTATGCCGCCTTTGCCGGGCGGCATTTTTTTGTGTATCAAACTGGAATGGAGTAAAACATGGTACATCAGTATCAATTGAACGGTTATAACATCGTGCTGGACACCTGCAGCGGTTCGGTGCATGTGGTGGATGACGTGGCCTATGACGTCATTGCCATGTATCAGGATCACACTGCCGACCAGATCGTCTCGGCTATGATGGACAAATACGGCAGCCGCCCGGACGTCACCGAAGAGGACCTGCGCCAGTGCATCGACGACGTGACCAGCCTGAAGGAAGCCGGCAAGCTGTGGAGCCCGGATGTCTACGAAAACATGGCGTTCGACTTCAAGAACCGCAGCACCGTGGTCAAGGCGCTGTGCCTGCATGTGGCGCACACCTGCAACCTGAGCTGCTCCTACTGCTTTGCCTCCCAGGGCCGCTACCACGGCGACCGCGCCCTTATGAGCTTCGAGGTGGGCAAGCGCGCCATGGATTTCCTGATCGAGAACAGCGGCACCCGCCGCAACCTGGAAGTGGACTTCTTTGGCGGCGAACCCCTGATGAACTTTGACATGGTCAAAAAGCTGGTGGCCTATTGCCGTGAGCAGGAGAAGATCCACAACAAGAACTTCCGCTTTACCATGACCACCAACGGTGTGCTGATCGACAACGATGTTATCGACTTCTGCAACAAGGAGTGCCACAACGTGGTGCTGAGCCTGGACGGCCGCAAGGAAGTGAACGACCGCTTCCGCAAGGACTATGCCGGCCGCGGCAGTTACGACACCATCGTGCCCAAGTTCCAGGAGTTCGTGAAGAAGCGCGGCGACAAGAACTACTACATGCGCGGCACCTACACCCACTACAACACCGACTTTACCAACGACATCTTCCACATGGCGGACCTCGGCTTTACCGAGCTGAGCATGGAGCCGGTGGTGTCCAAGCCCGGTGACCCCAGCGCCCTGACCGCAGAAGATCTGCCCATCCTGAAGGAGCAGTACGAGATCCTGGCCAAGGAGATGATCAAGCGCGACCGCGAAGGCCGTGGCTTCACCTTCTACCACTACATGATCGACCTGACCGGCGGCCCCTGCATCTACAAGCGCATTTCGGGCTGCGGTTCCGGCACCGAGTACATGGCCGTGACCCCCTGGGGCGACCTGTACCCCTGCCACCAGTTCGTGGGCGACCCCAAGTACCTGATGGGCGACATCTGGAAGGGTGTCACCAACACGGCCGTGCGGGATGAGTTCAAGCACTGCAACGCCTACGCCCGCAAGGAGTGCAAGGACTGCTGGGCCAAGCTGTATTGCTCCGGCGGCTGCGCTGCCAACTCTTATCATGCCACCGGCAGCATTACCGGTGTGTACGAGTACGGCTGTGAGCTGTTCAAAAAGCGCATGGAGTGCGCCATCATGATCAAGGTGGCGGAGAACCAGGAACTGGCTGCTCAGGGCATCGAGGTGCCCATTGAGCTGGGTTCCACCTGCAACGCCTGCGCAGACGGCGAAGCCTGCGAATAAGCATGGACACACCCATCGTGGATTTTGTGCGCGGCTATGCACAGTCCGGCATCTCCCGGCTTCATATGCCCGGCCACAAGGGTCAGAGCCTGCTGGGCTTTGAGCCGCTGGACCTGACCGAGATCCGGGGCGCCGACGAGCTGTACGAGCCGGAGGGCATCATTGCCCAAAGCGAAGCAACCGCTACCCGACTGTTCGGCACACAGCACACCTATTACAGCACCGAGGGCTCGTCCCAGTGCATCCGGGCCATGCTGTGTCTGGCACTGCAGGCCGCGCCCCGGACCGGAAAACGTCCGGTACTGCTGGCGGCACGCAACGCGCACAAAGCCCTGCTGTACGCTGCCGCGCTGCTGGACTTCGACATCCGGTGGCTCTGGCCTGCAGCAGAGAACGCCGGGGCGCTGTGCAGCTGCCCCATCTCCGCGCAGATGCTGACAACAGCGCTGCAGGAGCTGACCGGGCAGGGGAGTACCCTCTTTGGGGTCTACGTCACCAGCCCGGATTATCTGGGCGGAATGCAGGACATCCGGGCCTTGTCGGCTGTGTGCGACACCTTTGGGGTGCCGCTGCTGGTGGACAACGCCCACGGGGCCTACCTGCGCTTTCTGCCCGGAGAGCCGCTGCACCCCATTGCACTGGGGGCGGCCATGTGCTGCGACTCGGCCCACAAGACCCTGCCGGTGGTCACCGGCGGAGCATATCTGCATCTGGGGGAGAACGCCCCGGTGCAGGAGGAAGCTGCAGTGCGCGGTGCACTGGCACTGTTCGGCTCCACCAGCCCGTCTTACCTGATCCTGCAGTCGCTGGATGCCTGCAACCGGCAGTTGACGGAAAGCTATCCCGCCGGGTTGCAGCGGTGCTGTTCTCGGCTTGCCGCTCTGCGCGGGGAGCTGAACGCGGCGGCGCAGGCGGCGGGCTGCCCGGTGCCGCTGGCATTGGACGGCCCGGGCCGGGAACCGCTGAAGCTGACGCTGGACGCTGCGGCCCTTGGCGTGACCGGCACCGCGCTGGCGGATGCCTTGCGCGGCGGGCAGCTCGAGTGTGAATATGCCGACCCGCGTTATGTGGTGCTGATGTTCACCCCCTGCAACCCACCGCAGGACTACGCGCGCCTGCACATAGTGCTTCGGCAGTGTCTGCACAGCCTGCCCGCAGCGGGCGGGCTCCTGCAGCCGGAAGAGCTGGCTGGGGAGTTCGTGGCACTGGCACAGCAGGCGCGGGCCCATTGCACCATCCGGCAGGCAGTGTTTGCTCCGCAGGAGCGCATCCCGGTGCAGCAGGCGCTGGGCCGCATTTGTGCGATGCCCACGGTGTCCTGCCCGCCGGCCATCCCCATCGCGGTGAGCGGGGAAGAGATCACCCCGGCGGCACTGGAATTGATGCAGCGCTATGGCGTGACGGAAGTCTCAGTTCTGCGCAGATAAACAAAAAACAAACGGCACGATGCAGCGATGCACTGTGCCGTTTTTCTATGAAAGGAGCTTTATTCGTTCTCGTCGGATGCGGCTTCCATGGCGTTGAACCGCTCCAGGAAGCTGTGCTCCACGCCCTCGGATTTATAGCCGGGCATGGTGTCCAGTGCTACCGCATGGATGCTGCGGAAGATGCTGTTCTCGATGTTGGGGTTGTCGCGCTTGAGGCGGCGCAGCAGGGTCTTGACCTCCTGCCGCTTGGAACCACCGCCGCCGTTGTCGCACATGGTGCAGTTCTCAGTAAAGCGGCAGGCACACTGGATGAACTCCAGCTCATTGTAGCGCTTCCAGGCCAGAATATCCTCTTCATGGATGCAGTACATGGGCCGGATGAGGGTCATGCCGGGGAAGCTGGTGCTGTGCAGCTTGGGCGGCATGGCCTGCAGCTGAGAACCGTAGAACATGCTCATGACGGTGGTCTCGATCACATCGTTGAAGTGATGCCCCAGCGCGATCTTGTTGCAGCCCAGCTCCTTGGCTTTGCTGTACAGGTGGCCGCGGCGCATCCGGGCGCAGAGGTAGCAAGGGTTCTTGTCAGTGTTGTTGGCCACGGCAAAGATGTTGCTTTCAAAAATGGTCACCGGGATGTGCAGCAGCTCGGCGTTGGACTCGATCTTCTGGCGATTGATCTCGTTGTAGCCGGGGTCCATGACCAGAAACACCAGCTCAAAGGGCACGTCGCTGTGGCGCTGCAGTTCCTGCATGAGCTTGGCCATCAGCATGGAGTCCTTGCCGCCGGAAATGCACACGGCAATGCGGTCACCGGCCTGCACCAGCTCGTAGCGCTTGACCGCCACGATGAAGGGGGTCCACAGTTCTTTGCGATATTTTTTGATGATGCTGCGTTCGATCAGCTGATAGGGTTCCAGAGTCTTTTTCATGGGTTACCTCGTTTTACGGTTGGGTCAGAGTGCGGTAGCAGGCATCGAAAGCCTGTAAAAATCCGGTGATCTCCTCATCGGTGGTCCGGTGGCTCAGGCTGATGCGCCAGGAGGAAAGAGCGTTGCGGCGGTCGCGGCTCACGGCGAACACGGCCCGGGAGGGCAGCCCATCGGACGAACAGGCCGACTTGACCGAGACGCACACGCCATGCGCGTCCAGCTCCCGCTGGAACACGGTGCCCTTTACATCCTTCACGCTCAGGTTCAAAATCTGCGGCACGGCGGCTTCCGGGCTGTTGATGCGCACTTTGGGGTAGTTTGCCAGTTCGGTGCGCAGGCGGGCGTTCAGGCTGCGCACCCGCTCCACCCGCTCCGGCAGCTCGGTCATGGCCTTGTCCAGTGCAAGCGCCAGCGAGCAGGCCAGCGCCACGGTGGGGGTGCCGCTGCGGTAGATGGTGGTGCTCTCGCCGCCGTGGATGAGCGGTTCCAGTGCGAGGCCCCGCCGCTTGACCAGCACACCGATGCCGTTCAGCCCGTAGAATTTGTGGGCGGTCAGGCTCAGGGTGTCGATGCCCTCAAAAGAGGGAAGCGGCAGTTTGCCCACGGCTTGGGTGGCGTCTACATGCAGGTGGCAGTGGGGATAGTCCTTTAAAAGTGCGGCGATCTCGGTCACCGGCTGCACCACGCCCAGTTCGCTGTCCACGGCGGTGACGGCCACCAGAATGGTGTCCGGCCGCAGCAGCTCCCGCAGGTGGGCAAGGTCCACCGTGCCGTCCTGTTTGATGTCCACAAGGTCGATCTCGTACCCCTGCTCCTGCAGCGCAGTCAGCGTGCCGCTGACCGAGGAGTGCTCCAGCGGGGTGGAAATGATGTGTTTGCCGTGGTGACGCTCCAGCCGGGCGATGCTCTTCAGCGCAAAATTGTTGGCCTCGCTGGCACCGGATGTATAAATGATCTCCGCCGGCTGCACATGAAGGCTGCGGGCAATGCTCTGCGTGGCCTCGTCGATGGCGGCTTTGGCGGCGGCACCGGCCTGATGGCGGGAGTTCGCGTTGCCGGGGCAGCTGCGCTCCACCGCACAGAAGCGTTCCAGCACGGCCTCGTCCACCGGCGTGTTGGCAGAATAGTCCAGATAGATCATAGATCCTCCTGATCTTGTTCGGTATACAGATTATAATAGTAGGTAATATTATAGTGCGCTTTGGACCGGAATGCAAGAAAATTGGCAAAAAAGGTTGCGGGGCAGGCAAAAGTCTGCTATACTATTCAGTAAAGCCTGCCCGGCGGCCCGGTTTGGGGTGCGGGCGGACAGGCTTCTGGCCGGAACGGTTCCGGCGGTTTGGAAGACCCGGACGAAAGGAGAGAGCGGTATGCCGAATATGCATCGACTGCGCTGTTCTGTTTTCATTTTTCCGGGCGTCATTATTGTTCCCAATTCAGGAGGCACTGCCGTTGACCGCGGCAATGCCTCTTTTTTTGGGTCGATGCAGGAGGTATACAAAATCCATGAGTAAACAGATCGATTACTCCAAGGGCATTTACGACGCGCGCCAGCTGGGTGCGGGCCGGATGTTCATCCTGGGCGTGCAGCACATGTTCGCCATGTTCGGAGCCACCGTGCTGGTGCCGCTGCTCACCGGCCTGAGCGTTTCCACCACGCTGCTGTGCGCTGGTCTGGGCACGCTGCTGTTCCATCTGATCACCAAAAAGAAGGTCCCGGCCTTCCTGGGCTCCTCCTTTGCCTACCTGGGCGGTTTCTCCATCGTGGCTCCCATGCTGGCTGATGCAGACGGCAACCTGACCGTGGTCAACACCAAGATGCTGCCCTACGCCTGTGCCGCCGTTGCCTTCTCCGGCTTGGTGTACCTGGTGGCCAGCCTGCTGATCTCCACCTTCGGCATCCGCCGCATCATGCGGTTCTTCCCCCCGGTGGTCACCGGCCCCATTATCATCTCCATCGGCCTGATCCTGGCTCCCTCTGCTATCAAAAACTGCCAGACCAACTGGCTGCTGGCCTTTGTGGCGCTGGGCGTGGTCATTATCTGCAACATCTGGGGTAAAGGCATGGTCAAGATCCTGCCCATCCTGATCGGTGTGCTGGTGTCCTACGCGGTGGCTCTGGTCACCGGTGCCGTGGACTTCCAGAAGATCGCCGACGCGGCCTGGTTCGGCATCCCCCTGCACAAGGAGGCCATGGGTCTGTTTGCCATTGACGGCAGCCCGGAGTTCATCAGCGCTCTGTTCACCATCATCCCCATCGCACTGGCTACCATGATGGAGCATGTGGGCGATATCGCCGCCATCAGCGCCACCGTCGGCCACAACTATATCAATGACCCCGGCCTGAACCGCACCCTGCTGGGCGACGGTCTGGCCACCACCATGGCCGGCCTGCTGGGCGGCCCGGCCAACACCACCTACGGCGAGAACACCGGCGTGCTGGCCCTGAGCAAGATCTACGACCCGCTGGTCATCCGCATTGCCGCTGTGCTGGCCATCATCCTGAGCTTCAGCCCCAAGTTTGAGGCTGTCATCAACACCATCCCCACCGGCATCATCGGCGGCATCAGCTTTGTGCTCTACGGCATGATCTCCGCCATCGGTGTCCGCAATGTGGTGGAGAACCGGGTGGACTTTACCAACAGCCGCAACCTGATCGTGGCCGCTGTCATTCTGGTGTGCGCCCTGGGCTTCAACTCGGTGGGCGGCGTCAGCTTTGCCATCGCAGGCGTTACCATCAACCTGTCCGGTCTGGCCATCGCTGCCATTGCCGGCATTCTGCTCAACGCCATCCTGCCCGGCAACGACTACGAGTTTGACGCTGCCGACGGCTCCGAGGCTGCTTCCAGCAGCAACCTGCAGGTCTGATCTCCCTACAATAAAATAGATGCGTCCGAGGAAACCCGGCAAAGCGCATAGTTTTCTGGCAAGGTTTTTAGTGACCTTGCCAGTTTTTTGTAATTGAGAATAATTCTTAAAATTATGCTTGACTAACTAGGAACTATTCGCTATAATAGAGCCATGAGAAGGGCTGGTGAGTACCAACACCTGCACTTCGATTTCAAAATGAATCAATCAGAGAATGATGGAGGTCTGTTCTTATGAAGAAATATGTTTGCACCGTTTGTGGTTACATTGCTGAAGGTGAGATCCCGGCTCAGTGCCCTGTCTGCAAGGCTCCGGCCTCCGCTTTTGTGGAAAAGACCGGCAACACCTATGTGACCGAGCATGTGGTGGGCATCGGCAAGGCTGAGGGCGTGCCCCAGGAGATCGTGGACGGTCTGCGCGCCAACTTTGAGGGTGAGTGCAGCGAGGTCGGCATGTACCTGGCTATGGCCCGTGTGGCAGAGCGTGAGGGCTACCCCGAGATCGCCGAGGCTTACAAGCGCTACGCTTATGAGGAAGCTGACCATGCATCCCGCTTTGCCGAGCTGCTGGGCGAGGTCGTGACCGACAGCACCAAGAAGAACCTGATGATGCGTGCCGAGGCCGAGTGCGGTGCCTGCTCCGGCAAGATGGACCTGGCCAAGAAGGCAAAGGCCCTGAACCTGGATGCCATCCACGATACCGTCCATGAGATGGCGAAGGATGAGGCTCGTCACGGCCGCGGCTTCGAGGGCCTGCTGAAGCGCTACTTCAACACCGAAGTCTGATTGGGTTTCCCCAGTCATCCATTCTGCCCGCTGCACAGTGCGTCCCGCCGTGCAGCGGGCTTTTTGCGCCTTGACACATCCCGGCCCAGCGGCTTATACTGGAACAAACTGCACGAAAAGAGGGGACGGGAATGGACAAACCTTCCAAAAACAAACCGGCAGCGGGCCGCTATGCGCTGCTGGATGAGCTGCGCGGGCTGGACCTGCTCAGCATGATCGGCTATCATGCCTGTTGGGATCTGATCTTTTTGTTTGGCATGTCTGCCGCATGGTATACGGGCTGGCAGGGGCACCTGTGGCAGCAGAGCATCTGCTGGGTGTTCATTCTGCTGTCTGGCTTCTGCCTGCCGCTGGGGCATCGCCCGCTGCGGCGCGGGCTGATCGTCTCCGGGGCGGGGGTGCTGGTCACGGCGGTCACCCTGCTGTTCATGCCGGAGGACCGGGTCGTGTTCGGGGTGCTCACCCTGCTGGGGGCGGCCATGCTCATCACCGGCCTTCTGCAGCCGCTGCTGCAAAAGATCCCGGCATGGGCCGGGCTGGTGGTGTCGCTGCTGCTCTTCGCGGCAACCTACCACACGCAGGATGGTTTCTGGCAGCTGGGCCCGTGGCAGATATTGCTGCCGGGTGCCTGGTATGCCAACCTCTTCACGGCGTTCTTCGGCTTTTTCCCGCGGGGCTTTTTCTCCACGGATTACTTTCCGCTGCTGCCCTGGCTGTTTTTGTTCTGGGCAGGGTACTTCCTGCATTTCTGCATGGGGCGGGCCCGCATGGAGCCGCTGCGCCGGTCGGTCTGTGCGCCGCTGGGCTGGCTGGGCCGACACTCGCTGGGGATCTATCTGCTGCATCAGCCGGTGATTTATGGGGTGTTGCTGCTTCTGTTCCATGTTTTTGAGCAGTAAACCTTGACAAGCCTGCCAACCTATGGTATTCTATTGATGGTTAGAACAAACTAACCACAAGAAATGCGTCGGCATTGTCCGGCCGCATTTTTCTGGAGCTGAAAGTTAGCGTAAACTAACGAAAGATTGATTGAGAGAGGTCGATTCAAATGAGCAAAGTAGCAATCGTATTCTGGAGCCAGACCGGCAACACCGAGACCATGGCAAACTGCATCGCAGAGGGCGCAGGTGCCAATGCCACCATCATCCCCTGCAGCGAGATGAACGCCGCCAAGCTGGGCGAGTATGATGTGGTCGCCTTTGGCTGCCCTGCAATGGGTGCCGAGCAGCTGGAGGAGAGCGAGTTTGAGCCGATGTTCTCGGATCTGGAGGGCTCGCTGAACGGCAAGAAGGTGGCGATGTTCGGCTCCTACGGCTGGGGCGACGGCCAGTGGATGCGCGACTGGGTGGAGCGTGCCCAGGGCGACGGTGCACAGGTGTTCGGCGGCGAGGGCCTGATCTGCAACGAGGCTCCGGACGATGACGTGCAGGCCGCCTGCCGCAAGCTGGGTGCAGACCTGGCTGCCTGGTAACCACAGACCGGGCGCCTCTTGACAAATGAGGTTTGTTCGTCTAAACTAATAGGGCCGGTTCCGGCAGTTCTACTGCGGACAGCCCTGTACAGAAGAACGTAAATACATGCGGCAGGGGATAAGATGGGCGCGGTACAGCGCTCTCGGCCCCTGCCGTTTGGTTTTGGAAGGACGGTGTGTATGGCAGTGGTGGTGGCAGTTGGAGTGACAGCCTGCTTTGCGGTGCTGCGTCATGCAGTGCGCCGTGCAGCGGTGCGTTCAGGCCGGAAGCGGGAGTAAAAACAGCAGGAGGAACGGATCTCATGCAGGAGACCCCGAAAAGCTTAGACAAAAAACGTGCCGACGAAAAATTGCTGGTGAGCGAGATGATCGCGCTTTACTGCCGCAAACAGCACAAAACACCCAAAGGGCAGCTGTGCCCGGCCTGTCAGGAACTGCAGGACTACGCACTGGCCCGTATTGACAAATGCCCGTTCATGGAGACCAAGACCTTCTGTTCGGCCTGCAAAGTGCACTGCTACAAGCCCGCCATGCGGGAGCAGATCCGCGCGGTGATGCGTTGGGCTGGTCCCCGGATGCTGCCGGTGCACCCGGTGCTGTCCGTGAAACATGTGGCGGTGACCCTCAAGGCAAAACGGGAAGCGCAAAAAACAGATGCATAATCGCCCGGCAGACGGGGCATCCTGTCTGCAGAGAGGTGATCAATATGGAAAACATCGGTGTTACCTGTGATGTCTGCGCATGCTGCCACAATGTGGCCGGCTGCAAATGTGACCTGCCGCAGATCAAAGTGACCGAGCAGTGCACCTGCAATACGCAGCAGGAAGGCACCCCGCACTACTGCCAGAACTACGAGGAAAAGTAATTCTGCACACAAAGAACAGCCCCCGCCGGGACGAGAATGCCCGGCGGGGGCTGTTTGTCTGTAGAAAGGTTACCGCAGCGTCACGTTGCAGGTGGCAAGGCTGCGCACCAGGGTGCCGACGCTGTCCTTCATCTGGATGCCGGCAAAGCCCAGCGCAAAGGCGGCCTGCACATTCTCCAGCCGGTCGTCGATGAACACGCACTCCTCGGCCTTGAGAGAATACTTGTCCAGCAGGGCCTTGTAGATCTTCGGGTCCGGCTTGTTGACGTGCACCTCACAGGAAGCCACACCACCGTCAAAGCCGTCCAGCACGCCCCGGTCCCGGAGCAGGTCCAGCACATCCTGCGGGATGTTGCTCAGGTAGTACACGCAGTAGCCGTGGCTTTTCAGGCGGCGCACCAGCTCTTCCATCCGGTGCCGGGGCCGCAGGATGTGCAGCCAGTCGTCCAGCACGCCCTGCACCTCAAAGGCACGGCCCGCAGCCCGGGCCTTTTCCAGCATCCGGTGGTTGCCGTCAAAGCGGGAGATGAGCCCGGCATCCAGCAGCTTCCATTCCTCGCTGCCAAAGGTCAGGTCGTAGACCTCTTCCTCGGTCTCGGCGTTGCACAGGCGGTCCACCAGATAGCCCCTGGGGTCAAAGTCGATCATCACGCCGCCCAGGTCAAACACGATACTTTTATACATACAAGCTGCCTCGCTTTATTCAGAGTTGTTGAGGAACAGCTCCAGTATACCACAACCCGGCGGTGCTTTTCCACCGCTTTTTGCATGGACGCGGCCTGGGCCGCATAGGCTGGTGGCAGAGAGGGGGGAGGTGCTGTGACCATCCGGGAACTTTGCGAAAAGGAAGTTGTGCAGCTGGAGCAGGGGGTGTGCCTGGGCCGGGCCGATGATCTGGCCTTTGATCCCGCCACCGCCCGTCTGCAGAGCCTGATCCTGCTGGGGCGGCCCCGTCTGTTCGGCCTGCTGGGCAGGGAAGAGAACCTGACCATTCCGTGGCAGGAGATCGAGACCATTGGCACCGACGCAGTGCTGGTGCATACCCAGCTGCCCTCGGCTGCGCCCTCGAAGCCCGGGCTGTGGCAGAGCCTGCGCGCAAGGCTGGGGCTCTGAGCAGGTTTTACAAAAAACGGGTAATTTTTTTGTAAAACAGGGGTGGACATTTTCGGAGGAATGACTATAATAATCGCAGAAGGCTTGTGCAAAAGCACGAACCGAGGAGATTCTGCTGGTAGATGTGGAAAGGATCGGACCCATGAATTCGTTGAAAACTCCCAAGCCGCTTCTGGCGGCCCGCATGGCGTTCCCGCTGGCGGCATCGCTGATCACGATGCTGCTGGGCGAGTGGATCGCCCGCGGTGCGCTGACGGCGGACACCGTTACGAGCTTTATTTTCCCCCATGCTGAGGCCTATCTGCTGGCATGGCTGTTCCTGTTTCTGGTCTGGCTGCTGCTGGACTGGATCTTCCGGCTGCCGCCGCTGTCTACGCTGGGCATGGCGGTACTGGGCTGCGTACCCTGCGCGGTGAATTTCTATACCCTGCAGCTGCGCGGTGAACCCTTCCTGCCCTGGGACCTGGCACAGGTGTCGGAGGCCGCCGGTGTGGCGTCCGCTGCCGGCATCAAGATCCAGACCAGCATGATCGTCACGGTCGTGGTGGAACTGGCGCTGATGGCGGGCAGCTTTTTCCTGTACCGTGGGCGGCATAAACAGCGTTGGCTGCCCCGTGTGGCGGGCAGTGCGGCCACCGCAGCGGCCCTGTGCCTGCTGATTTTTGGCGTGTATTTGCAGCCGGCCGTCTGCCAGGCCATCGGCATCATGCCGGACGCCTGGATGCAGGACCGCTATTACCGCTACTATGGTGTTGTCACCGGCTTTATGACCAACCTGTCCAATCTGGAGATCGACAAGCCGGACAACTACTCAGAAGAGACGGTGGATGCCATTCTGGACAATGTGGATGAGAGCCGGAAGTTCTCCACCAGCCCGCAGTACCCCACCAGCTACGCGGCCACCACCGCCAAGGACGAGCAGGTAAAAAAGCCTACCATTATTTATGTGATGAACGAGTCCTACTGGGATGTGTCGGAGCTGGAACAGTACGGCATCAAGTTCGACACGGATGTGTCGGCCAACTTGCACGCCCTGCAGCAGACCAGTGCCTACGGCCGGGCCTACAGCCCCAGCTTTGGCGGAGGCACCTGTGATGTGGAGTTCGAGGCTCTGACCGGCTATTCGGCGTCCTTCCTGCCCAGCGGCTCCAAGCCCTATCAGCAGCACGTCACCAAGCCCATGTTCGCCCTGCCCAGCTACCTCAAGACGCAGGGCTACCAGACGGCCGCCGTGCACTGCTTCTGGGCCAAGTACTGGAGCCGCGACACGGCTTACCCCAACCTGGGACTGGATGATTTTATCAGTCTGGAAGACATGCATGGTGTGACCAAGGTGCGCAAACACTATTGGACGAGCGGCCTGGTCACGGATGATTCCATGGCAGACCAGATCATCGGCCAGTATGAGAAGATGAAGGCATCCTCCGACGAGCCGGTGTTCCTGCACGCAGTCACTATGCAGAATCATACCAATTATAATAAGGACAACTACCCCGACGACCAGCGCGTGAAGGCGCTGGAACACCCGGCGGGCATGAAGGCCAGCACGGTGGGCGCGCTGGAGGACTTTGCCACCGGCATCCGGGACGCCGACGCCATGCTGGGCAAGCTGACGGCGTACTTCTCGCAGGTGGATGAGCCGGTCATTCTGGTGTTCTGGGGCGACCACTACAACCCCATCGACTCCAACTACGACGTGTACACCACCACCGGCTATGCCAGCGATTCCAGCGCGGACCCCCGCCTGCACCAGACCACGCTGCTCCTGTGGTCCAACTACAGTGACGCACAGGTGGACCTGGGCACCATTGCCGCCTACGACATCTCGCCGGTGATGATGAACCTCTACGGCCTGCAGCAGCCGCTGTACTTCCAGTTCCTGAACCGGCAGCTCCGGGTGGCCAGCCGCGCCTGCACCCGCGGCGTGACCATGAACCTGGACGGCACCACCACGCTGGAACCCACCGAGTTCCAGCAGCGCTGGACCCAGGAGCACTGGATGCTGCAATATGACCTGATGTTCGGCAAGGGCTATGCCCTCACCCGCATGGGGCTGGAAAGCGTGGCAGAGCCCGCCAAAGGCAAATAAGCAAAAATCCGGAAACTTTTTTGGACAAAACAGAGAAAAACTCTTGCAACCGTGCACTTTTTGTGCTATGATAACAAGGCATTACACACGCATCACTATGCCCTTTTGTGCCCTTTTGGGTGGAGGGCAGTCCGGAGCCGTCCGATACGGTGCCGGATCACGGTGTGCGGAGGCAAAACAAATATCTGGAGGTATTTTACTATGGCAGTCGTTTCTATGAAGCAGCTTCTCGAGGCAGGTGTGCACTTCGGTCACCAGACCCGCCGCTGGAACCCCA
>OOCP01001248.1_pt1 | contig 27202 bp, 23 predicted proteins | sample 1671511 | NCBI WGS metagenome assembly OOCP01 (sample SAMN06348164, study PRJEB24527) | human gut metagenome | biome: human gut; feature: ankylosing spondylitis patient; material: feces | host: Homo sapiens | place: China | collected 2015-10 | reverse complement strand
CCACCGAGATCTACACTCTTTCCCTACACGACGCTCTTCCGATCTTGGAAAACCAGCAAGTAATATATCAAAATCTGGAATATCCCTTGCTTTTATTTTTGTTATATCTCCAGACGGATATTCTCCAAAATTAGCTTCATATGTTTTGCAGGCATCTTTATCAAATTCAGAAGAAAATACACACTTTCCCCCTATTGATTCAAATCCAAGTCTAATCCCACCTATCCCTGCAAATAAGTCAATAAATTTAAAATTATTCCAATCCATTGACGTTCACCTCATTTCTAATACTCTTGAAATCATTATAAAATAAAAATATCAGAAAATCAAGTTATTTACGAACATTCGTTCTTTTTTAATCCTGCTTTACTACATTTAATTTCTCATATATTAAATTCTTTATTCAAATATACTATATTTGCTTTATCTCTACAAATTAACATTTTTTAAAAACCACGAATCCACGTCCTCATTCCTACACAGACACACTCTATATTCTATCCTTAGAATCTGCCCCTTTGTAATTCGCCCTATTTTCGCTTTTAGCACTGTACCCTTAAACAGCCCCAGCAATTTTGTTTTTAGGTAACGTGCTGGCTATGCTAGTGCTGCTCAGAGGCGCGAAATTTTGGCGTGTCAAAAATGCAGAAAGTGAAAAAAATTCGGTGTGTCTCTAGGGACAAAACGTGGTTGCCTGACAGAGAAGAAATGATGATTTTGGAAAATGGGGCATCTCCTGCAGTAAGGAGTGCCCCAGACAGGCTGCAGAAAGCCTTTTTTTCCGTTTGTTTCAGGAAGCGTTACGAACTACCTTATGCCTGTGGTGATTCCGCCACTGTTTGAGGTACTGACGAAGACGACTAGACTTTTTTACCCGCTTGATACCATGGCAGCTAGGGCAGTAGTTTAAGAACTGCTCTTTCGGATTCCAGTAGTAGAACCTTTTACAGTTGTCGCACCACTTTTTCATTGCAACAATCTTTCCCTGATGTATTTCAACCCTTGCTAATTCCATATGATTTGCCATTGTTCTCATTTCTTTCTGATTATCTTTTTGCTTTTGACAATTTTAACTTCTGACGCTTAAAGTCATATTCCCATGTATCATAGCCCTGTATTAAGGTTATGATGAATGTACACCTACTGCACTGATTAACAAAATTGCCTCTGCCGACAATCCTGTTGCTGCCAAAGGAACCGCTGCTAATCCGCTGATTCCTAGTGAAAGACCTCCTGTAGGGATTGCTGTCAATGCCCCAATCCCCATTGCTGATGTAATGATTCCTAATGATGCCCTGCTCAATTTTTTTATTTTTCTTGCTGCGTACAACTGGCTTGCCAATTTTCCAACTACGACAATCTCCTCAGCTCCTGCCTGTTGTGCCTGTTTTAATTCTTCCTTTGTTCTAATCTCCATAATGAAATCCTTTCTATTTAATATTCCTCCGCCCACAGCATAGTTGCATAGTCTCCACCATCATCTATCCATTGAAGTTATGTTGAAATACTTACTCGACCTCTCAACTGTGAACTCAAGTTTGCTTCCAATTATGTCGTCAAACTCCTCGCATTCATCAAAAATTTGCTCAAAATCTGCGAATGCAGGTGAAAACGAATTTGTGGATGTCTGACGGTGAAAAATCTGAAAACGACTTCCATCATCTCTCACTCCTTCTACCTTTACCAAAAATCCGTCGTCAGCTTTGATGATATCTGTAATAGTCCCCTCAAATTCACCTTCCTCTGCAAGAAATGTGATGAATTGTTTTGAATAATTTTTCAGACTACCTCCTTGAAGCTTCTTACCTTTGAGTGATTTTCCGGTTGCTTGTTTTGCCCCATTTGGGCGTGGTTTGAGATTATTTAACATATGCTATCTCCTCGTATAATAAGTTTGTAAGCAAGAAAAACAGCTTACAGGCTTATTCTTTTTTTGATATAAATGGTAAAGACTTCTAAGAGGTACTCCCCTCATCTTGATTCCCATTTATACAGTTAATAGTTTAGTTACATTTCAATATAGGTAGATCCTGTGGTATGATATCAGACAGAGTCTGATAGCCGAAAGCACTGCTTTTTCTCCTTTCAGCCGGCTTAGTCCGAGACTGCTTGCTCTATCTGCATCCTTATCCCCATTCTTGTTATATAAATAGAAAAAATCATTTTTAATTAAACTACCTTGAGCAATCCCCATTGCTTTATGTACTTCCTGCTGAATATACTGAGCCTCATTTTTTTCTTCTTTTGTGTTGCAGACAAACTTATCTTTAATACGTACAAAATTTCTCTCAATAGTAACGAATATCATAATAAAGCGGCTCTTTTTTTCCTCTGTTTTTGATTTCTCATTGTCTGTCATATCATTTTTGTCTTTTGATATTTGATGAATGCATATATTAATCAATGATTTAGATCCAAATGTTTTTTCCCAGCATATTATTAAAATTGCATATTTTATAATCAGTTTGCATATTTCCATATTCATAATATATGATTTTGAACCTGTTTTCTTAATTTCTTTATTTGCATTCAAAAGCAATTTTTGCTCTTCATTAATATTTTTGCTGCTTCTTGGTATTACATTCCCCTGATTAAAATACTTCCATACTATTCGGATTACTTCAGCTCGAACAAAATCATTTTTCTTTTTTGCTATTTCAATCACATCATGTAAAAATGTCTCACCAAATTTTTTTATAGCAACAATTATACTCTTTGTCTCTTTTTCAGTTTTCTCGTAAAAAGGCACCTCACAGATTACTTTTTCCGGAGAAAATACTATTTTAAACATTTGACTTTCATCAACAGCAGTAATTCCTGAATCTAATAATACTTGTGAATCTTCATGTTCATCTTCACAGTCATATATTACTGCACAAGACTGATTATTTGCTATCAATGCCTTCATTGTTCGTTCCACCAATACATCCACTTGATTTTTATCTTTATTTTGCCAGTATATCTCCATGCTCAGCCTCCGTTTTTGTTTTTCTATATCAATTATTATACCTAATAAATTTTCTTTCTTCTATATCAAATAAAGAAAACTAAAATTTTGTCTTAACAAAAAAAAACCGCCAATACACTACTCTCAGTGCATTGACGGGCTTGACTATTTCTTTATTTAAGCAACTTTCAAATAATCCCAAACAGCAATTTCCAACATCATCTGTTTTGCATTATCTACCATCTCTTCTAATTTTTCTGCAACTTCATCTGCATAGAACTTTTCTCCGCACTGCTCACATTCTTCACAAGGTACATTTTTAATTACAATAATTGCTCCATTATAATTAACAACATGCGTAGTAAAGCTCGGTGTAACTGTATCATATTTGCAAAACATACACATTATTTGTCCCTCCTTGTCTTCAAATCAAATTCAAATTTATTTGTATTTAAGAAATATGCAGTAATAATAAATATCAAAAAAATTCCCATCCCAGACTAAACATTAGCCCAGAATGGGAATCTATTATTTTAATATTGTCTCCGTATTACATCAGACGATGCCCTACTTCTCAGCGATAGCTGCCTGTGCTGCTGCAAGTCTTGCGATAGGCACACGGAATGGTGAGCATGACACATAGTCAAGACCAATCTTATGGCAGAACTCAACTGATGAAGGATCTCCACCGTGCTCACCACAGATACCGCAGTGAAGTGATGGACGAACTTTCTTTCCTTTTTCTACAGCCATTTCCATAAGCTGACCAACACCTGTCTGGTCAAGTTTTGCAAATGGATCGCTCTCGAAAATCTTAGCATCATAGTAAGCATCAAGGAACTTACCTGCATCATCACGAGAGAAACCGAATGTCATCTGTGTTAAGTCGTTTGTACCGAAGCAGAAGAACTCAGCCTCTTTAGCAATCTCATCAGCTGTAAGTGCAGCTCTTGGAATCTCGATCATTGTACCAACTTCGTACTTCATATCGATGCCTGCTGCTGCGATCTCAGCGTCTGCTGTCTCAACAACAACCTTCTTGACATACTTAAGCTCTTTAACCTCTCCAACAAGTGGAATCATGATCTCAGGCTCTACTGTCCAGTCTGGATGTTTCTTCTTTACATTGATTGCTGCACGGATAACTGCTGCTGTCTGCATCTTAGCAATTTCAGGATATGTTACTGCAAGACGGCATCCACGATGTCCCATCATAGGGTTGAACTCGTGAAGTGAATCAATGATAGCTTTGATTTCTTCTACGCTCTTATTCTTAGCCTTTGCTAACTTCTCGATGTCAGCTTCCTCTGTAGGAACGAACTCATGAAGTGGTGGGTCTAAGAAACGGATTGTTACAGGATTTCCTTCAAGTGCCTCATAGAGAGCCTCGAAGTCTCCCTGCTGGTAAGGAAGAATCTTAGCAAGTGCTTCTTCTCTTTCTTCTACTGTATCTGAGCAGATCATCTCACGGAATGCAGCAATTCTGTCTTCCTCAAAGAACATATGCTCTGTACGGCAAAGTCCGATACCTTCTGCACCAAGCTCACGAGCTTTCTTAGCATCTGCTGGAGTATCTGCATTTGTACGAACTTTTAATGTTCTGTATTTGTCAGCCCATGCCATAACACGACCGAACTCACCAGCGATTGTAGCATCAACTGTCTTGATAGCTCCATCATAGATGTTACCTGTTGTACCATCGATAGAGATGTAATCTCCTTCATGGAACTCTTTTCCAGCTAATGTGAATTTCTTATTTTCTTCGTCCATAGCGATATCGCCACATCCGGATACACAGCATGTACCCATACCACGTGCAACTACGGCTGCGTGGGATGTCATACCACCACGTACTGTTAAGATACCCTGGGAAGCCTTCATACCAGTGATATCTTCTGGAGAAGTCTCAAGACGTACTAATACGACTTTCTCTCCTCTTGCATTCCAAGCCTCAGCATCTTCTGCTGTAAATACAACTTTACCACAAGCAGCTCCTGGAGATGCTCCAAGACCTTTTCCAAGTGGAGTTGCAGCTTTTAATGCAGCAGCATCAAACTGTGGATGTAATAATGTATCTAAGTTACGAGGATCGATCATTAATACTGCTTCTTCCTCTGTCTTATGTCCTTCATCAACAAGGTCGCAAGCGATCTTTAATGCAGCTGGAGCTGTTCTCTTACCGTTACGGCACTGTAACATGTAAAGTTTCTTGTTCTCTACAGTGAACTCCATATCCTGCATATCATGGTAGTGATTCTCAAGAGTCTCACATACTTTTAAGAATTCAGCGTAAGCTTCTGGGAATTCCTGCTCCATCTGTGCGATTGGCATTGGAGTACGAACACCGGCAACTACGTCTTCACCCTGTGCATTGATCAAGAACTCACCCATAAGTTTGTTCTCACCTGTAGCTGGATCACGTGTAAATGCAACGCCTGTACCGGACTCGTTATTTAAGTTACCGAATACCATTGGCATTACGTTAACAGCAGTTCCCCAGGAATATGGGATATCGTTGTCACGACGGTAAACGTTTGCACGTGGGTTGTCCCAAGAACGGAATACAGCTTCAATAGCAAGTTTTAACTGCTCTACAGGATCTGAAGGGAAGTCTGTTCCTAACTGGTTCTTGTACTCAGCTTTGAACTGCTCTGCTAATTCTTTTAAGTCTGCTGCTGTGAGGTCGATATCGAATTTAACGCCTCTTTCTTCTTTCATCTTGTCGATAAGCTGTTCGAAATATTTCTTACCAACTTCCATAACTACGTCAGAGAACATCTGAATGAAACGTCTATAGGAATCGTAAACGAAACGCTCGAATGCTGGATCTGGGTTACCAGCGATCATAGCTGCTACTACTTCGTCATTTAAACCAAGGTTTAAGATAGTATCCATCATACCTGGCATAGAAGCTCTGGCACCTGAACGAACAGATACTAATAATGGATTCTTAAGATCTCCGAATTTCTTTCCGTTGATCTCTTCCATTTTCTTAACGCCTTCCATAGCCTGAGCCATGATCTCGTCGTTGATCTTACGTCCATCTTCATAATACTGTGTACAAGCCTCTGTTGTGATTGTGAATCCCTGTGGTACAGGAAGTCCGATGCTTGTCATCTCTGCAAGGTTGGCACCTTTACCACCAAGCAGGTTACGCATGGTCATGTCGCCTTCGCTAAACATATAAACCCATTTGTTTGCCATTTTATAATTCCTCCTAATATAAAATACTGTAACTTTTATTCAAATAGAAAGATGATCTTTCTATTTCTGTCACAAGTATGCACGTTTTTCCAAAACGCACATACTTATAATACCACACATTCACCAAAAGGCAACAACTTTTTTCTCTGTTTTCTACGATTTTTTGTACACATTTCACAATTTGAAATTCTATTCCATATTATGGAACTCTTACCATTCAAATTTCTTTGCAAAATATGCATCCAGATCTTCGATCTTAATTCTCTCCTGCTCCATCGTATCACGGTCACGGACAGTCACTGCTCCGTCTGTCTCAGACTCGAAATCGTAAGTAACACAGAATGGGGTTCCGATCTCATCCTGTCTTCTGTAACGTTTTCCGATATTTCCTCTGTCGTCAAATTCACAGTTATATTTCTTAGCAAGCTGTGCATATACTTTCTCAGCGCCCTCATTTAACTTCTTGGATAATGGAAGTACACCGATCTTAACAGGCGCAAGTGCCGGATGGAAATGAAGCACGGTTCTCATGTCCGGTTTTTCCTCTGTACCAATGTTCTCCTCATCATAAGCAGCACATAAGAATGCAAGTACCACACGGTCAGCTCCAAGAGATGGCTCGATAACATACGGTACATATCTCTCACCCTTCTCATCATCAAAGTAAGTGAGATCCTGTCCTGAAGTATTCTGGTGCCGTGTCAGGTCATAGTCTGTTCTGTCAGCAATTCCCCATAATTCACCCCATCCGAATGGGAATAAGAATTCGATATCGGTTGTTCCCTTGCTGTAGAAGCTGAGTTCTTCCGGTGAATGGTCACGGAGACGCATCTCGTCTTCTTTGATACCAAGTGTCTGTAACCAGTCACGGCAGAAACCTCTCCAGTACTGGAACCACTCAAGGTCTGTACCAGGCTCACAGAAAAATTCTAATTCCATCTGTTCGAACTCACGGGTACGGAATGTGAAGTTACCCGGTGTGATCTCGTTACGGAAAGATTTACCGATCTGTCCGATTCCGAATGGGATCTTCTTTCTGGAGGTTCTCTGTACATTTTTGAAGTTTACAAAAATACCCTGTGCTGTCTCAGGTCTTAAGTATACAGTGTTCTTCGCATCCTCGGTAACACCCTGGAATGTTTTAAACATCAGGTTAAACTGACGGATATCTGTGAAGTTATGTTTGCCACATGTAGGACATGGAATCTGATGTTCTTCGATAAAATCTCTCATCTCTTCCTGTGTCCAGCCATCCACAGAACCTTTTAATTCAATCTTTTTCTCAGCAGCAAAATCCTCAATGATCTTATCTGCACGGAAACGCTCATGGCACTCTTTGCAATCCATTAACGGATCAGAGAATCCTCCGAGATGTCCGGATGCAACCCATGTCTGTGGATTCATAAGGATGGCACAGTCAACACCTACGTTGTAAGGGTTTTCCTGAATAAATTTCTGCCACCATGCTCTTTTTACGTTGTTCTTCAACTCTACACCAAGATTTCCGTAATCCCATGTATTTGCAAGACCTCCGTAAATCTCAGAACCCGGATATACAAATCCTCTTGATTTTGCAAGTGCTACGATTTTGTCCATCGTCTTTTCCATAATAAATTCCTCACATTCTATTATATTATTGCTGTATTATGCAATTATTTATAACTCGTACTTATGATTTATTGTATCATCGCGAGCCTATTTGTAAATGATATAAGTATAGACATCTGTACCGGATGAACCGCCGGAAAGATCTGTGACCACATCATTGCCGGAAGCTTCCTCTGTTCCGATGATCACTTCTCCCTCAATGACATCCCCTGCGTCTTCCGTACTTTCTGTCTCCAAGACGGCCTCTGTGGATGGTACTTCTTCTGCTTCCGTGATCCAGGTTTTCTCGATTCCGGTTCCCTCTTTGATGGAAACAGAATCTTTTCCTGTGACTGTCACGTTATCGCAGGAAACATATAATATTCTGCCATCGATCTTCACATCGGTATTTGCCTTAATAATGACAACTTTCAGATCTTCCTGTGCGAGAATATCCTCTCTCGCCACACCTCTGACACTGCCGTCTTTATCCACGCCCGCAAAATCTGTGTCAAAATCATACCCGGCAGCCAATGCCTGCACAATTTTTCCTTCGTATAATTCCACACCGTTAAACGCTGCATAGTCATCTACCGTTTCATAGTCCATCCGGAGTTTTGCTGTGCCATCTTCCACGGTCAGATCATCCACTTTTACAGAATTTTTTCCATTCTCTGTATTGTACTCATCCACTGCGGAATCCACAAACTCTTTCAGCTCCGTCTCATCATAATAAGACTGGTCAAGCTGTTCCACATCCATCGAAACTACTTTGCCATGTTTTGAAACATAAACGGTATCTGTGTCTGCCTCCAGACTGGAACCACACCCGGCGAGCATACCTGCGCAGATCATAATGGTCAGTCCAATACACCCTAATCTCTTCATGTTACAGACTCCATCCTCTTTCTATTTCATTCAATGTTAATCTTGGATATTATACAATTTTTATATCATGTTTTCAACCTCTTCCAAAATTTTTAGTGATTTAAAAGAATGGTTGATATAATATTTCATGTATTCCCTGATACACTGCTGTAATTCCCACAATACCTGATTGGATACGGAAAACGTGTAAAGTTTTGCAAGCTTTGCCGTCATAATATACTGCATGGTATAGACTGTGGATTCCTGCACTTTCTGATAGGTCGGCAACGCCGCCATATTTTCAGGTTTCCGCTTCAGCTCATTCACGCAGTGATCGCAGAGCATGCGCGCCGTCTTTCCCGAAAACCAGTGCAGTTCCTCTTTTTTCCCACATTTTGTGCACCCGAACACATTCGGTGCTTCCCCGTTGATCGTGAGTGTCCGGAGTTCATAGATACATCTCACAAGACGGTTGGAAAAAGCAGGGCTTTCGAGCGCACGGAGTGTCTGGTAAAGCAGTTTTAACATTTCTGTCTCATCGTTATTTTCCTGACAATAATAATCTGCAAATTCCAGAAAATAAAATCCGTAGTAGGCAGCGTCGAAGTCTGATGCAAGCTCCCGGAAATAATTCTGGATGGACACTTTGGCAACTGTATATGTAGAACGTCCCTCGAAAAGTTCAAATTCCCCGAAAGAGAAAGGATTTGTCGCAGCCAGAAACTGACTGTTTGGTTTCCTCGCCCCTCTGGCAAATGCTGTGATTTTTCCTCTCTCCCTCGTGAGCAGCGTTATTCTTTTGTCATAATCGCCAATCGGCATCGCATTTAAAACCATTCCGGTCACTACAAGGTTCTGCCCCATTCTGCCTTACTTCCTGCTCTCTGTCACTCTCTTTTTCTCTGCATATCTCCAGATAATCGTCAATCCGTCCTGTTTCCCAAAAAGTGTTCCAGGTTTTCTCCATCGTTTTTCCCTCCTGCCATCTGTATACAGATAGGATTTGCGTTGTGGAAAACCTTATACACGTTAAATATTGGCAACGGCTTAAATTTCGTCCTTATTGTATCCAAAATTTTTGATCAGAAAATCGCTGTCACGCCAGTCTTTCTTCACTTTCACCCAAAGTTTCAGATTTACTTTTGTATCCAATAACCGCTCGATCTCGTAACGCGCATTGCTTCCGATTTTTTTGAGCATTGCCCCACCTTTTCCGATGATAATTCCCTTGTGGGAATCACGCTCGCAGACGATTGTTGCGTCAATGTCAATGATATTCTGTCCCTTTCTGCCCTTCATCCGGTCGATATAAACGGCAATTCCATGCGGAATCTCATCATCGAGCGCGTGCAGTGCCTTCTCACGGATGATTTCTGCAACAATAGCGCGCTCCGGCTGGTCGGTGATCGTATCCTCATCATAGAACTGCGGTCCATACGGCAGATATTTGAAAATCATGTCAATGACCGTATCCAGATTCTTTGCACGAAGTGCAGAAGCCGGAATAATCTCCGCAAAATCGTACACTTTGCGGTATGTGTCAATATATTCCACGATTTTTTCACGGTCTACGGTATCCACTTTATTGATGATCAGGATGACCGGTGTTTTTACTTTTTTCAACTGCTCGATAATGTGCTGCTCGCCTGCTCCGATAAAATTCGACGGCTCCACAAGCCATAAGATCACATCCACCTCATTTAAGGTGTGTTCTGCCACATTTACCATGTACTCCCCAAGTTTATTTTTTGCCTTGTGGATCCCCGGTGTATCCAGAAATACGATCTGCCCACGCTCCATATCCGTATAGACCGTCTGGATGCGGTTTCTGGTCGTCTGCGGTTTGTTTGATGTGATTGCGATCTTCTGTCCGATCAGATGGTTCATTAATGTGGATTTTCCCACGTTTGGTCTTCCGATGATCGTTACAAATCCGGATTTAAATTTTTCGTTCATAAACTTCCTCTCTTTGTATTTATTTACTCAGACAATTGTAAATTTCACAATCATCGTTCTGATTCATTCAAGTGTTTTACTTCCCCAAACATTCCTTCACTTGCCTGCAAGGTTTCCTCATTTCCGACTACACAGAGATTATTCTCTGCGAGAACGGCTGCGATCATATCACGAAGTCCCCGGATATCCTCCTGCGTTGCACGGATCACCTGATCACGTTCTTTCTGGATCTCTTCGTACGAAATATTCTGTAAATAAGCTGCCATGGACCGGTCGCCCTTCGTGCTTGGATTCATTGGCACATCCATATCACTGATCGTCCCGATGATATATTTTGTCATATCACGTTCATCTGCTGTAAAATGCTCGATATATGCAGGGATTCCGTCATAAATCTCATTTGTCTTTTCCAGATTTGGATCTCGGTAAGAGACAAAATAAGTGTCTCCGTTTTTCATATAACCGTTCATGCAGCCGTATGCTCCGCCTTTTACACGGATATTGATCCAGAGGTAATCATACTCCATGATGACTTTCAAAATGCGCAGTGCCCCGTGATAGTCAAAACCATGTGTGCGGAAATTTCCGGCTCGCGCCACGTACAACACCTGGGATGCATCCATAAATCCCTCATTCTTCCGGACCGGAACGATCTCTGCCCGTTTTTCCTCCCCGGAAGTTTCATATAACATTGGAATAAATTTTTCCAGCTCTGTTTCTACGATAGAAAGTCCGTCTTTTTCGCAGGTGACGCTGACCAGAAGATGTTCTTTTGTAAAAATTGAGGAAACCATCTCTTTTAGTTTTGCGGTCAGTGCTTCTTTTCTCTCATCAAAATGTGCTTCCAGATCACACAGCGTCTCATAGAATGTGATCGTATCTTTGTAAGCAGCCGCCTTGGAAAAATAAGTCATGGCTCTTGTCGAAGCCACGGAATGTCCGGCGGAACTGATGCTTACCTGAAGTCTTGATTTCAACTCGGCAATAATCTCATACAGACGCTTTTCATCATCAATGTTTGAGGTGAAAAGCATTTCTTTCATCAATGCAGCTGCTTCCGGCAATTTGTCATATAATGCCTTGGTGCGCACCTCAAATTTCACCTGATAATCATCTTTATCCTTCACGCTCGGATACACACCGATCGTACTGCTGATTCCTCCCGTATGGATGTTCACCTCATTTGCAAAATCCGCATAGGAATAATTTTTTGTATCCACATAGCCAAGTACTGCCTTCAATACGCCAAGATATGGAATGTCCTCTGCCGGAATGTGTGCAATATCAAATAACATGGTCAGGTAAATGATTCCATTCGAATAGATATCGTGGTGTACCACCGGAACACCTTTCACCGAAAGTTCTGTATTATAAAAAGGTGCCGCCTCTTTTTTCATATCGGAACGCGCAAGCATCGGAATTTTTTCCAGATCTTCTTTTGGAGAAGGTGTCTCCTGATATTCCTTCAGATGTTTTGTATCTGCGATCAGCTTTCGGATCTCATCTTCTGATAACCCCGCTTTGTATTCCGCAAGTTTTTTCTCTAAGGCAGCCTCATTTTTTGCATTTAAGCCTTTCTCAGGTTCAATGATCACAACAGATGCATGCTTGTTATTTAATAAATACTTCTGAATCAGCTGCTCAAAATAATCTGTCTCCACCTGCTCTTTTAAGAAACGGTAAGTATCTAATGCCTCCAGATGAAGGAATGGACGCATATCATCATAAAGCCAGCTGTCCAGACACTGGATTCCATATAAAAGTCCTTTTGGGAAATGTCCGAAATCAGCCTCACGGTAACGGAATTCAGAACTATTGATCCCTGCCAGCAGCGATTTTTTATTTAATCCATTTTTTACAAGCCCTTCTAATGTCTCACGGATGACAGCCAGAAAATGCTCTTTTTCCTGCGGATTGGTATTTTTTGCAATCACAGAAAATGTCGGCTGCAGCGTTCCACTGTCATATCCGCCTGTGATCTCTGAACCGATCCCAGCATCGATCAATGCCTGTTTTAACGGTGCTCCCGGCGCACTGACCAGCGCATAATCCAAAATATCAAATGCGAGATACAATTTCTCGTCCAGTGCTGTTTCTATCACCGTGTTATAAGAAAGATAGGTATTGTTTTCTTCGGATTCCGTGGAAGAAATGGAATACTTATGTGTCACTTCGATTGGTTTTTCAAATGGTTTCTGAAGCTTTATCTCTGAATCAAGCCCGATTGCCTCATATTTCCCCAGATATGCTTCATCCATCCACGCAAGCTTCTCTGCCACATCCATATCTCCATAGAGATAAATGTAGGAATTACAAGGATGATAATATCTGCGGTGGAAATCCAGATATTCCTCGTAAGTCAGTTCCGGAATATGCAGAGGATCTCCGCCGGAAACGTTTGCATAAGTCGTGTCCGGAAAAAGGGATGTCATGATCTGACGGCTTAAGACATCATCCGGTGAGGAAAAAGCGCCTTTCATCTCATTGTATACAACACCGTTGATGGTCACCGGAGCATCCTCGCTCTCTAATTCATAGTGCCATCCCTCCTGCTGGAAGATCTCCTGATATTTATAAATATTCGGATGAAAAACCGCATCCATATAGACACTCATCAGATTCTGGAAATCTTTATCATTGCAGCTTGCGATCGGATAGATTGTCTTCTCCGGATAAGTCATTGCATTCAAAAAGGTGTTCAAGGAACCCTTCACCAGTTCCACAAAAGGATCTTTGACCGGATATTTGTCAGAACCACACAAAACAGTGTGCTCAATGATATGTGCCACCCCCGTGGAATCCTCCGGCGGTGTGCGAAAACCGATATAAAAGACCTTATTGTCATCATCGTTGGAAATCACTGCGATCCGCGCTCCGCTTTTTTTGTGGCGGAGAATGATTCCTTCGGAATTGAGATCTTTGATCGGGCGTTTTTCTAAAATTTCATATGCCTGTAAATCTTTTAACTGCATCTGTCTGTCCTCTCTCTAATACATACTGTTCTATAGTATACCACACTTCGCGGCATTATCCTATTTTTATCTTCGAAAATTTCTGAAACAAAAAAAGACTGTAACAACCATTCCCTATTCTTAAGGAATACCGTGTTACAGTCCCCCGCTTTTCAGATTCTCATCTATGAATTAGCCGATGCGTCTTACATTTGCTGCCTGAGGTCCTTTTGCTCCCTCTGTCACTTCAAATTCAACTTTTTCACCGTCTTTTAACTCTTTGAATCCATCCATGTCTAATGCAGAAAAATGAACAAATACATCGTTACCATCTGCGTCGGAAATAAATCCGTAGCCTTTTTTTGCATTAAACCATTTTACAGTTCCCTGCTGCATAACAAAATCCTCCTAATACCTCTAAAACCTTTTTGTAAATTTGACATGTTTTTGTGCATGTCACACAAATTGAAGTTAGCATACATCGGATTTTTTGTCAACAACTATTAATAAATTTTACTGCTTGATCTGCACATCAATCTGCTGATACGGAATCGAAATATGATTTTCATCCAGTGCATATTTGATATTTTCCATCAACCGCCACTTCGTATCCCAGTAATCTGCTGTTTTGACCCAGATCCGGATACCAAGGTCCACCGAAGATGCACCAAGATTATCTACGAACACCACAACGTCCTCTTCCGGCAGTCTTGCCGGATCATTTCTGCCGATCTCATATAAAATATTTTTTGCAGTACGGATATCTGCTTCATAACCAATACCTACCACAATGTCCACCCGCCGTTTATCCATATGCGATACATTGACCAGGCTGCTGTTGGACAGATTACCGTTTGGAATCACGATCATTTTATTGTCTACGGTCTTTAACTTGGTATAGAAAACAGAAATCTCGTATACCGTTCCTTCATTTGAGCCCTCAATGATATAATCTCCTACCACAAAAGGTTTTAGCAAAAGGATCAGCACTCCGCCTGCAAAGTTGGAGAGACTTCCCTGCAGTGCAAGACCAACCGCCACACCACAGGAACCGAGCACTGCCACCGCTGAGGTAGTTGCTATCCCAAACAGGCTTAAGATTGTCAGGATCAGGATAAAATACAGTGCATATTTCACGACTGCAGACAGGAACTGTATCACTCCGACATCTGCATTTCTGCGCTCCATCGTTTTTCTTACGATCTTAACGATCAGACCGATCAGTTTAGCTCCCACTGCATATACGATGACCGCAATGACAACCTGCAGTGCAAAATTCAAAAGATCCGGAACAAGGTTTTGAAAATAAGTGCGGAGAATCCCGGGATTTTTTGCAACCTCCTGAAGATTTTCCTGCGCTTCGGCAATGGCTTCCACTGCCTCTGTTGTACCAACTGTCAGCAACATTTTTCTGCCCTCATTTTTTATTTTACTTTACGGACTTTTAAGACGCCCTCAATGTTCTCTAACTTCTGAATGACTTCATCTGTTACAGGTGAATCCACATCGATCAATACATATGCATAATCACCTTTGGATTTGTTTGTCATTCCTGCAATGTTCATTCCGGCATCTCCCAATGTTGTGGAGTACTGACTGATCATACCACTTACATTCCGATGCAGGATACCGATTCTTCCTGCGGTAGTACATGCGCCCATAGAACAATCCGGGAAGTTCACGGAATGGACAATGTTACCATTCTCCATATAATCACGGATCTCTCTGACTGCCATGATCGCACAGTTATCCTCTGACTCTGCGGTAGATGCTCCAAGATGTGGTGTTACAATACATCCCTTTGCTCCGACTGTGGTTGGATTTGGGAAATCAGATACATATTTTTTGATTTTTCCGGCAGCTAAAGCTTCCACCATAGCTTCTTCATCCACAAGAAGGTCTCTGGCAAAATTTAAAACAATTGCATTTGGTTTCATCATGGCAATTGCTTCTGCATTGACCATCTTCTTTGTAGAATCCAAAAGTGGAACATGAATCGTAATGTAATCACACTCTCGGTAAATATCTTCCACATTGCTGATATGTTTGACACTTCTGGAAAGATTCCATGCTGCACTGACGGAAATGTATGGATCATATCCATATACATCCATACCCATATGGATGGCTGCGTTGGCAACTAACACACCGATAGCACCAAGTCCGATGACGCCGAGTTTCTTACCTGAAATCTCAGTTCCTGCAAAGTTCTTTTTCTGTTTTTCTGCTGTTTTTGCAATGTTCTCATCATTCTGATTTGCAAGGCACCAGTCGATACCACCTACAATATCACGGGATGCATAAAGCATTCCTGCAAAAACAAGTTCTTTTACACCGTTTGCATTTGCCCCCGGAGTATTGAATACAACGATTCCTTTTTCTGCACATTTATCAAGAGGAATGTTGTTGACACCAGCTCCTGCCCTTGCTACTGCAAGCAGGCAATCCGGAAGTTCAAGATCATGCATGGCAGCACTTCTTACGAGTGCTGCGTCTGCCTGACCTAAGTCCTCTACTTTTTCATAGTCGTTTGAGAAAAGATCTAATCCTACGGATGCAATTGGATTTAAGCAATTATATTTGAACATTATGCATTTTCCTCCTCAAACTTCTTCATGAATTCTACTAATTTTTCAACGCCCGCTTTCGGCATTGCATTGTAAATGGATGCTCTCATACCACCTACGGTACGATGTCCTTTTAAGTTTACAAATCCGGCTGCTGCTGCCTCTTTTACAAACTTGGCATCTAATTCTTCATTGCCGGTCACAAATGGAACATTCATAAGGGAACGGTCTTCTTTTCTTACGGTTCCCTTGAACAGTCTGCTCTGGTCTAAAAAATCATATAAGATTTTTGCTTTCTCTTCATTGCGCTCTTTCATCACAGAAAGCCCGCCCATCTTCTTTAACCATTTGAACACTTTGCCGCAGATATAAATATTGTAGCAAGGTGGTGTATTGTAAAGGGAATCATTATCTGCCTGTGTTTTCCACTTTAACATGGTTGGGGTTCCCGGAAGGACATCATCGGTAATTAAATCCTCACGGATGATCGCGATCACAACTCCGGCAGGACCGATATTCTTCTGAACGCCGCCATATACAACTCCGTAATTTGTGACATCCATCGGTTCAGACAAAAAGCAGGAGGATACATCGGATACTAAAATCCTGCCTTTTGTGTTTGGAAGTTTTTTGTATTTTGTTCCATAAATTGTATTGTTTTCACAGATGTATACATAATCCATATCATCTGTGATCGGAAGATCAGAACAATCCGGGATATAAGAGAATGTCTCATCTGCAGAAGAAGCAAGTTCAACTGCCTCTCCGTAGATTTTTGCTTCCTGGAATGCTTTCTTTGCCCACTGACCAGTTAAGATATATCCGGCCTTGCGGTTTTTCATCAGGTTCATAGGAACCTCTGCAAAGAACTGTGAAGCTCCGCCCTGTAAAAACAGTACCTTGTAATTGTCCGGGATATTTAACAGATCTCTTAAATCCTGCTCTGCCTCTTTGATGATGTTATCATACACTTTGGAACGATGGCTCATCTCCATAACAGACATTCCACTGCCCTGATAGTCCAACATCTCATCTGCTGCTTCCTTCAATACTTCCTCTGGCAGAACGGCTGGTCCTGCGGAAAAATTGTAAACTCTGCTCATAATCATTACTCCTCCTGTTTCTTTTTCAAGTCATCCCCGGTAAAAGCAGAACTGATTGCTTCACCCGGAGCAACCATCGGCCATACCTTGTCATCACTATTTATGATACAGTCTATTACAACCGGGGTATCAGATGCAAGTGCTTTCTTCAGAGCTTTGTTAAACTCTTCACGATTCGTTGCCCGATAGCCCGTTGCACCCATGGCTTCCGCCAATTTCACATAATCTACACCGTCATCTAAAACGGTTGCAGAATAACGTTTCTCATAAAACAAATCCTGCCACTGTCTGACCATTCCAAGTACATGGTTATTAATGATCACTTCGATGAGTGGTAATTTTTGTCTCACTGCAGTTGCAATTTCATTCATATTCATACGGAAACATCCGTCTCCGGCAATATTAATGACCTGTTTATCCGGGCATCCGATCTGTGCACCGATCGCAGCACCAAGACCATACCCCATTGTTCCAAGACCACCGGATGTCAGAAGTGTTCTCGGTTTTTTGTATTTGTAATACTGTGCCGCCCACATCTGATGCTGTCCTACTTCCGTCACAATGATGGCATCCCCGTTTGTCTCTTTATAGATATCCTCAATGACATAAGGACCTGATAATCCGGTTTTTGGATAAGTCAGTGGATACTTTACTTTGTAATCCATGATATGTGTGATCCATTCCGTATGGTTCATCTGTGTCAGCCGCTCATTCACACGAAGCAGGATCTCTTTGATATCACCGATCACAGATGCATCTGTCTGGATATTTTTATTAATTTCCGCAGGATCCACATCAAACTGTAAAATATCTGCCTGACTTGCAAATTTCTTTGCATTGCCGAGTACACGGTCTGAAAATCTTACGCCGACAGCAATTAAAAGATCACACTCACTGACACCGAGATTGGATGCTTTTGTTCCATGCATTCCAAGCATTCCGGTATAAAGATCATCCTCTCCGTCAAAAGCTCCTTTTCCCATGAGGGAATCACAGACAGGCGCATCTACCATTTTGACAAATTTCTTTAATTCCTCACTGGCGCCGGAGATCACGGCTCCACCACCGACAAATATGTATGGTTTCTTTGCCTTCTGGATCATCTTGACCGCTTTGTTTAAGTCTTCCTCTGTGATCGTCTGTGAAATTCCTGAGATCACTTCCGGCTCTTTTGCCTTGTATTCCGTCTTCGCTGCCGTGATATCTTTTGGGATATCCACAAGAACCGGGCCCGGTCTTCCGGTCTGCGCAATTTTAAACGCACGGCGGATCGTGTCTGCCAGTTTATGAATATCCTTTACAATAAAGTTATGTTTTGTGATCGGCATTGTGATTCCCGCAATGTCGATCTCCTGAAAACTGTCTTTTCCAAGTAATGGAACATTTACATTGCAGGTGATCGCCACCACTGGAACAGAATCCATATATGCGGTTGCGATTCCGGTGACAAGGTTCGTTGCCCCCGGTCCGCTTGTTGCAAAACAGACACCTACTTTTCCCGTACTTCTCGCATAACCGTCCGCTGCATGGGACGCACCCTGCTCATGGGAAGTTAAAACATGTCTGATCTCATTCTGATGTTTATATAATTCATCATATACATTTAAGATAGCGCCGCCCGGATATCCGAATACAGTATCAACCTTCTGTTCTTTCAGACATTCGATCACGATCTGCGCACCTGTTAACTGCATTCTCTAAATCCCCTTTCGTGTTTCCATATCTAATTGCTTCACCAATGCTTCCAAAATCCGGAAAGCACACATGAACCTCTTTTCTTTAATCATTCTTTCCCGGAATCTGTAAGATTGCTCCTCGGTTGCCGGATGTTACCATAGATGCGTAACGCGCAAGGTAGCCGGTGGTAACTTTTGGTTCTCTTGGCTGCCATTTTGCCTTACGTGCCGCCATCTCTTCATCGGACACTGCAATATCCAGGGTCATCTCAGGGATATTGATTTTGATGATATCTCCCTCTTCCACAAGAGCGATCGGTCCGCCAACTGCTGCCTCCGGTGACACATGACCGATGGAAGCTCCACGGCTCGCACCGGAAAAACGTCCGTCCGTGATGAGTGCCACGGAGGAACCTAATCCCATTCCTGCGATTGCGGAGGTTGGATTTAACATTTCTCTCATGCCCGGTCCGCCTTTTGGTCCCTCGTAACGGATCACGACAACGTCACCTGCCACGATCTTTCCACCTTTGATCGCAGCAATCGCATCTTCCTCACAGTCAAACACTCTTGCCGGACCTTCATGCACCATCATCTCATCTACCACTGCGGAACGCTTTACAACGCCTCCATCCGGGGCAAGATTTCCTTTTAATACTGCAAGACCACCTGTTTTGCTGTATGGATCGTCAACCGGACGGATTACCTCCGGGTTCTTATTCACGGCATTTTTAATATTTTCTCCGACTGTTTTTCCGGTAACGGTCATACAGTCTGTGTTGAGCAGTCCAATGTCTGCTAACTCTTTCATAACGGCATAGACACCGCCTGCCTCATTTAAGTCCTCCATATAAGTTGGTCCTGCCGGTGCAAGATGACAGAGGTTCAGTGTTTTTTCACTGATCGGGTTTGCAAAAGATATATCAAAATCAAAACCTACTTCGTGGGCAATCGCAGGAAGATGTAACATACTGTTTGTAGAACATCCCAATGCCATATCTACGGTCAGGGCATTTAAGATTGCTTCTTTTGTCATAATATCTCTTGGTCGGATATTCTTATTGTACATATCCATGACTGCCATTCCGGCATGTTTTGCAAGTTTGATACGCTCTGAATAAACTGCAGGGATGGTTCCGTTTCCGCCTAATCCCATACCGAGTGCTTCCGTCAGACAGTTCATCGAGTTTGCAGTGTACATTCCCGAGCAGGAGCCACAGGTTGGACAAACTTTCTCTTCGTACTCTTTTACTTCCTCCTCCGACATTGTTCCCGCTGCGTAGGAACCGACTGCCTCAAACATGGAAGAAAGACTTCTCTTTTTGCCGTGCACATGACCTGCAAGCATTGGTCCACCGGATACGAATACAGTCGGAACATTGATTCTTGCTGCTGCCATCAAAAGTCCCGGAACGTTTTTATCACAGTTTGGAACCATGACAAGTGCATCGAACTGATGTGCGAGTGCCATACACTCGGTGGAATCCGCGATCAGATCTCTTGTGACAAGAGAATATTTCATCCCGATATGTCCCATTGCAATTCCATCGCACACTGCGATCGCCGGGAATACAACCGGCACACCGCCTGCCTCTGCAACGCCTAATTTCACTGCATTTACGATTTTATCCAGATTCATATGGCCCGGTACGATCTCGTTGTAGGAGCTTACGATACCTACCATTGGTTTTTTCATTTCTTCTTCTGTAAAGCCCAGTGCGTTGAAAAGACTTCTGTGTGGAGCCTGCTGCATCCCTGTTCTTACATTATCACTCTTCATATTCTATCATTCCTTTCCCTCACCTGAAGTTACCATTCAGCCCGGATTTTTCTCCTCAAGTGATACCATTCCATCTTTCTGTATTTTAAATACGCTCACAGATCAGATCACCCATCTGTGATGTGCCAACCTGTGTTACATATGCTTTCTTTGCATCTTCCTGCGGCATAATGTCGATCGTGCGGTAACCGTCTTTTAACACCTGTTTGACGGCTGCTTCTATCGCATCTGCCTCTTTATCAAGATCAAACGTATAGCGGAGCATCATCGCTGCGCTTAAAATCGTTGCGATTGGATTGGCAATTCCTTTTCCTGCGATATCCGGTGCAGAACCGCCGCTTGGCTCATACAGACCAAATTTGGTATCGTTCAGACTTGCGGAGGATAACATTCCGATAGAGCCTGTCACCATACTTGCCTCGTCTGATAAAATATCTCCAAACATATTCTCTGTTAAAATGACATCAAACTGTTTTGGATCTTTGACAAGCTGCATTGCGCAGTTGTCTACGAGCATATGCTCATAAGTAACTTCCGGATAATCCTTTGCGACTTCTTCCACTACTTTTCTCCATAATCTGGAGGAATCTAAAACATTTGCCTTATCTACGCTTGTCACTTTTTTTCTGCGCTTCATGGCGATATCAAATCCGCGCTTTGCGATTCTTCTGATCTCGTTTTCATTGTAAGTAAGTGTATCGGTTGCAGTTATCACACCATCAACCATCTCCGTCTTTCTCGCCCCAAAGTAAAGACCTCCGGTCAGTTCGCGCATGATCATCATATCAAATCCATCTCCGATAATATCGTCACGGAGCGGACAAGCTTCTTTCAATTCTTCATATAAATAAGCAGGTCTTAAATTTGCAAATAAATTCAAAGACTTTCTCAATTTTAACAGTCCTGCTTCCGGTCTTAATTCCGGAGCCAGTTTGTACCATGGGGAAGTCTGTGTGTTTCCACCGATCGATCCCATCAGAACTGCATCCGATGCCTTTGCAGCTGCAATTGCCTCATCGGTAAGCGGCACGCCTGTCGCATCGATCGAACATCCTCCCATCAGAATATCCTGATACGTAAACGAATGTCCGTATTTCTCCCCTGCTTTATCTAAAACTTTTTTCGCCTCTGCCACGATCTCCGGTCCGATTCCATCGCCTGAGATCACACCAATATGACACTCCATATCCAATCCCTCTTTTCTTTCAATTCACAGCCTGTCTGTGCACCTCTGTGAATCCGTATCTTTTTCACTTTAGCACAGTAATTGCCGACAGTATTTATAAAGACTATAATATAGTATCTTTGGAAACATTTCAACTATCATTGCTATTTTTCTTTTTCATAATAGTCATAACTGTTACCTATAGAAAATACAGCTTATCATTCCTCACATACATAATGATAAACTCTTTCGTATAATTCTGTGCGCACGCTCTGAAACTCATCCTCTGAAAGCGGTTCCGGTGCTGACATGATCCGCAGGGGGATTTCATGCCGGTCTTCTCCCATCGGCGGCTGGATATATGGATATTCGTTAAAAGTGAACCCATGCCGCTCATAAAATCCTATTCTTCTTTTTTTCAGGGAATCCTCCGGCAATTCCACCTCCAGAACAACTTTTCCTGCTTTCTGCCTTGCCAGTTCCTCTAACATTTTTCCGCCGATCCCACTGTTTCTTGCTTTCTCACTGACTGCAAAATGCTCGATAAAGACAAATTCCGCAAACTCCCAGACTGCTAAAAATGCCAGAAGCCCTCCCTCGTTTCTTACACCGAGCAGCTCATATTTTTCTTCATCCAGAAGTTTTTGCTGCCCTTCCTTTTTTCTTCTCTCATCTGCCGGAAAACTCTGTTCCATAATACGATAAACTTCTTCAAAATCACTTCTATCCAGCTTTTCAAGACAAACCATTTTCTTTCCCTTTCATCATCATATTTTGATCCGGATCATGCGTGAAACAGCAGCTCCATAAGCAGCCCGCTTCCCTGATGCTCTTTCAGATACAGATAAGACGCCGGCAACTGCCGACGTCTTATGATAAAGCACTCTATTTACATTATGCTTCTTCCGGTTTTTCAACTGCTGCAATTGCAGATTTCTGCATTGGGATACGGCAGTTCTTGTTGCTTCCAAACTCAACAATGACTGTATCGTCTGTGATATCAATAACTGTACCGTAGAAGCCACTTGTTGTCAAAACAGTATCTCCTGTTGCAAGTTCCGATAACATTGCATTTTTCTTCTGAGTCTCTTTCTTCTGTGGACGGATCATGAAGAAATACATAAATGCAAATAAAATAACTAACCAAAGGATCATTCCACCCATTCCTGCTGCGGATGATGCTCCTGATGATGCCAAGATTGATAACATCTTTCTTCCTCCTAAAAACTTATTGCTCTCTAATATCGTATTTTGATATTTTTAGAAACTATAAAACATTGTACACAAAACCTTGCGTTTCGGCAAGCTTTTCCAATTAATTTTATAAAATATTTAGTCTTAGACAATATCTGTCCTTTTAATAGAACTTCTTCTGTCCGCTCATTTCTTTTTCACGGTCGATCTGTCCCATGTTATAAAGTTTTTCTTCCTTATACGATCTGAAGTTTCCGGCATCAAGCGCATCCCGGATCTCTTCCATCATCGTATTGTAGAAATAAAGATTATGCAGTACACACAGACGCATTCCAAGCATTTCTTTTGCTTTCAGCAGATGGCGGATGTATGCCCTGCTGTATCTGCGGCACGCCGGGCACTGGCAGCCTTCCTCGATTGGGCGCATATCTTTTTCATATTTCTGGTTAAACAGATTGATCTTTCCCTGATTGGTGTATACATGTCCATGACGGCCATTCCGTGACGGATAAACACAGTCAAAGAAATCAATACCGCGGTCAACGCCTTCTAAAATATTTGCCGGAGTTCCCACTCCCATCAGATAAGTTGGTTTCTTTCTCGGCAGATGTGGAACCGTCTCATCCAAAATATAGTACATTTCCTCATGTGTTTCCCCGACTGCGAGACCTCCGACTGCATAGCCGTCGAGATCAAGCTCCGAGATTCTCTTGGCATGGTCGATACGGATATCCGCATAAATCGCACCCTGGTCGATACCGAAGAGCATCTGGTTTTTATTTACGGTATCCTCTAACGAATTGAGGCGGTTCATTTCTTTTTTACAACGCTCCAGCCATCGTGTCGTTCTCGCTACGGATGCCTCCACATAAGGGCGTTCCGCAAGAGCCGGTGCGCACTCATCAAAAGCCATGGCAATCGTTGAGCCGAGATTTGACTGGATCTGCATACTCTCTTCCGGTCCCATGAAAATTTTGGCTCCGTCAATATGAGAATGGAAATAAACGCCTTCCTCTTTGATTTTTCTTAGGCCGGCAAGGGAAAATACCTGAAATCCGCCGGAATCCGTAAGGATTGGACGGTTCCATGACATGAATTTATGCAATCCGCCCATCTCCTTAATGAGTTTATCTCCTGTTCTCACATGCAGATGGTAAGTGTTCGATAATTCCACCTGACATTTGATCTGTTCTAAATCCTCAGTGGAGACAGCTCCCTTGATTGCTGCCACTGTGCCAACATTCATAAACACAGGGGTCTGGATGTCTCCATGCACTGTGTGAAATACTCCACGTTTGGCTCTTCCCTCTTCTTTTAATAACTCGTACAATTTGTACTCCTTTCCTGTTTCCGTTATATTTAGGCGTTTGCGAAACTCATCCTACTCTTCTTTCAATTGTTCAAAATCAACAAAAACATTCAAGACACGCTCTCGCTATGTGTCACTCGCAACGGTACTAAAACTCTTTTTTTCATTGTATATGATCACTCTTGTGTCAACATTGTAAACAGTTCGAAATAATTTTCAAATGTTTTTTTGCAGCATAGCGGATCGTCTATTATGATCCCGTCAGTCCGTAAACCAAGCAGCGAAAATGCCATTGCCATGCGGTGGTCTTCATATGTTTTTATCACAGCTGCATGCGGCACTCCCGGATAAATGGTCAAAGCGTCTTCTTCTTCCTCGCACCGGATACCGGCACGCCGCAGTTCTGTCACGATCGCATGGATCCTGTCAGACTCCTGAAGTCTGATGTGGCCAATGTGCGAAATATGCACCGGTGCATCTGCGTATGGCGCCATCGCCGCAAGCGTCATCGTCTGGTCAGAAAAATCGTTCATATCTATATCGATTCCATGAATATTTCCATGTTCCGGGCCTTCCACACAGATCCCTTTTGCGGTATCTGTCACTTTACAGCCGAGCTGCTCCAACACCTTTAAGAATTTTTTATCTCCCTGCGTGTTGTCCATATGCACATTTTCGACTATGGCTTTTCCTCCGGTGATCGCTGCCGCACCATAAAAATAACATGCCGCCGACATATCCGGTTCTACGACATAAGTAGTTTTATGATAAGCTGCCCCCGGCATCACCTCATAATTCTTTCCATCAAACTGCGTCTGCACACCCCAGTTTTCCATCATATTGCGTGTGATCCGGATATAAGAACCATCCGTCTTCTCACTTGTGATCTGAATATGCAGTCCCTGCGGAAGCATCGGCGAAATCAAAAGCATGGCACTCAAAAACTGGGTACTCCTGCTGATGTCAAGCCGGACTGTAAGCTTCTGGTCTTTTCTCTGCCCATTAATTTTCACAGGAAGAAAACCCTCCTGTTCCAGATATATAATCTCTGCCCCCGTATGCTCCAATAAGACAAACAGATCTTTCATCGGTCTTTTTTTCATCTGCCCGGATGCCTGGATCACATAACTGCCATCTGACATTCCAAGCATTGCTGTCAGAAATCTGGCGGCTGTTCCTGCACTTCCAACATCAATCTCTGCTTCTTTTTTCGGAATTGTTCCGCCTTCTCCTTTTACCGTCACACGCCTTTTTTCCTCTTCCACGAGAACATCAAAGCCCAACGCAGTCAGTGAGCTGATAAAATGTCTGGAATCATCTGAAAAAAGCACGCCGTCTAATGTCACTGTCCCATCCGAGAGTGCTGCCATTAAAAGCGCCCGGTTTGTCATGCTCTTAGACCCCGGCACTGTCACGCACCAGTCGATCGGTTTTTCTATTTTTCTCACAGGGTATTGTTCCATTCTTGGAACCTCCTCACAAATTTTTTTACAACTTTTTATATTTTACCATATTCTTATTGTCGCGCAAAGCGAAATCTTTTATAATCATTTTATATTTGGTGATAAAGGAGTACATACCTATGGCAGGATCAACATTTGGAAATATATTTAAAATAACAACCTGGGGGGAATCCCACGGAAAAGGAGTCGGTGTCGTTGTAGATGGATGTCCGGCAGGACTTTCTCTCTGTGAGGAAGATATCCAGAAATTTTTAAATCGCAGAAAACCGGGACAGTCCAAATTCACTACCCCGCGTAAGGAGGATGACTCCGTTGAGATTTTATCCGGCGTATTTGAGGGAAAAACAACCGGAACTCCAATCTCACTTGTTGTATATAATAAAAACCAGCAGTCCAAAGATTACAGTGAAATTGCATCCTATTATCGTCCGGGACATGCTGATTACACCTTTGATATGAAATATGGTTTCAGAGATTACCGCGGTGGTGGCCGTTCCTCCGGTCGTGAAACAATCGGACGTGTGGCAGCCGGAGCGATCGCAGTCAAAATTTTGGATCAGCTTGGCATCAGACTTATGACCTATTCTAAATCCATTGGTCCAATCGCATGCGATCCGCGTCATTTCGATGCCGAAGAGATTCTGAATAATCCGGTGTACATGCCGGATGCCGATGCCGCAGAAAATGCAATGGCTTATCTGGAAGCCTGCATCGCTGAACAAAATTCTTCCGGCGGTGTCGTGGAGTGTATCATTTCCGGTGTTCCGGCAGGTATCGGCGATCCGGTCTTTGAAAAGCTGAACGCAAACCTCGCCAAAGCCGTCATGTCCATCGGTGCTGTAAAAGGTTTCGAGATCGGAGATGGTTTTGACGTTGCCAAAGCAACCGGCAAGAGCAACAACGATGCTTTCCGCATCGGAGCGGATGGTTCTGTTTCCAAAGAAACAAATCACGCCGGTGGTATCTTAGGCGGCATGAGTGATGGTTCCGATATCATTCTCCGCGCCACGATCAAACCGACGCCTTCCATTTCTGCCACCCAGCACACGGTCAATAAATCCGGTGAGGCGATCGACATCAATATCAAAGGCCGTCACGATCCGATCATCGTACCGCGTGCCGTTGTTGTCGTGGAATCTATGGCAGCTATCACGATCGTGGATGCGATGTTTGCAAATATGAGTGCACGCATGGATTCGTTGGAGCGGTTTTATAGATAAACCGGAGTTTAACGGACGTAGTGTCGCAGATTCTGTGATGCTTTCTCAGGGTGTGAAGGGCAGATATAAGCGTCCTCTCACAAGACATGATTTTATAGGTTTATGAAAAGAAAAACGGTACAGACGAAATATGATGTTCCTGTTCGCCGGACATTCCGATAAGCCTCTAAAGAGTCTTATCTCCATGGCTCACAAAGGAAATCATATTTGTCT
>OOCP01001239.1_pt1 | contig 27388 bp, 19 predicted proteins | sample 1671511 | NCBI WGS metagenome assembly OOCP01 (sample SAMN06348164, study PRJEB24527) | human gut metagenome | biome: human gut; feature: ankylosing spondylitis patient; material: feces | host: Homo sapiens | place: China | collected 2015-10 | reverse complement strand
TTTACCGTGGTCAACGTGGCCGATTGTACCCACGTTTACGTGCGGTTTTGTACGTTCAAATTTTTCTTTAGACATTTAAAGAGTCCCTCTAAATAGACACGGTTATCGATGGGTAAATTAAACCACATTAACCAATAAGATCATTACTACTTAATAAAGGAGAGAGGAATTTGGAAGGCTGGTGCTGATAGGCGGATTTGAACCGCCGACCTCACCCTTACCAAGGGTGCGCTCTACCAACTGAGCTATATCAGCGTTTGGAGCGGGCAGCGGGAATCGAACCCGCATCATTAGCTTGGAAGGCTAAGGTAATAGCCATTATACGATGCCCGCAGTCCTAAATTCATCTGTCCCATCAGAATTCATTTAGAAAATGGTGGAGGGAGAAGGATTCGAACCTTCGAAGGCTGAGCCAACAGATTTACAGTCTGCCCCCTTTGGCCGCTCGGGAACCCCTCCACGCTAAATGAATACTTGTTTACTAAAGGATGGTGCCGACTACCGGAATCGAACTGGTGACCTACTGATTACAAGTCAGTTGCTCTACCTACTGAGCTAAGTCGGCGTGTTGTAAGCAAGTGAGGCGTATTATATGGAAAATTTTATGCCTGACAAGTTTTTTTTATGAAAAATGCGTTTTTTTTAACTATTCGTCTAATTTACAAACAAAAAGCCACATTCTTGCTTTAAATCTCACCAGTTTTAATAAAAAACGATGATCACAACTCATTTATAGGGTATATTTTGTCCAATTTTTTCACTCTAGATTATAAAGCACCGTGGAAATTACCGAACAACTAACGCCCTTTCTGAACTTTAGCCGTCAGCAATGGGCCGAATTAAGAAAATCTGTTCCGCTAAAATTAACGGAGCAAGATCTTAAGCCGCTTTTAGGTTTTAATGAAGAGCTTTCTCTTGATGAAGTGAGCACCATTTATCTGCCACTTGCACGTCTGATTAACTATTACATTGATGAAAATCTTCGTCGCCAAACGGTTTTAAATCGTTTTCTAGGCGGACAAAGCCCTAAAGTCCCTTACATCATTAGTATTGCGGGTAGTGTTGCAGTCGGGAAAAGTACATCAGCACGTATTTTGCAATCTTTGCTGACTCATTGGCCTACAGAACGAAAAGTTGACCTGATTACTACCGACGGTTTCCTGTATCCATTAGAAAAACTAAAAAAAGACGATCTGTTACAAAAAAAAGGCTTCCCTATTTCTTATGATACGGCGAAATTAATTCGTTTTTTAGCCGATATTAAATCGGGTAAACCATTGGTGAAATCACCTATTTATTCTCATCTAACTTACGATATCGTTCCTGATAAATTTGATATTGTCGATCAACCGGATATTCTAATTTTAGAAGGGTTAAACGTTCTCCAGACGGGTTCAAACAAAGCCAATCAAACCTTCGTATCTGATTTTGTGGATTTCTCCATTTACGTTGATGCAGACGAAAACTTACTCAAAGAATGGTACATCAAACGATTCTTAAAATTCCGCCAAAGTGCTTTCACCAATCCGGATTCCTATTTTAAACATTATGCGAATCTCTCTGAGCAAGAAGCCATTGAAACGGCCAGCAACATTTGGGATAACATTAATGGATTGAATTTAAAACAAAATATTCTGCCGACTCGTGAACGCGCTAATCTGATTCTTAGAAAAGGTGAAAATCACGAAGTTGAATTAGTGAAATTAAGAAAATAAAAAAGAGCGGTCAATTTAACCGCTCTTTTTCTCACTGCCTTACGACATTCTACCATTCTCAATGCCAATCACCTGATCGCAAATCGCCATGGTAGATTGGCGATGACTCACGAGAATAATCAATTTTTCTGCCTTCACGTTCAACAACGATTTCAAAATCATCGCTTCGTTTAAGCTATCTAAATTACTGGTCGGTTCATCAAGTAAAATAATCGGTGCATTGTGTAAGAATGCACGAGCAATACCGACACGTTGTTTTTCACCATCAGAGAGATTACCGCCCAATTCTGTCATTTTTGTTTGATAACCTTCTGGTAAGCTTAAAATGAAATCATGAATTGACGCTTTCTTCGCGGCTTCCATAATTTCGTCTAGTGTTGCATCACGGCGAGCAAGGCGAATATTTTCCTCGATGGTTTCGTTGAAGATATAGGTTTGCTGGGTAATGTACGCCATATTGTCTCGCAAACTACGGGTGTTGATGTTCGGTAAGCTTTCGCCATTAATTTTAATGCTACCCGATTTAGGATCGTAAAAACGCATCAGCAGTTTTAACAGGGTACTTTTACCGCTACCACTTCTGCCGTGAATCCCTAGGATTTCACCCTTTTTCACAGATAAGCTGACATCCGATAAAATTTGTTCTTCACCATAAGCAAAACTTACGCTCTCTACATCAATGCGAGAAACCTCTTTCAAATTGACCGCACTTTCTACGTCTTTTAATTCGGGTTCTTCTGCTAGCAAGCTCAATACACGCTCGCCAGAAGCCAAGGTTTGTAACAAGTTACTTGAAAGGTTACTTAACGCAATAACCGGGCCATAGCTAGACATCAATAAAATTACACCAATTAAAAAGGCTGAGAAATCAATCTTATCTAGGCTAAACAAAATTAAGCCTGTGAATAACATAATGATGTTAAACGCGGATACTGCCACTTCAGTGTAAACACGTACTTTCGCTTCTTGGTCTTTAATGCGTTCAAAAGCCGTATCAATTTTTTGGCTGCGTTGTTGAATTTCATCTAAACGTTGTTTTGCGTAGCCGAAAAGTTGGATCTCTTTCATACCACGCACACTGTCGAGGAAGAAATCATTCATTTCGCCTACTAATTCACGATAGCGTCTACCATCTTCACGCGCTAATTTAGTGGTGATAATGGGTAAAATCACACCTACTGTTAAGTAAGCGGCTAATGCTACAAGTACAAACCAGCCTGAAAGATGCCCAAAAACCAACAATAAAATCGCAGAAGTAAAAAATGCGATCATAATTGGCGCGATGGTGTGCGCATAGAACACTTCGAGCAATTCGATATCATTAGTCACCAAGGACACTAATTGCCCCGCTTGTTTATCTTGCAATTTCACAAAAGCTAAGCGGCGTAAAGACGAAAACACTTTGTCACGCAATAATGCCAATAATTTAAAAGCAATATAGTGCCCTGACATTTGCTCTAAATAACGCAATGCGCCACGAGCCACCGCTAACACGATAAGTGCGATCAAAATTCCAGAAAAACTTAAATGGGTGTCAAAGTTTAATAAATTCACTAAACCCATCGCCCCAAGCACCATAATAAAGATAGCAGCAAGAAAACCGAGCGTTCCCATCGTGATAGTAAACGCCATGATATGCGCCAATGGAGTCACTAATTTCAACAAATGCCCCATCACAACAAAACCATTTTTACGCATTTGCCACCTCTCTAATTTGTTCTAAATCTTTTTGTTGTTGGAACATTTCAGCATACGCACCTTGTTTTTCCATGAGCTCTTTATGTGTGCCTTGCTCAATTAATTTGCCTTGTTCAAGCACATTAATGCAGTCGGCATTCACGGCATTCGCCAAGCGGTGAGAAATCATCACAATGGTTTTCTGTTGTTTAAATTGCTGAATGAACTGCAAAATAATTTCTTCGCTTTCCACATCAATGTTACTGGTCGCTTCGTCAAAAATATAAAGCGCCGCATTGTGTAATAACGCGCGTGCTAAAGCTAAACGTTGAATTTGACCGCCAGATAAATTTGCGCCACGACTTAATAATGGCATATCTAATCCACCATTATCTCGAACGAATTGCGCCAGATTGACTTGTTCTAAACACGCATAAATTTGTTCATCTGTAGCATCGATTTTCGCCATGGTCATATTTTCACGTAGCGTACCTTTAAACACATAACTGCTATGGCTCACCAAAGAGACTTTTTCATAAAACGAATGACGATTAATCTCTTGAATTTCTTGGCCGTTGAATAGAATTTTGCCTTGTTGCGCCTTATTAAAGCCCATTAGCAATGAAACCAAGGTAGATTTACCACAACCACTTTTACCCACAAATACCGTAAGCTGATTTGGTAAGATGCTTAAATCTAAGCCAACAATCGCAGGCTTCTCTTCACTATAAGAAAAATGCAGATCTTGAATATCCACTTGAATAGCATTTTTCGCTGCAAAATCGACCGCTTGTGTTTGAGTTTCCACGGGCGTATCTAACAATGTGAATATCTTATCTGATGCCGCTTTACCATTCATCGCCACATGGAAGAAAGAACCCAATAAACGAAGTGGAATAAAGAATTCAGAAGAAAGCAGAATAAATAAAATGACACCTAATACAGTTAATTGATCGGCTTGGAATTGCAACAAAGCCGTTAAAATCCCAATTGCTGCACCACCATAAGCAAGTAAATCCATTAGTGATACCGAGTTAAGCTGCATGGTGAGCACTTTCATGGTAATTTTGCGGAAATGTTCCGCTTCTTCATCCATCGCTTTCGCTTTATAAGCATCATCTTGATAGATTTTTAGCGTAATTAAACCCTGTAGGTTATCTAAGAAACTACTGCCTAATCCCACATAAATGGACCAATATTTTGCCAGGAGTTTTTTCGCAATTTTATTCACTGCAATAATAGACATTGGAATCAGCGGCACGCAAATCAGCAAAATTACGGCTGTTTTAAAGTTGAAAAAGATCAGAAAAGCGAAGAGTGTGAGCGGGGCAAGCAAGCTATAAAAAAGCTGAGGTAAATAACGTCCGAAATAGATTTCAAGCTGCTCCACACCTTCTGAAGCCACTTGGATAATGCTTGAAGTAGATTGTTGATTCACTTGGTTAAGCGGCATGGAGGCCAATTTACGATAGATGAGGCTACGCAACTCATGTTTCACTTTCGTACTGGCAAAATAAGAGGCCTGCACCGATTTTTTACCCGCAAAGGCACGCAATGCCAAAGCAGCAACCAAAACGATGCCCAAAATGACCGCACTTATCGGGTCCAATTCGTTAAAATAAGCCGCCTGTAAAATATAAGAGAACACGACGGCACTTATAATCCCACCAATTAACGCCACCCAGTTCCATAACACTGTGATGCCAATCCATTTTTTACTGTCGGCCACCGTGTTAATTAGGCGTTTATCTATCATCATAATGATTACTCCTAAAAACAAAAAAGAAGTACGCACATTACTATGCGTACTTTGCTATAAACAATTTAATAATTAAAAACGAATTTCAATTGAGGCTGAGAAGTTACGACCTGGTTGGTAATAACGTTGAAGTCCTGGATAACCACCATATTTTTCATTAGGATCAACACCTACGGAATTAACTACTCCACCAGTATCATTTAAACCACGCAAAGAATCCCACGTATGGTATTTACGATTAAATATATTGTAAACACCCGCACGTAAAGTAATATTTTCTGTTGGTTTATAGAAACCAAACATATCAAATACAAAAGCTTTGTTATTTAAGTGTTTCCAAGTTTTCAACTCTGTATAGGTATTCGGGGTTGTTGGACATCTTGTTGTACCATAATAGTAAGGTACTTCAGGAACAGGGCATTTTGCAACAACATCACCATATTGAGCATCTTTAGCTTTTTTTGCGCCAAGATAAGTCAAGCGAGAGAAAATTCCCCACTTACCTTCAGGCTGTTCATAGTCCAAGCCAATAATTGCCTTAATCGGTTGAAGAGACATTAAACTTGCCCCATTAGACATGTCTCCTTTGCTATAGCCTAAAGAACTAAATAATTTCCAGCCATTTGGCATTGGCGTAACTTCATTTAAGTTAAGTTTGCCAGTGAATTCAATACCATAGATTTTAGCAGCATCACTATTTTGCATTTGTTGAACGGGGTTCCATTTATGCAAAGTGTCGCCAGTAAATGGATCCTCTTCAGTGTAATGCTCTGCAGTTTCTTGTTCAAATAAGAAATCCTTATAACGGGTATAATGTAAATTAAGAGAAAGCTCACCTAAATTTCCTTTTCCAACCAAGTTAAGATTCTGAGTTAAACTTTTTTCTGCTTTAAGATTTGGATTTGATATCCACTTACCAGAATTGCTATTTCTATAATCAAAATACATTTCTGAAGCATTTGGCATACGGAAACCAGAACCAATGTTATAACTTAATTTCCAATTATCATTGATTATTTTTTCAACGCCTGTTGTCCAGCTAATATTATGGAACTTCGCATCATCGTTTTTAACACATTCATCGCATTTTAAACCACCTAAATCCTGCTGTGCATGTTTTGCCCAATCGTAACGAACACCTAAATGTCCTTTCCATTCTGGTGTAAACTCCATATTGTCATGCAAAGATACATAATGATGATGAGTTTTAATTGGATTCATCATAGTTGAATCAGCTGCCTGAACCCATCTTTTAGGATCCCCGTAATGCGGGAAAGGAACATAATCTAAATCTTTATGAAGCACATCAAACTTACGCTCTGAGAAAGATGTTCTTAATGAGAACGTATGATTTATAAATAAATCATACGGTTGGCTATCTATTCGGAAATTGATTCGTTTAAATCTAGTATTAAAGAAACGAAGATCTGTGTCACTTGGCTCTGCTGGTTTTGCAGGACTCCAAGGTTTGGCATCTTGTGCTCGAGAACCTTCATAATTATAGGCTGCCGTCTGTGTTTTTTGGTAATCTACATCTGTTTTCACCAAAGCTATTACTTTTGAATCTGGTAAATATTCATAAAAAATATTGACTGTATCTCGTTTAGCACGATCGTCCGCTTCTCTCCATCTGTCATATGATGTTGCAGAATCCTCAATAACATAATTTTTATTGCGTGAACCACTGTAAGAAACCCCAACTCGATGACTATCATTAAAACGGTATGCAAATTTCGCTAAATAACTATGATTGTTATGCGTTGAATCATCTGGAGTTTGTTTACTATAGCCGCGAGAACGAGTATAAAGTGAATCTTCAGGAATAGTGTAACCACCGGCGCTTTTCATTTCATGTCCATGGCGGTTGGAATAAAGTAAAAGTGCTTCCGCTTTTTCGCCGGCATATGCCACACCTAAAGTATTAGTCCACTCATTATTACGAGATGCATAACCAGTACGATATAACGCACCAAATTTTCGACCGTTTCTTACAATATCAAAAGGTTCAAGTGTACGATAATTTACCCCACCCCCGATATTACCACTTCCTTGATTGAACGAATCTGCGCCCTTAGCAATATCAATCGTACGAGCAAGCTCAGGATCGATACTTTGACGCGAAGTATTCAAATTACCATAACGTTTGTAAAGTGAGTTTTCTTCTGAATCTGGTAACGCAACTCCATCAATACTAATACCCACTCGGTTATCCTCTACTCCACGAATAGCGAAACCTTTTTGATGGCGACCTTGATCAACAACCCCAACATCAGGACTATAACGCACAAGATCTTTGTTATTTTGAATGAGTTCTTGTTGAATAATCTTTGCCGTTTTCTTTTCTGAATGATTGGCTTTTGTAGAATCATCCAATTCTGTAGAAACATTAATCGTTTCTAATTGTTCCTCAGCAAAGGAAGATTGAGAAATGGATACAGCAGCAACAGGCAAAATCCCGTAAGTCACTGCTAAAAATGTATTCTTTTTCATATCGTTATCCTTAAATGATAAAAGCGGCGAGATTATAAAAAATAATACTACAAAAAAATAGATAAAATTGAGAATTATTTTTATTTTTGTGATCTAACTCAAAAAAATACCGCACTTGGTTTCCCTAAGTGCGGTCATTTTTAGTGATATTTTTGAGTACTAGACTAAACGTCTAAGTTTGCTCGCAATGCATTCATTTCGATGAATTCACGGCGAGGCTCAACTTCATCACCCATTAATGTGGTGAAGAGTTGGTCTGCTGCAACAGCATCTTTAATTGATACTTTTAACATACGACGAGCATTTGGATCCATGGTGGTTTCCCAAAGTTGCTCAGCATTCATTTCACCTAACCCTTTATAGCGTTGGATTTCTAAGCCACGACGAGATTCTTTCATCAACCATTCAACAGCCTGTTCAAATGATTGAACTGGTTGCGTTTTTTCACCACGAGTAACGTAAGCGCCCTCTTCTAGCAAGCCATTCACTTGCTGACCGAATGCGGTAATCTTCGCAAATTCATTGCCCATTACAAAATCAAAGTTGATGAAGTAATCAGTATCAATACCATGTTTACGAACGGTAATAACGGCTTCATATACTTGGCGTTCGCTGTTAAATTGGGTTCTTGCTGAATATAAATGTGCTTCCGTTTCTTTTTCAGTTAAGTACGCAACAAAAGCATTCGCCCAATTTTCGACCGCACTTTCATTACGCATTAACTCAACGGTTAATTGTGGTTGGTAAACCAAGCCTTGTAACAATGGCTCAGGATAGTAACGACTTAAACGAGTAATTAATTTCTGAACATTGTTATATTCGCTTACTAATTTCTCAAACACTAAATCATTCATTGCCGGTGCATTAGCACTGATATGCAACGCTGCGCCATCTAACGCAAGCATTAACTCATATTGCACCATTTCGTCGTTATCTTTGATGTAACGCTCTTGTTTACCTTTTTTCACTTTATAAAGTGGCGGCTGAGCAATATACACGTAACCACGCTCAATTAATTCCGGCATTTGACGATAGAAGAAGGTCAACAATAAAGTACGAATATGTGAACCGTCCACGTCCGCATCGGTCATGATAATGATGTGATGATAACGTAATTTATCCGGATTATATTCATCACGCCCAATACCACAGCCAAGTGCCGTAATTAATGTACCCACTTCTTGAGAAGAAAGCATTTTGTCAAAACGTGCTTTTTCAACGTTAAGAATCTTTCCTTTTAACGGTAAAATTGCTTGGGTTTTACGATCACGACCCGATTTTGCAGAACCGCCTGCAGAATCCCCCTCCACGAGGTAAAGTTCTGAAAGTGCTGGATCTTTTTCTTGGCAGTCCGCTAATTTACCTGGAAGGCCTGCAATATCTAATGCACCTTTACGACGGGTCATTTCACGTGCTTTACGTGCTGCTTCACGTGCACGTGCAGCCGTAATGATTTGATTTACAATGATTTTCGCATCGGCTGGATTTTCTAATAAATATTCCTGCATACGCTCATTCATAGCAGATTCAACCGCACTTTTCACTTCAGAAGACACTAATTTATCTTTTGTTTGTGAAGAGAATTTAGGATCGGGCACTTTCACCGAAATAATTGCCACCAAACCTTCACGTGCGTCGTCACCTGATGTGCTCACTTTCTCTTTTTTCAGTAACCCTTCGCTTTCCATATAGTTATTTAAGCTACGCGTTAATGCACCACGGAAACCGGCTAAGTGAGTACCACCATCACGTTGTGGAATGTTATTGGTAAAGCAATAAACGTTTTCGTTTACACCATCATTCCATTGCAATGCGACTTCCACACCAATACCGTCTTTTTCAGCTGAAAAATAGAACGGTTTTGGGTGAATTGGATTTTTATTTTTATTTAAATATTCAACGAATGCTTGAATACCACCTTCGTAATGGAAGTGATCTTCTGTACCATCACGTTTATCGATTAAACGAATCGATACACCAGAGTTTAAGAATGAAAGCTCACGTAAGCGTTTTGCTAAAATCTTGTAATCGAAAGTTGTAATTGCAAAGATTTCTGGACTTGGCCAGAAACGCACCGTTGTACCCGTCGTTTGAGTTTCACCAATAATAGTTAAAGGCCCTTGAGGCTCACCTAAGTGATAGAATTGCTCGTACACATGACCTTGGCGACGAATGGTTAATTGCAATTTATCAGAAAGTGCATTTACTACCGAAACACCCACGCCGTGCAAACCACCTGATACTTTATAAGAGTTATCATCGAATTTACCGCCCGCGTGAAGCACTGTCATGATTACTTCTGCCGCAGAAACCCCTTCTTCTGGGTGAATATCTACCGGAATACCACGACCGTCATCTTGCACGGAAACAGAGTTGTCATCATGAATAGTGACGATAATATCGGAACAATAGCCGGCAAGTGCTTCATCGATCGCGTTATCCACTACCTCAAACACCATATGGTGTAGGCCTGTTCCATCATCGGTATCCCCAATATACATGCCCGGACGTTTCCGAACCGCATCAAGCCCTTTTAAGACTTTAATACTTGATGCACCATAAGCATTTTCTGTAACCGGTGTTTCTGACATAGTTTTTCTCTATTTTGTAATGAAAATTGTGCGGAATTATAGCAAAAAACTGACTATTTTGCGAAATAAAAGTGCGGTCAAAATTTTCGTTATTTTTTATTTACTATTTGACATCTCTATTTTTCCCCTTATATTGACCACCTCATTTTTTATATAGAAATGAGTTTTGTTGTATTAAAAATTTAAGGATCATTAAATGATTTCATTCCTAAAATCTAATCCAGGTACGCCTGTTCCTGATGCGGAAATTAGAGAACGTTATAATCGCTTAAGATGGCATGCATTATTTGGCATCTTTATCGGTTATGCGGCATTCTATATTTTACGTAATAACTTCCTTCTTTCTTCTCCTGAATTAATTAGCGATTTTGGTTTCACCAAAAAAGATATCGGTTTTATTTCCGGTACCATGTTAATTATTTATGGTTTAAGTAAAGGTTTCATGTCTGCAATCGCAGATAAATCAAATCCGAAACACTTTATGATTTTCGGCTTAATGATGTCGGCAGCGGTAAACTTAATGATGGGCTTTAGCGCATCATTCTGGGCATTCTTATTCCTTTGTGTACTTAATGGTATCTTCCAAGGGATGGGTGCAGGTCCAGCTTATATCGTATTAGCAAGCTGGTTCCCACGTAAATCTCGTGGTGTAACGACAGCTATCTTCAATATCTCTCACAACGTAGGTGGTGGTTTAGTTGCACCAATTGCGGGTGCAAGTATCGCTTGGTTAGGTCAAGAGCACTGGCAAGCCGCACACTTTGTTGTGCCTGTAGCAATTGCTACTATCGTTGCGATTATTTTCTACATCTTCGGTGCGGGTCGTACTTACAATGAAGGCTTACCACCAGTTGGAAAAATTCTTGAAAGTGAAAATGAAGAATTAGTTGTCACAAAAGAAGAAAACGTCAACTTAACCACATGGGAAATCTTCCGTGATTACATTATGAAAGATATTAATGTATGGTTTGTTTCTTTCATTGACGTATTCACTTACATGATCCGTTTTGGTGTATTAACCTGGCTACCACTTTATTTATTAGAAACTAAAGGTTTTACTAAAGCTCAAATGGGTACAGCATTTGCTATCTTTGAATGGGCAGCCATTCCTTCTACGCTATTAGCAGGTTGGTTAACTGATACTTATTTCAAAGGTCGCCGTATGCCACTTGCTATCATTACCTTATTCGGTGTGGGCGCAGCAATGTTCGTTTACTGGGGCGGTAGTGACTTAATAACTGTAACCATCGGTGCAGGTATTATTGGATGCTTAATTTATGTTCCAATGTTCTTATCTTCACTTCAAACTATCGAGCTAGTTCCTTCTTTCGCAGCAGGTTCAGCAACGGGTTTACGTGGTTTATTAAGTTACATTTTAGGTAGTTTCTCTGGTACTGCATTATTTGGTATTTTGGCTGATAAATTCGGTTGGGATGCAGGTTTCTACCTATTATTATTCGCTGTAGCAGGCTGTATTTTCTGTTGCTATATGACACATTTAGGTGTGTTACGTTTAGAGCGTAAAAAAGCACAGGCAGCAAACAACGCATAAAAACTCATAAGATAAAAAAAGACGAGTTTATTATTTAAACTCGTCTTTTTTATTACATTAACACTTATTTCCAAATATGGTTATTTAACCCGAGTTCTTTCACCATATCTGTAAAGCCTTTGATACTCGAAATATAATCACGAATCGTATTGTCTTCTAGCAATGACTTTTCAAAGGACGGTTCAAAACTATTCTTTCCTAAATTAAGTGCAATTATCACTTCTCGGTTACGAAGCACCATCGAAATAGGGCAATTAAATTTCTCTTTCAGTCCACAAAAACGTTCCATTAACTTAGGCGATAAAGCATATCTAGCTAAAATTTGATCTTCAGTAAACACATCAAAGTAACGATTAAAAGAGGGATTATCCATCAAGGCAATTTCACCTTCTTTTCTTAAACCCGCTTCCTTCTTATCGCAAACATAAATCCAATGAGCCAGTTCTTTAGGAAAAGTGGCTTTAAATAAAATTCCTTGAAAATTCTGAGCAGCTAATGCCTTAACGGATTTCTCTTTCAACGACATATTAAATGCTGAAAAATCACAGATTTCAACTTCAGTTTGATTAAACTCACCAAAGATTAAATCTTCACTACGGAATGTCGCGGGACCACTATCATAAACAGAGAGAAAATCAGCAATACTCAGGCCTCTATCTGCGTTAAAGTGGAAACCAAACTTCTGGACAATCGTATTAATCACTCGCGTTTTAAATTCTGCGATAAAGCGCTTATATTTAAAAAATAAATGACGAAAAGAATAAATGAGTACACCAAGGATCAACGCGGTACTTAAGAGATACCCATTCCCTATCGTTCCGATGAGGAAAAATAACCCAACGCATAGCATAATAATCCACTTATTGATGAGCGATTTTATAGCTAAACGTTCCTCATCTAATTTTTCCAATCCAAGAAAACGAATCCCTTCAATCTCTTTTGGTGTACTCATGGTTTGTCCACTTATTGTTTAAATAAATTACCCACATTAGGCACTTCAGCTTCATTCTGAGGAATATCGAAAAATGTTCCTTTCTGGAAATTAAACAAGTTTGCGATTAAATTTGACGGGAACATTTCCACCGCATTGTTATACTCTTCAACTGCTGAATTATAAGTACGTCTTGCTGCAGAAATTTGCTCTTCCACATCACTAAGTGTGGTCTGAATTTGCAAAAGATTTTGATTGGCTTTGAGATCCGGATAATTTTCTAGACGAACCTGTAAATTACGCAATAAACCCGAAATCTCATTATTGAGTTGGAATTTTTCACTTGTAGAATGGGCTGATTTAGCACTTTCACGTAACGTCACAATACGCTCAAGCAGGCTACTCTCATGTGACATATATTCCTTTGCGGTGGCGACAAGGTTTGGCAACAAATCATAACGACGCTTTAACTGAACATCCACACTGGCTTCAACACTGCTCACCTGGTTACGTTTTCTAATCAATTTGTTATACATTGAAATAGTGAAAACTAAACCGAGAAGGACAATACCTACAACTATATTCATCATTATTTCTCCATAGAAAATTTTCCCTACTCAGTATAGGGAAAAGCACAATAAAATCTATTCACTTAGACAATATTTTGTTGATAAAAATCAATAAAACCAAGAATTTAGTTTTATCCATTTCCCCCATTCATATCACCCAGAAGTGCGGTCAATATTCACGAAGTTTTTCAGAGCCCAAATCCTTACTTTATTATTATGATTTAGTGTACAAAAAATGGACTCCAAGTGAATACCGCCCCAACAAATAGCAATCATTCTCAACAATCAAGTAAAAACAATCACTTACCCACTTATTTTGTAAGGAAAATAAGGGTATTTTTGATTACGATCAAATAAATCTCCTGCATCAAGGCATATCATAGTTAGATTAACCATACAAGTAACGTGCCAATTGGAGTGATTATATGCAACGAAGTGATGGATTATTTTCTGCTTTAGCAGAGGTTTCCCGTCGGGATTTTATGAAGTTATGTACCGCACTTGCGGCGACTATGGGGTTAAGTTCAAAAGCGGGGGCAGAAATGACCGCTGCTTTAACCGAACCTAAACGCCCACCAGTACTATGGATTGGTGCGCAAGAATGTACGGGTTGTACTGAATCCTTGCTACGGGCCACCCACCCAACAGTAGAAAACTTGGTATTGGAAATGATTTCCTTAGAATACCACGAAACCCTTTCTGCAGCCTTCGGGGAACAAGCTGAAGATAACAAACACAATGCAATTAAACAGTATTATGGAAAATATGTTTTAGTCGTAGATGGATCTATTCCGGTGAAAGACGGCGGCGTCTATTGTATGGTAGCAGGTAAACCGATTGTAGAACACATCCAAGAAGCTGCTAAAGGGGCTGCGGCGATTATTGCGATCGGTTCTTGTGCGGCATGGGGTGGCGTACCTTCTAGTGGTGGTAACCCAACTGGTGCAAGCAGCCTATCTGAAGTATTACCAAAAGGCACGCCGGTGATTAATATTCCAGGTTGCCCACCAAATCCACACAACTTCCTTGCAACTGTCGCTTATATTCTTACTTATAAGAAACTACCCGCAATGGATAAATTAAATCGTCCATTATTCGCTTACGATCGCTTAATTCACGAAAACTGCTATCGTCGTCCGCACTTTGATGCAGGTCGTTTTGCCAAAGAATACGGCGATTACGGTCACCGCAACGGTTGGTGTTTGTATCATCTTGGTTGTAAAGGGCCAGAAACTTACGGCAACTGCTCTACCTTAGAATTCTGTGATGTCGGTGGTAATAACTGGCCGGTTGGTATCGGGCACCCTTGCTATGGTTGTAACGAAAAAGGTGTCGGCTTTACCAAAGGTATTTTCCAATTAGCGGGCGTAGAAAACCCTACACCACGCGTTGAAAAACCAGATGTTAATAATACCGAAGGTTCAGGTGCAACCATGACCGCCATTGGTTTGTTAGGCGGTGCAGCTGCAATCCTAGCAGGCGTGAGTGTTGTGACCTTACGCGAATTAAGCGCTCAACATAAAGCTCGTTCTGAAGCTAAAGCTGCAGAGAAAGAAGAACATACAGGTAAATAATAATGGATAGACGAAAATTTCTAAAAGCGGGTATGCTTGGCGGAATCGCATCTACTTTGCCTGTATCAAATGTGCAGGCATCGGAAGCGGTTGAGCCTATTCCCGGCGCACTTGGAATGCTTTACGACTCTACCCTTTGTGTAGGTTGTCAAGCATGCGTGGCTGAATGTCAAAACGTGAACCACACCCCCGTGAATCCAAAAGGTGATCAAACTTGGTCAAATAACGATAAGCTCACGCCATTTACTCGTAACGTGATTCAAGTATGGAGCGATGGTGACGGCACAAACAAAGACAAAACAGAAAATGGCTATGCTTACGTGAAAAAACAATGTATGCATTGCGTTGACCCTAACTGCGTTGCCGTTTGCCCTGTTCAAGCACTCACCAAAGATCCCAAAACGGGTATCGTGAAATATGATCCCGATATTTGTACTGGTTGCCGTTATTGTATGGTAGGTTGTCCATTTGATGTACCAAAATACGATTACGACAATCCATTCGGTGAAATCAGCAAATGTGAACTCTGTAACCAAAAAGGCGTTGAACGCTTAGACAAAGGTGAATTACCTGGTTGCTGTCATGTTTGTCCGACTGGTGCGATTATTTTTGGTACACGTGAAGAATTATTGGCAGAAGCGAAACGTCGTTTAAGCTTATTACGTGGCACCGAATATGATTACCCACGTCAAAGTGTCAATAGCACAGATAAATACCGTGCTACCGTGCCGGCATATCAATATCATATCTATGGTGAAAAAGAAGGTGGTGGTACACAGGTACTCGCCTTAAGTGGTGTGCCTTTTACTAACCTTGGTTTACCAGACTTAGATGAAGTCGCGACAGGTTCTCGTGCGGCGCATTTACAACACTTCTTGTATCGCGGTTTAGCATTGCCATTAGTCGCACTTGCCGGTTTAACCTTTATGACTTACAAAAATATGCATGGCGATAAAATCGCTGAGCGTATTGCAGCACAAAAAGAAGCCATGCGTCAGGCACGCAAGGAAATCGAAGAAGCGGAGGATGAGCATCATGAGTAATCCACGTCCGGTAGGCGGTCGCCTTGTTTCTGCCGCAATTCTCTTTTTTGCACCACTTGCTGTGCTTTGCGTTTTATTAATTTTAAAACGTTTGGTTTTCGGTATTGGTTCTGTGACCGCACTTAATGGCGGTTATCCTTGGGGTTTATGGATTGCCTTTGACTTACTTGTCGGTACAGGATTTGCCTGTGGCGGTTGGGCACTCGCTTGGACCGTGTATATTTTCAATAAAGGGAAATATCACGCTCTTGTTCGCCCAGCATTGCTTGCAAGTTTATTCGGCTATTCCCTTGGTGGTTTATCTATCACCATTGATATGGGGCGTTATTGGCATTTGCCGTATTTCTACATTCCAGGCCAGTTCAACACGAACTCTGTTCTATTTGAAACAGCATTTTGTATGACGGTGTATATCATCGTAGTGACCCTAGAATTTGCCCCTGTATGGCTTGGTTTCTTCGGCTTGAAAAAATGGTTTAATAAACTGAATAAAATCATGTTTTTCATTATTGCCTTGGGTGCCTTGTTACCAATGATGCACCAATCTTCAATGGGTTCCTTGATGATTGTAGCTGGTCACAAAGTCCATCCGGTATGGCAAAGCTATGAAGCACTACCAATTCTCTCCTTGCTGACTGCTTTCATTATGGGCTTCTCTATTGTGATTTTTGAGGGGTCTTTAGTTAAAGCGGGTCTTGCAGGAAAAACACCAGATGAACGTCATTTATTTACTCAATTAGCACGCGTTACCGCAGGATTAATTTTCTGTTTCTTAGCGGTGCGTTTTGGTGAGTTGATTTATCACGACAAACTGCAAATGGTTATGGGTTTCGATAAATTAACTAAATTTGAAGCATGGATGTTCTGGATGGAAGTTTGGTTGATGGTATTACCATTGCTGACCCTCTTCCTTGGGGAGAAAAAATCAGATTCCCGTTGGTTATTTATTTCGGCATTAAGCATGTTACTCGGTGCAGCATTATGGCGTATGAACTATTCGCTTATCATGTATAATCCGGGCAACGGCTATCAATATTTCCCATCTGCGGAAGAATTGCTTATTTCAATCGGTTTCGTATCTATTGAAGTATGTGCCTATATTTTAATCATTCGTTTATTCCCTGTATTACCGGTATTTAAAGAAAAACATACCGAAGACTCAGAAAAAATTATTGCCGAAAAAGCGGCATTCAGCCAAAAAGTTAGCGGAGCAGAATAATGTCAGAAAAAAAACGTATCTCAATTGACCCAATTACCCGTATTGAGGGTCATTTACGTATTGATTGCGAAATTGAAAACGGTGTTGTCACCAATGCTTGGTCATCCGGTACCATGTGGCGCGGTATGGAAAATATCGTAAAAGGTGCCGATCCACGTGATGCATGGATGATTATGCAACGTATTTGTGGTGTATGTACCACAGTACACGCGATTATCAGTGTGCGTGCTGTAGAAGATGCTATCGGTGCTAAAGTACCTGTCAATGCACAATACATTCGTAACATGATTCTAGCTGCACACAGCATTCACGACCATATCGTGCATTTCTATCAACTCTCTGCAATGGACTGGGTGGATATCACCGCTGCACTAAAAGCTGATCCTGAAAAAGCGGCAGATATGCTAAAAGGTGTCTCTACATGGTCATTAAACAGTGCTAACGAATTCCGCAACGTACAGAAAAAAATCCAAGCATTAGTGGATAGCGGACAACTTGGTATTTTCGCTAACGGTTACTTCGGTCATGCTGCAATGAAGCTTCCACCAGAAGTCAATCTCATTGCCGTCGCACACTATTTGCAAGCTCTTGAATGTCAACGTGATGCTAACCGCGTGGTGGCATTACTCGGTAGTAAAACACCACATATTCAAAACTTAGCGATTGGTGGCGTAGCAAACCCAATTAACTTAGATTCCCAAGCAGTACTAAACCAAGAACGCCTCATGTTTGTGAAAGCGTGTATCGATCGCTTAACTGACTTTATCAACCAAGTGTATAAAGTAGATGCAGCAGTATTTGCGGCTTACTATCCTGAATGGTTAAGTCTTGGTAAAACATCAGGCAACTACTTATCTGTACCTGAATACCCAATTGATGCAGATAACTCTAAATTCATGTTGAAAGGTGGTTATATCGAAAACGGCGATTTATCAACTTTCCGTGCAATCGACCAACAAAAAGATGAGTTCGTTGTAAAAGGCATTAAAGAAAGTGGTAAACACGCTTGGTACGAAGATGATGAGCCATTAGAACCTTGGGCGGGCTTAACTCGTCCGAAATATACCGGCTGGCAAGATGATGGTAAATACTCTTGGGTAAAAGCACCAACCTTCTACGGTAAAGTTGTCGAAGTGGGTCCTCTCGCCTATTTAATGTGTGGTTTGGCTGCGAATGATACGCCAACTGTCAACCACTTCAATGAATTAAAAGGCATTTATGAAAAATTGACTGGTAACACGTTAACTACCGATCAATTACATTCTACCCTTGGACGTATTATCGGTCGTACCGTGCATTGCTGTGCGATCAACGACATTTTAAGCGCTCAATGGCAAATGCTCATTGATAATATCGCTAAAGGTGATATGACGGCGTATATCAAAACAGATATTCCAGCAAGCGGTGAATTCCGTGGTGTTGGTTTCGGTGAGGTACCACGTGGTATGCTTTCTCACTGGGTTGTCATCAAAGACGGTCGCATTGAAAACTACCAAGCCGTTGTACCATCTACATGGAATGCGGGTCCGCGTAATGAACAAGACCAAATGGGTCCTTATGAGCTTTCCATTATTGGTACACCGGTGGCTGACCCAACTAAACCGTTAGAAGTGGTCAGAACCATTCACTCTTTCGACCCTTGTATGTCCTGTGCTGTGCACGTAGTTAATACCGAAAACGGCGAAGTGACTGAAGTGAAGGTGTTGTAATGAAGCCGTTAATTCTTGGCGTCGGCAATATTTTGTTAAGTGATGAAGGTGTCGGTGTGCGTGTTGTGCAGGAGCTTGAAAAACGCCCTGAAATTCAACCGCACTTTGACATCATCGATGGTGGTACTTGTGGCATGGAATTACTGGATGCGATGGCAAATCGCGAGCATTTGATTATTGTCGATGCCGTGCTTGCTAACAAACAACCAGGTGAGATTATCGTGTTGCATGACGAGCAAGTGCCAACCTTTTTCTCTCGCAAAATTTCGCCACACCAACTCGGCATTTGTGATGTACTTTCTGCAATGAAATTAACGGACGAATTTCCAAAACACCTTTGCCTCATCGGTATCCAACCAGAATCGCTAGAATCTGGCATTGGTTTGACGGAAACAATACAAAACGTGTTGCCAAAGATTTTTGAGACGTTAAATCAAGTCATTAAGGAATACGGCTTAAATCTAGATTCCCCTCTTTAGAAAAGAGGGGCTGGGGAAGATTTGACTTAATTAATCGAGACAAGTGTTAAATCTCCCCTAACCCCTCTTTACAAAAGAGGGGAATTTTCTTTAAGGTTTCGCCAGAATTCTTTAATCTTATTAATATTGAAAAATAAACCATGTATAGACACGAAAAAACACCTGACAAAAAGCAAAGCTTTTTGAACGTTGGCTTTGCCAACGGCTCTGAAGGAGCGAGTAAATCTTCAGGATTTACGAGTAAAAACTCTACCGCACTTTTAACCTCTGTTACTGGCTTTGAAGAAAACCCAACGGAGATTTTCCTTGCCGAAATGCAAAACATTGTACCTGAAATGCAAGATCTCCCTTTTTATCACAAAGGCGTCGAATGTTTCTGCCCTAAATTTGTTTTATTCGAAGACCAATGGATTGGCACAGTATTAACCCCGTGGATGATGAGTGTGGTGATTCTACCTGGCCCTCAACAACAATGGGAACCACGTGAATTAGGTGATAAACTCACTGTACAACTACCGTACAAAGCACTCACTTTCACCGTTAGTAGTGTTGAAAATGTACCGCAATATTTAAGTTGCTCTTTACATTCACCACTCGACCCGAATCTGACTAACGAACAAGCGGTTCAACTTACACAAGATTGTTTGCGTATGGTTTTATCCATCCCAACCGCACAGCCGACATTTAATTCTGATCGCCGTAATCTATTTAAGGCCATGATCAAATAAATGTTATCTGCAAACAGTTAATAAAAATGGGCAAAGTAAAATAACTTACTTTGCCTATTTTGCTTTCCATCCCACACAAAGTGCGGTCAATTTTTGCTTAATTTTTCAAATTAATACAACACACGCGCTTTGATTGTGCCTTCAATCTCACGAAGTTTCGCCAATAATGGTGATGCATCATCTGTTTCAACATCCACAACCACATAACCAATTTTCGGATCAGTTTGTAAATATTGTGCTGCAATATTGAGATTAGCTTCAACGAAAATTTGGTTCAGTTTGTTTAATACACCTGGACGGTTTTCGTGAATATGAAGTAAACGTTTTGTACCAACGTGTTCTGGCAAGGATACTTCAGGGAAATTCACAGAAGAAAGGGTTGAACCGTTATCTGAATATTTCACAAATTTACCCGCTACTTCAAAACCAATGTTTTCTTGCGCTTCCGCGGTTGAACCACCGATATGCGGGGTTAAGATCACATTATCAAATTTACGTAGTGGTGAAACAAACTCTTCATTGATTGATGCAGGCTCAACAGGGAATACGTCAACCGCTGCACCACGAACTTTACCTTGTTCAAGCGCAGCTGCTAAAGCATCAATATCCACTACCGTACCACGTGCTGCATTGATCAAAATAGAATCTTGTTTTAATTGCGCAATACGTTCAGCACTCATTAAATTACGAGTTGAAGGTAAATCTGGTACATGAAGCGAAATCACATCACAAGAACCCAATAACTCTTCAAGTGTGTGTAATTGTTTTGCATTACCCAATGGCAATTTATTTTCAATATCGTAGAAATATACTTCCATCCCTAGAGATTCCGCAATAATACTTAATTGCGAACCAATATGGCCGTAACCCACGATACCTAATTTTTTGCCGCGCACTTCATGAGAACCCACTGCCGATTTATTCCATAAACCACGATGCACATCTGCATTCGCTTGAGGAATATTGCGCATTAAGAGCAAAATCTCACCCAACACTAATTCAGCCACAGAACGTGTATTAGAGAATGGCGCGTTAAATACTGGAATCCCACGCATTTTTGCTGCATTAAGATCCACTTGGTTGGTACCGATACAGAAACAGCCAATAGCAATAAGCTTCGGCGCAGCTTCAATCATTTCAGCGGTTAATTGGGTACGTGAACGTAAGCCGATAAAATGCGCATCTTTAATGGCTTCTTTTAGCTCATTACCATCTAGGGCTTTTTTGTAAAAGTCGATGTTGGTGTAGCCCGCCGCATGTAAGGTATCTAATGCACTTTGGTGCACGCCTTCTAATAGCACAAATTTAATTTTTGATTTGTCGAGTGAGACTTTGTTTGTCATGTTTGCTTCCTTATTTTTATTAATCAATAATTTTTGCGCCGTCTGGTGTACCGACAATCACAATATCCGCCCCACGTAAGGCAAAAATACCATTTGTTACCACACCCGCGACATTATTCAATTCTTTTTCCATTTCCACTGGATTTAAAATTGCGAAGTTATGTACATCTAAAATCACGTTGCCATTATCAGTCACCACGCCTTCACGATATTCTGGCGCACCACCAAGAGAAACTAATTTACGACCAACTTGTGAACGTGCCATTGGAATCACTTCTACTGGCAATGGGAATGTGCTGCCTAACACATCCACTTGTTTACTAGAATCCACGATACAAATAAATTTTTTCGCTAAAGCAGCCACAATTTTTTCGCGAGTCAGTGCCGCACCGCCGCCTTTGATCATCATTTTTTGTGGATTAATTTCATCTGCGCCATCCACATAAATATCTAAACTTGATACATCGTTAGCACTAAACACTTCAATGCCCTGTTTACGTAATAATTCTTCTGAGGCTTTAGATGCGGCCACCGCGCCTTGAATTTGATCTTTTAATTCACCTAAGGCTTCAATAAAACAATTCACTGTTGAACCACTTCCCACGCCAACAATGGTATCGGGCTTAACATATTTTAACGCCGCACGTGCCGCTAATTTTTTCATTTCTAATTGGTCCATTTTTCTCTCCCTTTTAAATCGAGGATAACAACGTAAACGTTTGCCTTACTTTAATACGACACTATTAAATAAACAAGTGTAAAAATTTATTCGTGATGATGAAAAAATTTTATTCATCTAAAAAAAGCGCTAACAGCTCGTTCAAGAACAATTTCCCGTGTTCGGTGACTTGCCAAGAATCCAGTGTTTCGACGATATAATTCTGTTGAATGGCAAAATCAATTTGATTTTTGACCGCACTTTGCGAAAGCCCCGTGTAATGCTCAAACTCTTGTTTTGGCACCGCTTCCAATAAGCGGAAGCGATTCATGAAGAATTCAAAAGCGCGGTCATTTTTTTCCACGTTTTTTTCTTCATAAAGGTATTCACCACGCAAATAGCCTTTTGGATGCTTCGTTTTAGAAAAACGTAAAATATCGCCATCAGGAAAAGTCAGTTTTCCATGTGCGCCACAGCCTATCGCCAAATAATCCCCGAATCGCCAATAATTCAGATTGTGCTGACACTGAAAGCCCGGTTTCGCATAAGCGGATGTTTCATATTGTTGATAACCTGCTTCAGTTAAAAGTTGATGGCCTTGCTCAAAAATATCCCACAGCGCATCATCATCCGGCAATGTAGGCGGACGATAAGCAAACATGGTATTGGGTTCAATGGTGAGTTGATACCAAGAAAGGTGTGGCGGAGCAAGCTCAATGGCTTGTCGCAAATCATCCAAAGCTTCTTCAAGCGTTTGGTTTGGCAAGCCGTGCATTAAATCTAGATTGAAACTTTTTAACCCAGAAACTTTCGCCAAACTGACCGCACTTTTAGCCTCCGCCGCATTATGAATGCGCCCTAAACGTTGTAATTTATCGTCATTAAAACTTTGGATGCCCATGGAAATACGTGTTACGCCAGCATCCACATAGCCTTTAAAACGCTCCGCTTCGACAGTGCCAGGATTGGCTTCCATGGTGATTTCAATATTCTCTGAAAAAGGAATACGACGTTTAATTTCTGCTAATAACAACTTGATACTTTCCGCTGAAAATAAACTCGGCGTGCCACCACCAATAAAAATTGAATGAAGTGGCCGATTTTGAATACTACCCTGATATTTCTCTAAGTCTGTCTCAAGATCGGCGATCAGATGTTGCACATATTCTTGTTCAGGGATTATGCCTTTCTGTGCATGCGAATTGAAATCACAATAAGGGCATTTCTGCACACACCAAGGAATGTGAACATAAAGGGAAAGAGGAGGAAATTTTTGCATAATTAAAAGTCAAAAGGGCTTGTTTTCACAAGCCCTAAAATGAGTCATTAATTGACCGCTCTTGCTGTTTTAGTCGCAGCTTTACGGCGTGGTGCTTTCGCTTTCGTTTCCACTTTCACGAATTCAATGCCTTCCGGTGGATTCTCTAACGCTAAGCCTAACACTTCATCAATGGTTTCTACCGCATGAATCGCTAGATTTTCTTTCACGTTATCTGGAATTTCTTCCAAATCTTTCACATTATCTTTTGGAATCAATACAGTTTTAATGCCTCCACGATGTGCCGCAAGTAATTTTTCTTTCAATCCGCCAATTGGTAATACTTTACCGCGTAGGCTGATTTCACCCGTCATCGCGACATCAGCACGCACTGGGTTACCCGTTAAGCAAGAAACCAATGCAGTACACATTGCGATACCTGCACTTGGACCATCTTTTGGTGTGGCACCATCTGGCACGTGAATGTGAATATCACGTTTTTCATGGAATTCAGAATTGATACCCAATTTTTCAGCACGTGCACGGACTACGGTCATCGCTGCTTGGATCGATTCTTTCATCACATCGCCTAATGAACCAGTGAAGGTTAATTTACCTTTGCCCACCACTGACGCAGTTTCAATAGTCAGTAAGTCACCGCCCACTTCTGTCCACGCAAGGCCTGTTACTTCGCCTACACGGTTTTGCGTATCCGCTTTGCCAAATTCAAAACGTTTCACACCAAGATAATCATGCAAGTTATCTGAATTAACGGTAATGGATTTCACTTTTGGATTGACCAATAAATTCTTCACCGCTTTACGACAGATTTTAGAGATTTCGCGCTCTAACCCACGCACACCGGCTTCACGGGTGTAATAACGGATAATATCTAAAATGGCGTTTTCTTCGATGGTTAATTCACCTTTTTTCAATCCATTACGTTCAATTTGTTTTTGTAACAAATGACGCATCGCAATATTGAGTTTTTCATCTTCGGTATAACCAGAAAGACGAATCACCTCCATACGATCTAACAATGGACCTGGAATATTCATGGAGTTTGAGGTTGCCACGAACATCACATCAGACAAATCGTAATCCACTTCAAGATAATGATCGTTGAAGGTGGTATTTTGTTCTGGATCAAGCACCTCTAACAAGGCTGACGCAGGATCACCTCGCATATCCGAAGACATTTTATCGATCTCATCAAGCAAGAAGAGTGGGTTTTTCACGCCAACTTTTGCCATTTTTTGAATCAATTTACCCGGCAATGCACCAATATAAGTTTTACGGTGACCACGGATTTCTGCTTCATCGCGTACCCCACCTAATGCCATACGCACATATTTACGACCTGTTGCATTCGCAATAGATTGACCTAGTGAGGTTTTACCTACCCCTGGTGGCCCGACTAAGCAAAGGATTGGGCCTTTGATTTTGTTTAAGCGAGCTTGTACCGCAAGGTATTCTAAAATGCGTTCTTTCACACGTTCTAAACCGTAGTGATCCGCATCTAAGACTTGTTGTGCTTTTGCGATATCTTTCTTCACTTTAGTGCGTTTATGCCATGGTACTTGAAGCATCCACTCAACATAGCTACGCACCACCGTCGCTTCCGCAGACATCGCTGACATCATTTTGAGTTTTTGTAACTCACTCTCTACTTTTTCGCGCACATCTGCCGGCATACCTGCCGCTTCAACCTTTTGACGAAGTTGCTCAACTTCATCAATGGTATCTTCGCTTTCGCCTTCGTCCATTTCTTTGCGAATTGCTTTAATTTGTTCGCTAAGATAATAGTTACGTTGGCTTTTCTCCATTTGTTTTTTTACACGGCCACGAATACGTTTTTCAACTTGAAGAATATCCGCTTCAGATTCCATCATGCCGAGCAAGTATTCTAAACGCTCTTGCACATCTGCAAGCTCTAATACGCTTTGTTTATGACGAACGGTCACTGGAATATGCGCAGCCATGGTATCCGCTAAACGATCGGCATCATCAATGCGTTGAAGTGCACCTAAAACATCAGCAGGGATTTTTTTATTAAGTTGCAGATAGCTTTCAAATTCATTTAAAACGGCAGCCTTCACCACATCTAATTCTTTTTCATCACCAAATGTGGTTTCAATTGGTGTGACTTCCGCAGAAAAATGGTCTTCACCATCATTTAATTGATTAATTTTCGCGCGCTGTTGCCCTTCCACCAACACTTTCACTGTGCCGTCTGGCAATTTTAATAATTGAATAATATTGGCAATCGTCCCAACATCGAATACATCATTAACGGTAGGTTCTTCTAAATCCGCTTGCTTTTGTGACACCAATAATAATTGTTTGCCCTCATTCATGGCTTCATCAAGGGCACTAATGGATTTTGCGCGCCCAACAAAAAGTGGCATCACCATATAAGGGAAAACGACAACATCCCGTAATGGCAATACAGGAAGTGTACGTTGTTGAGTTCTTTTGGCGTTCATAGTTATCTCTCCTACATCAATTCTATAATTTCATTGAATATGGGGATGAGTTGCATAAATTCAAGGTAGGATTTGGCATATTAAGGAGAAATCGAAAAATAGGCAAGTAAAGAACCACCTTTATTGATGGTTAATTGGAAAAACCATGGAATACAGGTACAATAAGTGCGGTCAAAAATCACCATGATTTTTCCAATAAAAAACGTTTGAAAAAAATAACCGCACTTTATCCATTATGACAACAAAACAAACTATTACTTTCGCGACCTTTCAAGAATTACTACCCGATTCTTGTAATCATCCATTAAAAAAACAATTAAGGGATAAAGCCCGTTATTACGGACGAAAATTTTTATTTAAAAAACAATGTGATGCATTGGTTAATTTCTTAAATACAAACCAAACTTGGATTCCGCTTTTTCAACAAAATCCATATCGTTTTAATGCATTGCTCGCGACCTATTGCGATAAACGTTTTTCTGCAACTGAGCGACTCAATGCCATTACCAATAATCTGTTAATGCTTGAAGAAAAAATGGGCGTAGAATTTTGCCAAAAACTACTCCAAGAAAAATCCCTTTTATTGGCACAATTAACGGATCAACTTGGTATTTATTTTAATATCAATCAGATTGACCCTTTTGAAGGGTATTTTTCTATTAACTTAAAAGACAATGATGGACGTAGCATTTATGATGCTTCTTTCACCTTCTTAAAGCCAAATAAGTTACTTATTGCCTCAATCCAAGGCCCTTCTTATGAAGAGGCGCAAGAAGCCGTAAAACAAGCCACAAAAGAATTACATGGTGTTCGTCCAATGTTTATGTTGATGAATGTTTTCCGCTTGTTAGCTGAAAAATGGCAATGTGAATTAATCGGTATCCCTCACACTTCACAAGGTAAATACCGTTTATCTGCGCGCAGTAAAATCCTATTCAACTACGATGAATTTTGGCAGGAAAACCAAGGTCAATTAAAAGGTCAATATTGGCAATTACCGCTTGAAAGTACCCGCAAACCGCTGGAAGAAATCGCTAGCAAAAAACGTTCTATGTACCGAAAACGTTATGAAATGTTGGATGAAATGTCCAAGAATATTTCAAATTTTGAAAGTAAACACGGTTAATTCCGTGTTTCTTTTTAGGCTAAGTACAAAATAAATATAAAAACAATAATCTATCAATATCGAATACCACACATAAAAAGTTGTAATACATCTTTAAAAAGCTTTTGCTCTCTTCCTTTATAGTAGAATTGGAGGCTGGCAGAATTTAATATTTCATCTATTTTTTGAATAAAAAGATCAATTAACATGACAGGGAAATCATCACGGATAATCTTGCGTTTTTGTAAAGTACCAAAAAAATAATGCATGTATTGATACTTCTCTTCTTCCATTTCTTTAAAAAACTCCCGTAATTCTCTATCCTGTTCGTGATGTAAATCATGTAAAACTGGTACTGAGTATAACGTTTCCATAGAATCTTGCTGCATTGATAAAATTTTTGTAATAATTTGACTTAGATCTGATTGACTATCTAGCAAATTATCAAAATCTTCTCGCATCTTATTTTTCTGTTCTTCAAAGATACACTTCACAAGTGCCT
>OOCP01001227.1_pt1 | contig 27658 bp, 26 predicted proteins | sample 1671511 | NCBI WGS metagenome assembly OOCP01 (sample SAMN06348164, study PRJEB24527) | human gut metagenome | biome: human gut; feature: ankylosing spondylitis patient; material: feces | host: Homo sapiens | place: China | collected 2015-10 | reverse complement strand
AAGCCGATGACAGCGACGGTCTTGCCGTCCAGCACGCCGAGGTTGCAGTCGGAATCGTAGTATTTCTTGATAGCCATAATCGTTAGTCTCCTTTTACATTAACTGGTTGGTTTATCTTCCGGTCTTGTATGCTCTGTTCTATCTTTCGCTCACCCTGAGCGGAAAAGCAATGTAATTATGCCCGTCTTGCGCCCGGCGGGGGCAGCTGGACGGAGCGCACCTCCTGCGGCGGCTTCTGGATATGCTGGTGCATCCCGCCGCGCTCCAGTGCAGTAACGCCGGTGCGGCACTGTTCAAGGATGTTGTAACCCTCGAACATTTTCAAAAATGCGTCCAGCTTGTCCGGCCGGCCGATGAGTTCAAACACCATGCTGTCCGGGGAAAGATCAATGATCTTTGCTTTGTAGATGCAGGCGATCTCCCGCAGCTCTGTGCGGTTGTGCACGTCCGATTCCACCTTGAGCAGCAGCAGCTCCCGCTCCAGCGATTTTTCGCTGTCCAGCACGAACACCTGCCGGGTGACTTCCAGACGCTCGGTCTGCAGTACCAGCTGCTGCAAAGCCTTTTCGTCGCTGGTAATGGTCACCGTGATGCGGCTGACTGCCGGGTCGTTGGTGGCGGACACCGTAAGGCTGTCGATGTTGAAGCCGCGGCGGCAGAACAGGCTGGACACCCGGGCCAGAACGCCGCTCTGGTTGTCCACCAGCAGGCTGATGACCCTGCGCTGATCAGATTCCATGATGCTGTGTCCTCCTTATTCCATGATGATGTCGTTGATATCGCCGCCGCCGGGGATCATGGGCAGCACCTTTTCGTCCTTGTCAATGATGCACTCGATCCAGGTGGGGCCCTTCTGCTGCAGGGCATCTGCAAAGGCTTCCTGAAACTCCGGCAGATTGGTGCAGCGGTAGCCCTTCAGGCCAAAGCCGTCTGCCAGCTTGACAAAATCGGTCTTGCGGTGGGGGTCGGTCTGGCTGTAACGCTTGCCGTAAAAGGTGGTCTGCCACTGGCGCACCATGCCCAGCACCGAGTTGTTAAAGATGACCGTGATGATGGGCAGCTCGTAGCTGACGGCGGTGCAGGCCTCATTCAGGTTCATGTGGAAGGAGCCGTCACCGGTGAACATCACCACGCGCTGCTGACGCCCCAGTGCCATCTGGGCACCAATGGCGGCACCGTAGCCAAAGCCCATGGTGCCAAGGCCGCCGCTGGTGATAAAGCCGCGGCTCTTAGTGTGGCGCAGGTACTGTGCTGCCCACATCTGGTGCTGACCCACATCGGTAACATACACGGCGTCGGGGCCGCACTGGTTGCACACCTCGCCGATGACCTGATGGGGCATCAGCCGGGTGGGGTCGGACACAGGGTGGTAATCCTGTGCCTGCCAGCTCTGGATCATCGTCATCCATTCCGGGTGCTTGGCGGGCTTGATCTGGGGCAGCATGGCGTTCAGCACATAGGCTGCATCGCCCACGATGGAAAGATCCACGTCCACGTTCTTGCCCAGCTCGCTGGCGTCAATATCGATCTGGATGATGGTGGCGTTCTTGGCAAAGGTCTTGGGGTTCAGCGCCACACGGTCGGAAAAGCGGGTGCCCACCGCGATGAGCACATCGCACTCTGCCACCGCCCGGTTGGAGGTGTAGCAGCCGTGCATCCCCAGCATGCCCAGATTCATCGGGTCGCCATAGGGCACAACGCCTGCCGCCATCAGGGTGTAGGTAGCAGGGATCTCCGCCTTGTGCAGCAGATCCCGCAGCGGCTGGCAGCTGGCTGCGCTGCGCACGCCACCGCCAAAGTACACCAGCGGACGCTGGGCGGCGTTGATGAGGTCTGCCGCCCAGTGCACCTGCTCCTCATTATAGGTAGTCACGGTGCGGATGGGCTCCGGCTGCTTGGGGGTGAACTCGCACACTGCTGCGGTCACGTCCTTGGGGATATCCACCAGCACCGGGCCCTTGCGGCCGCTCTGCGCAATGCGGAAAGCTGCCCGCATGGTATCGGCCAAGTCCTCTACCCGGCGCACCGTGAAGTTATGCTTTGTGATGGGCACCGTAATGCCCTCGATGTACGCTTCCTGAAAGCCGTCCCTGCCAATGCTGCTGGTGGGCACGTTGCCGGTAAAGGCCACCATGGGCACCGAGTCCATATAGGCGGTGGCAATGCCGGTGACCAGATTGGTGGCACCCGGGCCGCTGGTAGCCAGCACCACGCCGGTGCGGCCGGTGGCGCGGGCGTAGCCGTCCGCTGCATGGGCTGCGCCCTGCTCGTGGGCGGTAAGCACATGGGTGATGCGGTCGGCATTCTTATACAGCTCGTCGTAAAGGTTCAGCACAGCGCCGCCGGGGTAGCCAAAAAGAGTGTCCACTCCCTGCTCGCACAGGACCTCTACAAAGATCTGAGAACCATTCAACTGCATGGTGTTGCTCCTATTCCTGTTCCACTTCTTATCCATTCCCTCAGGGAGAGCTTTTGAAAAAGAAAAAGCCCTTGTCCCCTGCTTTCTTCAAGAGACAAAGACCTTGTAACATCAAGCTCTCTGCGGTACCACTCTCGTTGGCGTGCTGTGCACACCCTCTCACGGGCTTCCAACAAAGCCCTGCACGGTAACGGCTGCAACCGGCGCTGCTTACAAGGGTTTTGCACCCGTTGGGCAGGCTGCTCCGGGATGATTTTCCGCACGAAGCACTGACTGCCTTGCACCAGACGGCAGCTCTCTGAACAGTGGGGATCGTGTGGTACTTTTTCCCATCTGCGCATTTGTTGATGTAAATTATACTATAAACCGGGCTTTTGTCAATCGACAATTTGTAACCTGAATCAGCCGAAAGATGAAGCATTTTTAACACCCCTTGCATCCCCGCCCGAACCGCTGTATACTTTTGATATCCGCGTACCTGCGTTTTGTAGGGTATGTGCCAATGGAGAGGAAAAGGGATCGACCTATGAAATTAAGAGAATGGAATGCCCATCTGCATGGGCTTGTTGTGTTCCGCGCCCTGCTGAACGACCCTGTTGTGGCAAGGCTTTTAGACCTGACCGACCGCATGGAGGCGGGCAGCTCCTCCTACGGCCCGGTGTGCGATGCCGTGGCCGCCTTTGAGGCTGCGCTGTTCGAGTACACCACCAACTGGGGCAGCTACCTGAGCAGCGCCGTGCTGGAGGCCGAGACCATCTGCGTACGGCAGGCCGCCGCCGGGCAGCTGGACGCGCTGCTGCAAAGCGCCTTGGACAGCGAGCTGCAGTTTTTGCAGCAGCTGTGCGGACTGACGCTGGACGAGCTGTTCCAGACCGCCTACTCTGAACAGGCGCAGCGGCCGGAGCTGGCTTTCCTGCCCCGGTGGCAGACCTGTGAGCTCGACCTTGCCGCCGCCTACGCCCAGCGCATGAGCGAGGTGGGCAAAAAGGGCTACGGTATGTTTGCAAAGCACCATGTATTCACGGTGGAGAACGGCCAGCTTGTGCCGGTAAAATACCCCGACCCGCAGCGCCTTTCCGAGCTGCCCGGCTACGAGAAGGAACGGGAAAAGGTGATCGCCAACACAAAGGCTTTGCTGGCCGGGATGCCCGCCAACAATGTGCTGCTGTACGGTGACGCCGGTACCGGCAAATCCAGCGCAGTAAAGGCCATTGCCAACGAATTTGCGCCCGAGGGGCTGCGGCTGGTAGAGGTAAAAAAGAACCAGCTGTACCAGATCCCCGATCTGATGGATAAGCTGGCGGCAAACCCGCTCAAGTTCATCCTGTTCATCGACGACCTGAGCTTTACCGCCAACGACGACAACTTTGCCGCCTTGAAGGCCATCCTGGAGGGCAGCGTAGGCGGACGCGCCCAGAACATTGCGGTGTACGCCACTTCCAACCGCCGCCACCTGATCAAAGAAACCCTCTCGGACCGCACCGGTGATGACATCCACGAAGCCGACACCCGGCAGGAGCTGATGAGCCTTTCCGCCCGGTTCGGCCTGACGGTCACCTTCCAGCGGCCGGAGAAGGCACGGTTCGAGACCATTCTGGAGCAGCTTGCCAAGCAGCACAACATCCAGATGCCCACCGAGCAGCTGCTGCTCAAAGCCGAAGCCTTCGCTCTGCGTGCCGGCGGCCGCAGCCCCCGGGTGGCCAAGCAGTTCATCGAGCAATGCGAGGCCGGGGTGCAGAAGTAAAGACCTGCTTTCCGAACCTGATATCAAAAACGGGACACCAAAGCATCCGCAGATGCTCCGGTGTCCCGTTTTTCTTGTCTTTATTCGCTCAGTCCCGCACGGCGATGCACTCGATCTCCAGCTTTGCGCCCTTGGGGATGGCTGCCACCTGCACGCAGCTGCGGGCTGGGAACGGCTCGGCAAAGGCCTTGGCGTACTCTGCGTTCACTGCAGCAAAATCGTTGATGTCGGCCAGAAAGATCACCGTCTTAACCACGTTGTTCATGGAAAGCCCCGCCTCGGCCAGAATCGCCTTCAGGTTGGCAAGGCTCTGTGCGGCCTGCTGCTCCACGGTATCAGCCATGGTGCCGGTGGCTGGGTCTACCGGGAGCTGCCCGGAAACAAACACCATATTGCCCAGATCCAGTGCCTGACTGTAAGGGCCGATGGCGGCAGGTGCGTTGGCGGTAGATACGACTTTCATAGTAGCAGTTCTCCTTTGTTATAAAATCACAATTTAGAATGGCCTCCGCTTCGCTCTGGCCATAAATAGCGGAATCATTCTTTTTTATTTTGCTTTTGTCGTGCCCTGCGGGGCACGACAAAAGCATTTTTCACCGAAGGAGTCGGCACATGAAGCGGCATCTCAATCGCTGCCGTTTCGACCATGGCCTTTCTCGTGAAAAGGCAATCCAGAAAAGCCCGCAGGCTTTTCTGGATTGCAAATATAAAAATAAAATTTCCGCTGAATATAGCCAGAGCGAACGCATCGGCTATTCCAAATCGTCCAATTATCTCTATTATACTCTTTCGGTGACCAGCTGGAAACCGGCCTTGGTCAGCTCGGTGCGGATCTGCTCGATCTGGTCGGCATCGCGGGTCTCCAGCGTCAGCTTGAGGAAGCAGCTGGAGATGGGCATATTGGGGTCGGAGCCGTCATGCTGCACCGACACCACATTGCTGCCGCAGCGGGATACCACCTCGGCCACCTTTTTCAGCTGGCCGGGCTTGTCCTCCAGCGCGATGGTCAGGTTTGCCTTGCGGCCGCTCATCACAAGACCGCGGGTGATGACGCGGTTCAGGATGTTCACATCAATGTTGCCGCCGGAGATGACGCAGGCCACCTTTTTGCCCTCCACCGGCAGCTTGTGGAACAGCACTGCCGCCACCGGCACAGCACCTGCACCCTCAGCCACCAGCTTCTGGTTCTCCATCAGGGAGAGAATGGCCGCCGCCGTCTCGTCCTCGGTCACGGTAACGATATCGTCCACATACTGCTCGCATAGCTGATAGGTCAGCTCGCCCGGGGTCTTGACCTGAATACCGTCCGCAAAGGTGGAAGCAGATTTCAGGGTCTGGTACTTGTGCTCGTGCAGGCTGCGGTACATACTGGGGGCACCCTCGGCCTGTACGCCGTACACCTTGACCTCCGGGCGCAGGGTCTTGATGGCAAAGGCAATACCGGAAATCAGTCCGCCGCCGCCCACCGGCACCACCACAGCATCCACATCCGGCAGCTGGTCAAGGATCTCCAAGCCGATGGTACCCTGCCCGGCGATGACCTGCTCGTCATCGTAGGGGTGGATAAAGGTCATGTCGTACTCCTTTTGCAGCTGCACGGCCTTGTCGTGGGCTTCGTCGTAGGTGCCGGGCACAAGGCAGACCTCCGCGCCCAGATTTTTGGTGTTCTCCACCTTCATCAGGGGTGCGCCGTCCGGCATACAGACGATGCTGCGGATGCCGCGCCGGGTAGCGGCCAGCGCCACGCCCTGCGCATGGTTACCCGCAGAGCAGGCAATCACGCCCTTGGCGCTCTCCTCCTCAGAAAGCTGGCTGATTTTATAGTAAGCGCCTCGCACCTTAAAGCTGCCGGTGGCCTGCAGGTTCTCGGTCTTAAGGTACAGCTGGCAGTCCTTGGACAGCTTGGGGGCTTCAATGAGGTCGGTCTTGCGCGCTACGTCCTTCAGCACAAAGGCGGCGTGGTAGATCTTATCCAGAGTCAGCATGACAGATACTTCCTTTATTTTTCGTGATGTCATCCAGTATAAGTTACAAAAATTGTTTTGTCAAATGAATTTCATTCACGATAAAAGATGTAAAAAAGAGAAAGACAATGGTAAAACCACTGCCTTTCTCTTTTTATTCTCATTATCGCCCACGGCCACCGCCGCCGCCATGGCTGGAACCACCGCCCATGCCACCGAAGCCGCCGCCAAAGCTGCCGCCGCCGAAACCGCCGCGCCCGGCACCGCCCCCGAAGGAGCCGCCGCCCATGCCGCCAAAGCCGCCGTAGAAGCCGCCCGGCGGGGGCGGCGGCGGGCCGCGACGTCTGCGGGGAGGCCGCGGGCCGCCGAAGCACCACAGCCAGCCGCAGGGGCTGGCAAAAACATAGGCCACCGACCGGATGATGACGATAAGCAGCACAACGCTGACCACAAGAGTCAGGATGTCGGTCAGGGCGCTGCCGCCGCTGCTCTGCCCGCCCTGATAGCCGGGCTGCACGGTGCTGCCGTTACCGGTGCCGCCGGAAAGGCTGACCCCGTAAATATCCGCGATGGTGTTTGCCACGTTGCGGGCACAGGTGGTCACCGCGCCGTCATAATCCTTTGCGGCAAACTGATCCTCCATGGTCTGGGCGATGGCACTGGACTGCTTTGCCAGTGTGGTGTTGCGGAAGCCATCGCCATAGGTCAGGTAGTAGTCGCCGTCTGCATATTGCGCCGACTCCATCACAAGCAGGATCAGCACACCGTTATTGTTGGAGGACGAACCGATGCCCCACGCGTTGAAAGCCTGTGTGGCGTAATCCTCTGTGGAATCATTGCCCGTGTATTCTACTGTCAGTACACCGATCTGTGCACCGCTGCAGCTGGATTCCAGCTGGGCGTTCAGTTCGGTGATGGTCTGCACGGTGCTGCTGCTCAGCACACCGGCATCGTCCACCACGCACTCGTCCTTAGGCAGGCTGGGCAGCTGGGCGGCAAAGGCCGCCGGGCACAGCACTGCCGCACTGACCACCACGGCCAGCACCAGTGCGCTGATGCGTTTTGCAAAGTTTTTCATGCGAAGGGCTCAACCTCCTTCACGCCGGACAAAGCGCCCAGCACACTGGCCGGGAAGCCGCCGACTTCATTCTGATATTCATACACCGCCGTATTGTACTGCAAGGTACCAATGATGGTGGCCGCACTGTTGAATTGGCCGTACTGCCCCTGCACCGCGCCCATCTTCATGGGGTCATCGGCCTGCTCCTGCAACTTTGCATACAGCTGGTCGATGGCAGCGCCCAGTGCCTGATCGGCCTGATACAGCGCGTGCATCGTGCTACCCTGATAATAGGGCAGCGAGGTCAGCGTCTGGCTTTTGCCGCCGTTCTGCACCGCCTGCAGGCAAGCGGAGAAATCGTTCAGCGCAGTCTGTGCAGCCAGCACCTCGGCGCTGTCTGCACCAAGAGTATTGGAGGCGGTGGTCAGGATGTTCGCCGCCGTATTCTCCCGGGTGGTCAGCTCCTCGCTCAGGTTATAACCGTTGTCGGCGGCGACCCCTGCGGTGAACCACTGACGGGCAGTGTTGTACTTGCCGCGCAGCTTGGCGCTGCCAAAGCCGAAAAAAGCGGCCAGCATCACCACCACGCTCAAGGCCAGCGCCGCCGCCCGGGTGGAAAACGCTGCGGGCAGCTTTGCTTCCAGTGCGGCCAGCTTCTGCTGGCGGGGCGTCAGCGTTACGGCCTGCTCCGGCTTTGCCTTTTCGCGGTAGCTGCCCGCGTCAAAGCCGCCGGGAGCGGTTTGTTTGTTCTGAGAAAAATCAGCGTTTGCCATTTCAGCTCCGGATCTCCATCATTTTGGTTTTCAGTTCGTCCTCGATGCGGGTCAGCTCCTGCTCGGCGGCGGCGCGCTTTGCGCGGCCCTCGCTCTGGATCTTGTTCAGCTCGTCCAGCGTCTCGATCAGGCTCTTGTTGGTCTGCTGCAGGGTCTCGATATCCACGATGCCGCGCTGGCTCTCCTTGGCGGTCTCGATGGTGCCCAGCTTCAGCGCCTCGGCGTTCTTCTTCAGCAGGTCGTTGGTCATGTTGGTCACGGCGCGCTCTGCCTGCATGGCCTGCTGGCTGTGTGCCAGACCCAGTGCCAGCACCATCTGGTTCTTCCACAGCGGGATGGTGTTCACGATGGTGGACTGGATCTTTTCTGCCATCATGGTATTGTTGTTTTGCAGCAGACGGATCTGGGGGCCCATCTGCAAGCTGATGTTGCGGGTCAGTTCCAGATCATACAGCTTTTTCTCAAAGCGCTCGCACTGGTCGGCAAGGTCACGGGCGGCCTGTGCATCCTCCGGCAGACCGGAGACCTTGGCCTTATCCATAGCCTGCTGCAGTTCGTTGGCACGCACATCGGCCAGCTTTTTCTTGCCGGCAAGGATATACATGCTCAGCTCCTTGAAGTAGGCCATGTTCAGCTCGTACATTTTGTCCAGCATGGCGATATCCTTGAGCAGCTGCACCTGATGGGCTTCCAGCATGGACTGGATCTTTTCCACGTTGGTCTCGGTCTTGTCGTACTTGGTCTTGAGGGCATCCAGCTGGCTGGTCTTTTTCTTGAAGAAGCCCATAATGCCCTTTTGCTGCTCCTCATTGGCGTCAAAGCTCTTCAGCTCGCCAATGAGGTCGGTGATCATATCGCCCACCTCACCCAGATCCTTGGTGGACACCTTGGAGAGGGCTGCTTCGGAGAAATCGCCGATCTTCTTCTGGCAGGCAGAGCCGTACTGCAGCACCTGCTGGCTGTTGGTGATATCGATCTTCTGGGCAAACTGATCCACCATGGCCTGCTCCTCGGGGGTCAGGTTCACCTGTGCCTCCGGGGCAGGGGCAGCGGCGGGCTTTTCCTCCTGCGGCACAGCAGCGGGGGTGGGGTCCAGCGTCAGGGTGGGCACTGCGGGGGCATCCAGATCAAAGTTCAGAGTATTGTCAGCCATAAGTGATTCCTTCCTTTCAAAATCCCGAGGGAATGTTCCGTTTTTACTTGCTCAGACCCTGCCCTTTCAGCATATTCTGCAAAACGGTCAGGTCTGCGGACAGGTCCATGCTCTCTGCCGCGTACAGGGCATCCAGCTGGTTTTCAAAAGCCGTGGCAATGGAGGCGGCGTTGTGCTCCACCTCGGCGCGGATGGCGGCGGCGTTCTCGCCCCGCACACCCTGCTTTGCAAGCTTTGCGTACTGCTGCAGAACGTTTACGGCGTCCGGCAGATAGTAGTTGGCAAACCGGCGCACCTGCTTTGCCTTGGCGGGGTTTGCTTCCACGGCTTCCACGATGGAGCGTCCCGCCTTTTCCATACGGGTCATGGCGGCGGACAGCTGCGGGTCGGGTAAAGCCTCGTTCAGTGCGTGCAGGGTGTCCAGCTTCTGCTGGATATCGGTCAGCATCTGGTCCACATCCTCCACACCGGTGTGGAAGGGTACCTCGTGCTCCACCACCCGGGGCGGGCAGGTCTTTTTTGCCACGCCAAAGGCCACGGCGGCACCGCCCAGCGCCACCAGCAGTGCCCATAATTTGTATACCGGCAGCACCGCGCACAGTACCACGAACACCAGCGCCGCCGCATAAAAGGGCAGCACGCTGGGCTTTTGGGTGCGGATGATCTTGCTCATGGTCATTTCTCCTTGTCCGGGGCAGTGCGCCCCTTATGATATCCATAATACAACGTCCGCAAAAAAACGCAAGTATCCCGCAAAAGAATTTACAGCCTTGTCATCATTTTACGATCCAGTCCGCCAGCGCAGCGCCCCAAAGTTCCTCCAGCCGGGCGGAGCTGCAGGCGGCGTTGGCGGGGCTTGTACTTGGCAGACGGACAGCCGGGATGCCGGTAAGCGGCTGCTGATATTTTGTGTAGATACGGTAAGCTGTGGCACCGTTGCAGAACACCGCCCGGATGGGTGCTTTGCGCAGCAGCCCGGCGATATCGTTGGGCACCACATCCCGGATGGAGGCATCCGATGCGCCGGTGATGGTGCAGCTTTCCAGCGTATCCCACAGTGCCAGCCCGTGGCGCAAAAGCAGCTGCTTTTTGGCGGCGATATCCTCCCGCACGGGCAGCGGCTCCCCGGTCAGCGCCGCCAGCAGCGGCCAGAACCGATTTTGCGGATGGCCGTAATAAAAGGCCATCTCCCGGCTTTTGGGGCTGGGCCATGTGCCCAAGATCAGCGCCCGGCTGCGGTCATCGTACACCGGTGCAAAGCTCATAAGCTGCCGCCTGCGCTTTCAATATTGCCCCATGCGGAGCCAAAATCTTTGCCGGAGGGCTCCGCGCGGGGGCCGTCGAACCACAGTTCCTCGATCAGCGCCGCCACGCCATCCTCCCGCACGTCCCCGATGATCCGGTCGGCAGCGGCCTTGGCGTCCGGGGTGCCGTTTGCCATGCAGGCACTCAGGCCGGCTGCCTTCAGCATCCCCACATCGTTGGCAGAATCGCCCACAGCCACGGCATCCGCCAGCGTAAGCCCCATCTGTGCACACAGGTCGGCAAGCCCTACGCCCTTATCCATGCCGCCGCGCACGATATCGTAGTAGCAGTAGCCGTCCGCGTTCTGCGCGCCCGTCTGCATCCAGTGCAGGCCAAGGTAGCCGTATTTTTCGTGGAAGCGCTCCACTTCCTGCGGCGGCATGGCGGCAAAGGCGGCGTGGGGCATATCCACCAGATGCCTGTCCTGATCTTCTCCGTCCACGCAGTCCAGCCCGGGGCTGTTCATCATCTGATAGCCGGTGTGCAGATACTCGTACTCGCAGTAGGCGTAATAGGCATCCCGGAAGTTGAATTGCAGCGGGTAGTTATAATCCTCACAAAAATCCACCAGCACATACATCTCCTCGCTGGTAAGCGGATGCTCGGCTATTACGTTGCCCTGCCTGTCCACCACGCAGGCGCCGTTGCAGGTAATGGCGTAGTCGTACCGGATGCCGCCCAGCTGGTTTTTATCCCGGATGCCCGGGTAGGAGCGGCCGGTGCTGAGCACAAACTTACCCCCGGCGGCTTGCAGCTTTTTTACCGCCTTTACCACCGCCGGGCGGGGCTTTGCTTCGCCAAAGGGCATCAGCGTGTTGTCGTAATCACTTGCCAGAATCTTATATTGCATGGTTCTCTCTCCTGTGTGCATCGTTTTCCCCCAGTATAACACATTTCAAAGTCCAGCGGGAGAGGGGGAATATCAAAAATGCCCTCCGCTTACGCTCTGGGCAAATATAGCGGAATTATTCTTTTGATATAGGGCGTTTGTCGCGCTCTGCGGAATGCTCCAAACGTATTTTTCACAGAAAGGGTCATAAAGACAAGATGCAGCCTTTCCCGCAGCGCCGCGCTTTCGCAGAAAGCGGCGCTGCAACTGCTGTTTGCCGTTACGACCCTACCTGTGAAAATGGGGTTCAGAAACGCCCGCAGGCGTTTCTGAACCCCAAAATTAAAAATAATATTTCCTTAGCTTATGCGCAAAGCAAACGCGGAGCGCATTTCAAATCGTTTTCCTCACGGGAAATCAGGCAAACACCGCCACGACCACCTGCATGGCCACGCCCACAAAGGCACCGGCAGCCCATGTCAGGCCGGTGATGAAGAGGTTCTGCTTCCACGAGGGGTTGGCGCGCCACAGCACAGCCAAGCCCACACCCGCACCGGTGCACAGACCCGCCACAAGGCTGGAAAAGCGCAGCGCACCCTCCACATACAGCTGGGTCAGCAGCACGCTGGCGGCGCAGTTGGGGATCAGCCCCACCAGAGCCGCCACCACCGGCTGGAAAAAGCCCATGTCGCCCAGCATCTCGGCGAACACGTCCTCGCCCACGCCTTCCACGATCATGCCGAACACCAGACTGAAAGCGAAGATGAACACAAAGATCTCCAGCGTGTGGCGCAGCGCCGCCTGCCAGATGGGCTTTTCATTGCCCTCGGCATCGCTGTGCTCCTCGTGGCAATCCACCTCGTCCGCATGGCCGGTGTAGCCGCCCCGCAGCCCTTTGGGCAGCACGCCCCGCAGGACAAAATCCAGCACAAAGCCCACCGCGATGGCGTACAACACCTTGATGACCATCAGGACGGCCAGCTTATCCCAGTAGGCGGGCATGGAGACCAGCAGTGGGATAGCTTCGTCGCTGGTAGCAAGGTACACCGCCATCAGCGTGCCCAGCGTGATGACCCGGGAGGCGTAGAAGTTGGACGCAATGGCGGAGAAGCCGCACTGCGGCACACAGCCCAGTACCGCGCCCGGCACAGCGCCCCAGCGCCCGCCGCCCGCAAGCAGCGCTTCGATACGCTCGCCGTGGCGGTGCTCGATATACTCGATCAGCAGGTAGGCCAGAAACAGAAAAGGCAGCATCTTGGCGGTATCCACCAAGGTTTCGCCCAAAACATCCAGAAACAGTTCCATAAATAATCGCTCCAAAGACCCGCAGGGGGTCGTCTCTTAACAATTTGCAATCAGTTTGCATTTTCGTGCAGGGAAGATTATACACGATATCCTTCCCAATTGCAATACCAAATTGCAAATTGGTTGCAATTTTATGTTATGGAACGTTGCAGCGCGTAAAAAAGCGTGAAAAAGAGGTTCTGAAAAGCCCGCGGGTTTTTCAGAACCTCAAAATTTCAAATCGTTCTTCCGCTGATGATGCGCAGAGCAACGCGAAGCGCATTCCAAATCGTCCCACGCGGCAAGGAAGCTGCGGTCTGTTTTACCCCTTCAGCGGTACAAAGCCCACAAGGTCCTTGACCACCTCGCCGCCGATGATCAGACCGGCCACCGAGGGTACAAAGGCGTTGGAGCCCGGCACGGTGCGCCGCACGGTACACTTGCGCTGGGTGCCCGGGGGACAGATGCAGTGATCCTTGCAGCTGATGGAGTCATCCTCGATGGGGGTCATGGCAGGCTCCTTGGAGTAGACCACCTTCAGGTGCTTGATCTTGCGCTTGCGGCACTCGGTACGCATCACCTTGGCAAGCGGGCAGACCGAGGTCTTGTAGATGTCGGTCACCTCAAAGCGGGTGGGGTCCATCTTGTTACCTGCGCCCATGGAGCAGATGATGGGGGTGCCTGCCTCCTTGCATTTCATCACCAGCGCCAGCTTGCCGGTAACAGTGTCGATGGCGTCCACCACATAGTCGTACTGGGTAAAGTCGAAGTCGTCCTGCGTCTCCGGGCCAAAGAAGCACCGGTGGGTGGTCACCTTGATGTTGGGGTCGATATCGTGGATGCGCTGTTCTGCTACATCCACCTTATACTGTCCCACCGTGCTGCGGGTGGCGATGATCTGACGGTTGAGGTTGGTCAGACAGACCTTATCGTCGTCGATCAGATCCAGTGCGCCCACGCCGCTGCGCGCCAGCGCCTCCACCGTGTAGCCGCCCACGCCGCCGATGCCAAACACTGCCACCCGGGCGTGGTGCAGCTTTTCCATAGCCTCTGCACCCAGCAGCAGCTGGGTGCGGGAATACTGATCCTGCATTTTGTTCTCCTTACTTTTCTACGCGGGTGATGGTGCCGCCGCCCAGCACCACATCGCCCTGATACAGCACGGCAGCCTGTCCCGGGGTGGGGGCACGCTGAGGCTGGTCGAATTCCAGCCGGAAACCGTTCTCTGCGGGGTAAACGATGGCCTGCTGCTCAGCCTGATGATACCGGGTACGGGCAGTGACCCGCAGCGGCCCGGTCAGCGCCGGAATGGCGATCCAGTTCACATCCTCTGCGTAGACGATGCGGTCGAACAGCTCGCTCTCCGGCCCGACGGTGACGGTATTGGCCTGCATATCCTTGCCGCAGACGTACACCGGTGCACCCAGTGCGAGGCCAAGCCCCTTGCGCTGTCCCAGCGTGTAGCGCACTGCGCCGCTGTGGGTGCCCACCACCTTGCCGCTCCGATCCAGAAAATCCCCGGCAGGGTAGTGCTTGCCGGTAAACTGCTCCATAAAGCGGGCATAGTCGCCGTCCGGCACGAAGCAGATATCCTGACTGTCGTGCTTTTGGGCGTTGATAAAGCTGTGCTCCTGCGCGATCTCTCGTACCTCAGTCTTGTGCAGCGCACCCAGCGGCAGACGGATATGCGCCAGCTGCTCCTGCGTGAGGTTATATAGCACATAGCTCTGATCCTTACCCTCGTCCAAGCCTTTTTTCAGCAGCCAGCGGCCGGTGGCTGCATCCTGCTCCACCCGGGCGTAGTGGCCGGTGACCACATACTCCATGCCGTGTGTCTCTGCCCAGTCCAGCAGGTGGCGGAACTTCATATATTTATTGCAGTCGATGCAGGGGTTGGGGGTACCGCCCGCCTCGTAGACGCGGATAAATTTTTCAATGATCTGCGCCCGGAAATCGGCGGTGAAATCCAGCACCTGATATGGCATATCCAGTGCAAAGGCCACCTCGGCGGCGTCCTCGATATCCTTTTCCGAGCAGCAGGTCTGGTAGCCGGACTGTCCCAGCGTTTCGTTGTGGGTAAGCCGCATGGTGATGCCGGTGCAGTCGTAGCCTGCCTGCTGCATCAGGCAGGCCGCCACCGAGCTGTCCACGCCGCCGCTCATGGCAATGAGGGCGCGGGGACGTTTTGCAGGGTTCTGAGTGGTCATAGATTCTCCTTTTATGGGTTCAACATACTAAAGCAGTAGTATAATACTACCGCAGCATAAACCGCTTGTCAAGACGCAGAAATTTTCTGCGCCGCAGCCAGTAGCACCGGTTTTTCGTTGGGATATTCTGCGCGGATGACGCCGTCCAGCAATGCTTCCAGCACCCGGCGCAGCGCAGGCCCTGCCGGGATGCCCGCCGCCATCAGGTCGCGTCCGTTCACCGCCAGCTGGCTCACCCGGCAGCATACGCCGTTGGCTTCCAGCTGCCGCGCCCGCTGCGCCGCAAGGGCGCAAGCCGGGGCAGCTTGCGGGTGCAGCGCCGCACACAGCGCACACAGCCGCTTCACGGTGCACAGTCCGTACCGCCCTAAAAGCTGCCGGATGGCAACCTCTCCCGCGTGTGCGGGAGTTTCTCCGAGGACCGTCCGCTGGGGTGGGACCCTGCTGCCGCAGGCAGTAGGGCGGGCGATGGAATGGCCCGATTCGTGTCCGAGGAGAAAGCTCCCGCACACGCCCTGCTCTGCCGTTTCCCGCACCAATACCGCGGTCTCCTCGATGCAGGCGTTGGAGCAGCGCAGCCGCTTGAGCACCCGGCGGGTGTCGGCCTCGCCCAGAGCGCCCAGCAGCGCCGCCCAGCGCACCGGCAGGTTTTCTTCCCCCGCCGGGCAGGCATCCACCACCGGCTTTGCGGCGGTCAGGCTTTCCGGGGTCAACTCCGGCAACACCACCGCCAGCACGGCGGGTTCCAGATACGCCCCCGGCTGCGGGGCAGCCAGCAGCTTTGCCAGTTCCTCCTGAATGCGCTCGGCAGAGATGCAGTCCAAGTGCGGTGCCAGCTGCCGCGCCGCCCGGGCGGTGGCTGCGTCCAGTGCAAAGCCGAACCTTGCGGCAAAGCGGTACAGCCGCAGAATGCGCAGCGCATCCTCGGTAAACCGCTGCTGCGGCTCACCCACCGCCCGCAGCAGACCGTTTTGCAAATCTGCCTGCCCGCCAAAGGGGTCTACCAGCCCCTCGGCTTCATTATATGCCATCGCGTTGATGGTAAAATCCCGCCGGGCAAGATCCTCCCGCACATCCGGTACGAACTGCACTTCGTCCGGGTGACGTCCATCGGTATAGCTGCCCTCGGTGCGGAAGGTGGTAGTTTCGTACAGCTGCCCGCCGTATTTGATGGTGACCGTGCCGTGCTGCAAGCCGGTGGGGATGCACTGCTCTGCCCCGAACAACTCCATTACCTGCTGCGGCAGGGCGCTGGTGCACAGGTCCCAGTCGTGGGCGGTGCGCCCCAAAAGGCTATCCCGCACGCAGCCGCCCACGGCATAGGCTGCGTAGCCCGCCGCGTGCAGGGTGTCCAGCAGAGCGGCCGCCCCGGGGTCAAGTGTCAGCTTCATTCCTCGTTCTCCTCGTAATGCAGGGTGATGCGTTTGCCGTCAAAGCCGCATTCTGCCGCCGGGAAGATGCTTTGCGCCTGTGCAAGATGCTCCTCCGGGTCGGTGATCATGGGGGAATAGTGCACCAGCCACAGCCGCTTTACACCAGCCTTTGCTGCCAGCGCCGCGCTTTGACCAAAGGTGCTGTGCCCCCACTGCGCGGCCTGCTCCTGCTGCTCCGGCAGGGCATAGGTGGCATCGCAGAGCAGAAGGTCTGCCCACTGCGCTGCCTGTTCCAGCGCCGGGCAGGGCGCACTGTCGCCGGAAAAGACGAACCGCAGCCCCTTGCGGGGTGCGCCCAGCACCTCGGCGGGCTGCACCATACGCTCTGCCAGCGGGACAGCCTGTCCCCGCTGCAAAAGCCGCCACTGGGTCACCGGTACGCCCAGCGCCCGCGCCTTTTCCGGGTCGAACCTACCCGCCCGGGGCAACTCCAGCCGGTAGCCCAGACTGCGCACTCGGTGCTTTGTTGCCACCGGCAGCAGCGTTGCCCCGGCGGGCCATCCATCCGAAAGAGCATCCAGCGCCACAGGCTGCCCGGCGCGGCAGACCAGCGGCTTTACTGCGTAGGGCAGCGGCCCGGTCAGGGCATACACTGCCCGCCAGACCTCCAAAAGCCCCTCCGGCCCCAGCAGCACCAGCGGACGAGTGCGCCCCTGCGCCCCAAGGGTCTGCAAAAGCCCGGGCAGACCAAAGATATGATCCCCGTGATAGTGGGTCAGACAGATGGCGTCTGCGCGCATCAGGTTCACCCCGGCGCGGCGGGCGGCGGTCTGGGTGCCCTCGCCGCAGTCCAGCAGCAGGCTGTGCCCGCCGCACTCCGCCACTGCGGCGGTCAGGGCGCGCTCTGGCAGCGGCATGGTGGCAGCCGTGCCCAGCAGTGTAATGGTCAGCATAAGCAGTTCCTCCGTGGTTCTTCCCTGTTATCTTACCACAAACCCCGCTTGTGCACAATTCTTTCTGCTGCGGCATAAGCTGGGCAGAGCCTTGAAAAAGGAGGGCACAGCCTATGCAGCGTGACCGCAGAAAACGCTATTCCCCCGCCCGGCATCCGGTGCTTTTGCGCAGGGTGCTTTTGGTGCTGTGCATTCTGGCGGTGCTGTGGCTGGGGTACAGCTGCATGATGCCGCAGCTGCTTTTTTCTGCCCGGGGCACCATGATTTTTGTGCCGGACCCACCGCTGCGGGGGTAGCGGGAAAAATTTTCATTTCATGAAGCACCAAACGCAAAAACAGGGCTGCTGCACGTTGCTTTGTGCAGCAGCCCTGTTCACAACTTATATACTTTCCAGTACCTTTTTCCCGGTCAGCGGGTCGGGGATGCCCAGCAGCGCCAGTATAATGGCCATGCGGATATACACACCGTTATGCACCTGATCGAAATAAGCAGCACGGGGGTCGTTGTCCACGTCCGGCTTGATCTCATCAATGCGGGGGAGCGGGTGCAGCACCGGCATGGTGGGCGGTGCCATCTGCAGCAGCTTTTCGTCCAGCGCATAGCAGCCTTTCAACCGCAGGTAGTCCTCTTCGTTGAAAAAGCGCTCCTTCTGGATGCGGGTCATGTACAGCACGTCCAGCCCGGGCAACTCGGCCTCAAGGTCGGCGGTCTCTTTATAGTTCTGGTGCAGCGGGGTCAGGGTCTCGTCCTTGACGTACTGTGGGATGCGCAGTTCCTCGGGCGAGATGAACACGAACCGGTTGCCCTCGAACTGGCTCAGCGCGGCGGTGAGGGAGTGCACCGTCCGGCCGAACTTGAGGTCGCCGCAGAAGCCGATGGTCAAATGATCCAGCCGCCCCTTGCGCTGGCGAATGGTCATCAGGTCGATCATGGTCTGAGAGGGGTGGGCGTGGCCGCCATCGCCTGCATTGATGACCGGCACCCGCGCATACATGGACGCCCGCAGCGGTGCGCCCTCCTTGGGGTGGCGCATGGCAATGACGTCTGCATAGTTGCTCACCACACGGGCAGTATCGGCCACCGTTTCGCCCTTGCTGGCGCTGGAAAGCTGCGCCCCAGCAAAGCCCAGCGTCTTGCCGCCCAGCCGCAGCATGGCGGACTCGAAGGAAAGGCGGGTGCGGGTGCTGGGCTCGTAGAACAAGGTGGCCAGAATGCGGCCATCGCACAGGTGGGCATAGGGCGCGGGGTCAGCCTCCATCCGGTCGGCAAGGTCGAGCAGTGCCAGCTGCTCAGCCAGAGAAAAGCTGCCGGGCTCAATAAAATGTCTCACAGCCATTCTCCCTTCAGCACAAACTTTTCGCGCTCGGCACCGGTGGAAACGAACTGGATCTCGTGCCCCAGCTGCTTTTCAAGGAACTCCACATAGGCCTTGGCTTCCTTGGGCAGCTCTGCCCAGCTGCGGCAGCCGGAGATATCCTTGTTCCAGCCGGGCAGCAGCGTGACCACCGGCTGCACACGGTCAAGGTCGGACAGGGTGTCGAAGCGGGGGACTTCCACGCCGTCCAGCTTGTAACCAGTGATCACCGGGATCTGCTTCATGCTGCTCAGCACGTCCAGCTTGGTCAGCGCGATCTTATCCGCGCCCTGACATTGCAGGCCGTAGCGGCTGGCAACGCAGTCAAAGGGGCCCACCCGGCGGGGACGGCCGGTGGCTGCACCGTACTCGCCGCCGGCCTTGCGCAGCTTTTCGTTCCACGCCTCGCCCATTGCGTTCTCTGCTGCAAAGGGGCCAGCGCCCACACAGGTGGAGTAGGCCTTCAGCACACCCACCACATGGTCGAGCTTGCAGTTCGGGATGCCCGCACCCAGCGGCGCGTAGGCCGCCAGCGTGTTGGAGCTGGAAGTGAACGGGAAGATGCCGTAGTCGATATCCCGCATTGCGCCCAGCTGCGCTTCCAGTACGATGCGCTTGCCGCTGTCGTGCGCCTGCTGCAAGAAAGCGCCCACATCACAGATGAAGGGTGCAAAGTACGCTGCCTGCTGCCTGCACCAGTTCAGCAGGGCATCGTAGCTCATGGGCTCCTGATGATAGCAGCCCGCCAGCTCCATGTTTTTGGCGTCCAGGATCATGTGCAGACGGTTCTGGGTGCGCTCCTCGTCCAGATGCAAAAGGTCGCCCAGACGCAGGGTCTTTTTGCGGTACTTGTCGCTGTAAGCGTAAGCAATGCCGCGCCGGGTAGAGCCGAACGCGCTGCCCTTTTTGGCAAGGCGGTCCTCTTCCAGCCCGTCCTGTACCTTGTGCCACGGCATGGAGATGGTAGCCTTATCGGAGAGTTTCAGGTTCTCCGGCTCCACCTTCACCCCGCGCGCTTCAATGGCCTCCATCTCCCCGGCCAGATGCTCGAGGTCGATCACCATACCGGTGCCCAGCACGCAGGTCACCTCCGGGTGCAGGATGCCGGAGGGCAGCAGGTTCAGGATGAACTTGCCCTTCTCGGTCACAACGGTATGACCGGCATTGTTGCCGCCCTGATAGCGCGCAACGATATCGGCATTTTCGGCCAGCAGGTCGATGACGCGGCCCTTGCCCTCATCGCCCCAGTTGATTCCAGTAACAGCGGTCAGCATAAACTTCATTTACCTTCTTTTCATTCTTGTTTCCTGTTCGCGGTGTCTATTATACGAGCGTGCAGAGAATATGTAAAAAGTATCCTGTGTATAGCAGCAATATGTTTTTTACATTGCAGAGGCTGCTGCCCGCATCCGGCACAGCCAAGCCGTAAAAAGCGCTTGCAATTCCGGCGCGCCGTGCTATGATACAAGAAGAGCATAAAGCCGCTTCTGCCGCTGGCCGCGCCGGAAGCCCGACAGGAAAGAGAGGCTGCACCCATGTATGTGGACTGGGAATACTACAAAATCTTTTACTATGTGGCAAAGTATCAGAACTTTACCCGCGCGGCGCGGGTGCTGGGCAATAATCAGCCCAACATCACCCACGCCATGAACCGGCTGGAAAGCCAGCTGAACTGCGTGCTGTTCATCCGCTCCAACCGGGGCGTCACCTTAACGCCGGAGGGAGAGCTACTGTATTCCCGCATTGCCTCGGCAGCGGTGCAGATACAGGATGCCGAGGAGGAACTGAGCGCCACCGCCACGCTGGAGCACGGTGCCATCAGCATCAGCACCACCGAGACCGCTTTGAACATCTACCTGTCCGAAAAGCTGCGCGCTTTCCACACCGAGTACCCGGGCATCCGGCTGCGCATCTCCAACCACTCCACTCCGCAGGCGGTGCAGGCGGTACGCAACGGCGAGGTGGATTTTGCCATCGTGACCACCCCCGCAGAGGTGGAAAACGGGCTGAAAATGGTAGAGCTGATGTCCTTTTACGAAGTCCTTGTGGGCGGCAGGACCTTTACGGCACTGGCCAGCCAGACCCTGAACCTGAAGGAACTGGCCGGTTATCCCCTGATCTGCCTGAACGAGGAGAGCATGACCCGCAGCTTTTACCGGCAGTTCTTTCTGGAACACGACGCGGTGCTGAAACCGGACACCGAGGCCGCCACCACCGACCAGATGCTCACGCTGGTCAAAAGCGAGTTGGGCCTGGCCTTTATGCCGGAGCCCATGGCAGCACCCCTGCTGGCCAGCGGAGAGCTGGTGCAGCTGCACTTGCAGGAGATCATCCCCTCCCGCTCCATCTGCCTTGTCTACGACCATCACCGCCCGCTGAACACCGCCGCCCGCAAGTTCCAGCAGCTGCTGACCAAGGCCGGGGCACGGAGCGCAGAACACAAATAAAGCCGCCCCTCCGGGCGTTATTACACGACTGCAATCCTAACGGTTTCTGCAAAAGGCTTCCCCCGGTCGGGGGAAGCCTTTTGTTCCGACAGCTTTCAGCCAAAAGGGGCTGCTGCACGTCATTGGTGCAGCAGCCCCTTTTTTGTTATTTCCGGGCGCTCTGTTTCAGTTCCCGCTGCTCCTCCTGCAGTTCCTGCTTCAGGGTGCGGTCGATCTCCCGGGTCTCCTGCCGGATGGCGGTCAGATCTTTTTCGATGATCGGGTTCTCTTCCAGTTCCTCCCGGATGAACATCAGCGCAAAGCTGACCAGCAAAAAGCAGCAGGAGATCCAGATGGCTCTGCCACCAAGCTGCGCCGCGCTCTTGCTGCCCAGCCCTGCCCCCAGCGCGAACAGGAATATGATGCCGAAGTAGCGCACCATTCTGTCCTTTGCGCGGGGCTCGTGGGTCTTGCGCCAGATGCAAAAGGCCTCCACGCCGCTGCGCAGGTCGCCGATGCACATGGTACTGGCAAAGGCGTAGCCGTTCACCTTGCGGAAAGCCTGCACCTGCATGGCGCAGGAAAAAGAAACGATGGCGTTGGCCAGCAGGTTCTGCGATTGCGGCAGAAAGCCCACCGCGAACAGCAGCAGCACCTCGCCCAGCACCACCAGCTGCCGCCAGTGCAGCCGCTGCATTGCCTGAAAGTGCTCCCGCATTTTTTCCGCAGCCAGCACCCCCAGCGCAAAGGCGCACAAAGGCACCAGATAGTGCAGCACCTTGTCCCACCGGCCATCCATGATATTGGCGCTCAGCAGCACGATATTACCGGTCTGGGCATTGGCAAACACCTTGCCCCGGAACAGATAGGTGTAGGCATCCTGCAAGCCGCCGGACAGCGAAAGGAACACCGCCGTAAGAAAGGACTCGGACATTTGTCCGTGATGCTTTGTTTTCATACTTGTACCCTCTTTTCGGGCTCTATTATAATACATTTTGCAGCAGTTTCTGATATCATTTTTACATACCGGCTATGTTTTCCGCCCCAAAAGGCACAAAAACCGCGGGTGCCCTTCCCTATTTCAGCGCAATCTGTTAGAATAGGGATAGAAAATCTCGTACACAGGGAGGAGTTTTTAGTATGAAGATCGCAATTCCTTATGAAAACGGTCAGGTGTTCCAGCACTTCGGCCACTCTGCGCAGTTCAAGCTGTACACCGCTGAGGAGGGCCGCATCACCGGTGCCGAGGTGGTCTCCACCGACGGGCAGGGGCACGGCGCACTGGTGGGCTTTCTGGTGCGCAACGGCGTAAATGTGCTGCTGTGCGGCGGCATTGGCGGCGGGGCACAGATGGCGCTGGCGCAGGCCGGTATCCGTCTGTGCGGCGGCATCACCGGCGAGGCCGACAGCGCTGCGGCGGCTTATCTTGCCGGCACGCTGGTCTTTGACCCCAACGCCCGCTGCACCCACCACGACCACGAGGAGAGCCACAGCTGCGGCTCTCATGCCTGCCACGCCGACAAGGGCGGCTGCGCCGGCAATTGCCATTAAGAGCCGTTCCGCTTTCCGGCGGGACGATTTTGAATGCCCTCCGCTTGCGCTCTGGGCATAAGCTAAGGAAAAAATATTTATAATTTCGGAATACCGGAGCGTCTGCGGACGCTCCGGTATTCCATTTTCACAGGTGGGTCGTGGCTGAAAACGGCATTCGCAGCGCCGCTTTCTGCGAAAGCGCGGCACTGCGGGTCAGCGTGCTAAATTTTCTTTACTGAAATCAAAAGCTTTGCACCATCCTGAGAAGAGTGCTCCTTTCCCGTGAAAAAAGGGGTTCAGGAAAGTCCGCGTTTGCGCAGCAATAAAAGCCCCAGTGAGGCTTTTAAGCGGCAGAGCGGTCTGCGCAAGCAGATGGAGGGGCTTTGCCCCGACAAGCTCCGCAGACTTTCCTGAGCCCCAAATTAAGAATAATTTTTCCGCTGACTATGCGCAAAGCAGCGCGGCGCGCATTTCAAATCAGTCTCAGACCTTCTCGATGGTGATGCTCCACTCGCTGGTCATGGCCTCGTCCGGCTCCAGCACCTCGTGCTTGCCGTCCTCGTTCACGCTATTTGCCCAGCCGTTCCAAGGCTCCATGCAGACGAAGCTCTCGGCATCCTGCTGCCACAGCACGCCGTTTTCAAAGGTCTCGTCAGCGTCCACGGTCACCTTGTGGCCGTTGCCCTTGTCGGTCAGGGTCATGGGGAACTGCACACCGGTCAGCAGACGGACAGAGTTGTCTGCGCCCTCCTTGCGGGTGAGGGTGATCTTTTCCGGGGCGGCGGGCTGCTCGCCCTTGGCGTTGTCGGAGCAGGTGGCGCACTTGATGTCGAACTCCACGTTCTCCAGCTTGGAGGCGGTAAAGTAGGGATGGTAGCCAAAGCTGAAGGGCATATCGGTGTTGCCCTCGTTGATGACGGTCAGGCTGACCAGTGCCTTATTGCCCTCCAGATTATAGTTGAGCAGCAGGGTGAAATCGAACGGGTACAGGAACTTGGTCAGCGGGGTGGACTCCAGTGCCAGCGTCACACCGTCCGGGCCAACGCTGTCCACTTCCCATGCGCACAGGTCGGCAAAGCCGTGGGTCTCCATGGGGTAAGCCTTGCCGCCAAAGATGTGCACGCCGTTATCCGGGTTGCCGCAGCTGGGGAACAGCACCGGCACGCCAAAGCGGGGACGGTTGCACTCGGAGAAATTGGGGCGGCGGGTCCAGACGAACTCCTCGCCGTCCAGCGTAAAGCTGGTGATCATGCCGCCGCGCTCGGGAGTGATGGTGAGGGCGGTCTTTGCCTCGGGGTCGGTGATGACGTACTGCTCGTAGCAGGCGCCGTTCTCGGTGATGTACCGGGTGGTGATCTGATTCATAAGTAAAAGCCTCCTATTATTACCGCCGGGTCGCCCCGGCGGGTCATTCCTTGTGCTCGGTCTGCCGTGCATCCAGCTTTTTGAAGTAGTAATCAATGCCGTAGCGGATAAAATATTTGATCAATCGTACTGCACCATAAATGATAGCCGCATAAAGCAGCAGTGTCAACAGCAGCACTCCATTTGCGCCCAACATTCTATACACTTCCCTTCTTTTTATGCACAAAAAGGCCGCCGTACCGCTTTTTGCCGTACAGCAGCCCTTTTTCAGTTACAGAACCACGCCGTCCTTGAAGATGGAGATCTCGCGGAAGCCGTGCTTTTCCGCCTTGGTCTGCTCGCCGCTGGCCACGCGGATGACCAGATCCAGCAGATCCTTTGCAGCCTCGTCGATGGTCTTTTCACCGTCTGCGATGACACCGGTGTTGAAATCGATCCAGCCGCCCTTCTTCTCTGCCAGCGGGGTGTTGGTGGAGATCTTCAGGGTGGGAGCCGGAGCGGAGAACGGGGTGCCGCGGCCGGTGGAGAACAGGATCAGGTGTGCGCCTGCTGCCGTCATAGCGGTAGCGGAGACCAGATCGTTGCCGGGGCCGTAGAGCATATTCAGGCCCTTGGTCACCACGGGGTCGCCGTAGCCGATGACGTCCATAATGGGGGCAGTGCCGCCCTTCTGCACGCAGCCGCAGCTCTTATCTTCCAACGTGGTGATGCCGCCGGCCTTGTTGCCCGGAGAGGGGTTATCGTACACCACCTCGTTGTGGCTGATGAAGTAATCCTTAAAGCCGTTGATCATGTGCTCGGCCTTGACGAACACTTCCTTATTGATGCAGCGGTCCATCAGGAAGCCCTCTGCACCGAACATCTCGGGCACCTCGGTCAGCACGGTAGAGCCGCCACGCTGACCCATCATGTCGGAGAAGCGGCCGATGGTGGGGTTGGCGGTGATGCCGGACAAGCCGTCCGAGCCGCCGCACTTCATGCCCACCACCAGCTCAGACACGGGGATGGGCTGGCGCTCAAACTGCCCGGCATAGGCAGCCAGCTCCTTCAGGATATCGCGGGCGGCGGCAAACTCGTCCTCCACGTCCTGACAGGTCAGGAACTTGACGCGGTCGTGGTCGTACTCGCCCAGCTCCTCCACGAACTGATCGTGCTGCAGGTTCTCGCAGCCCAGATGCAGCACCAGAACGGCGGCGGCATTGGGGTGGCGCACCAGCGCAGCCAGCAGCTTGCGGGTCTGTGCATGGTCGTGGCCGGTCTGGCTGCAGCCGAAGGGATGGGTGAAGGTGTACAGACCCTCGATGGAGCCGGTGACCAGATCCTGATTGTCGGCAACCATCTTCTTGGCGATATCGTTCACGCAGCCCACGGTGGGGATGATCCAGATCTCGTTGCGGATGGCGGCGCGGCCGTCCTTACGGCGGAAGCCCATAAAGGTCTCCGGCTCGACCTTAGGCAGGGGGGCCAGATCCGGGGCGGGGTTATAGCTGTACTCCACCTCGCCGGACAGGTTGGTGTGCACGTTGTGGGTGTGCATCCAGGTGCCGGGGGCGGCGTCTGCGGTGGCATGACCGATGGGGAAGCCGTACTTGATGACGTTCTCGCCATTCTTAATGGGCTTGACTGCCATCTTGTGACCCTGCGGGATATCCTCCAGTGCGGTGACGGCAAGGCCGTCCACCTCCACCAGCGTGCCCTTGGCAATGGGGTGCAGGGCAACGACCACATTGTCGATGGGGCTGATATGAATTGCCTGCGGCATAGTTGTTCTCCTTATCGTATCGCACAAAAGGGCTGCTGCCCAAAGCAGCAGCCCTTTTGTGCGGGTAGGTTGATTTTCAGCTTACAGGCAGCTCTTGTAAGCAGCCTCGGCACCCTGGGTGCGGATCATTTCCAGATCTGCCAGCACAGCAGCCTCCAGACCCTCGATCTTGGTCAGATCCTGATCCCACATCTGGGTATTGGTCAGCACAGCGTGCACCAGCTGCGCAGCGGTATCGTCCTTGTGTGCGTAGTAGAAGTCCAGAGCCCATGCGTCGTCTTGGATCTTGTAGGTGTTGCCTGCGGGGCGCTTGCAGATCAGGCCGTCAGCAGTGCGCTCCTGAATATCGTTGGAGTAGAAGGCGATGTAGGCTGCCAGAGACATGGTCAGGCACTTGGGCAGCTGCTTCTGCTCCTCGATGTAAGCGAGGAAGGAGGGCATGTTGCGAGCCTTCCACTTGGAGGTGGAGTTCAGGGAGATGCTCATCAGCTCGTGGTTGACGAAGGGGTTGTTGAAGCGATCCTCAACAGCAGAGGCAAAGTCCTCCAGATCCTTCTTGTCCAGCGGCAGGGTGGGGATGATCTCCTCGTGCAGCATCTTGTTCATAAAGCCGCGCACGGTGTCGTTGTGCATGCAGTCGCGGACGATATCAAAGCCTGCCAGATAAGCGCCCAGCACAAAGCCGGTGTGTGCACCGTTCAGGATGCGGACCTTGCGCTTCTTGTAGGGGGTAACGTCGGGCACGACCATGACGTTGACGCCGGCCTTCTTGAACGGCAGCTTGTCCTCCAGACCTGCGGGGCCCTCGATGACCCAGACGCCGAACACTTCGCCGACGTCCAGCACGGTATCATGGTAGCCGTTGGCCTCTTCCAGCGCCGCCAGCTCCTTCGGGTCACGGATGCGGCCCGGAACGATGCGGTCCACCAGGGTGGAGCAGAAGGTGTTGGCGTTGTTCATCCAGTCGATGAAGGCAGCGTCCAGGTTCCAGTCCTTGGCGTAGTTGTTGCAGCACTTCTGCAGCTCCTTGCCGTTGTTGTCGATCAGCTCGCAGCTCAGGATCACCAGGCCCTTGTCGGCAGCGCCGTTGAAGGCCTTGTAGCGCTCATACAGCACACGGGTCAGCTTTGCAGGGAAGCTGTTGGGAGGCACCTGGTCGAACGCGCTGTCGCCCTGGGTGTAAGCAATGCCGGCCTCGGTGGTGTTGGATACAACGGTCTCCAGCTCTTCGGAGCGGGCCAGAGCCAGCACTTCGTCCCACTTGCCGTCCACATAGGGGCACACACAGTCGGACACGCAGGAGATCACGCGCTTGGCATCGACCTTCTGGCCCTTCTCGCTGCCGCGCAGGTACAGGGTGTACAGGCCCTCCTGCTCGTTGATCCAGTCCGCCATCTGGGGGAAGTTGCCGATGGGCTGCACCAGCTTGACCTTGCCGTTGTAGCCAGCCTTCTCATTGGCGATATCATAGAAATAATCCACGAAAGCACGCAGGAAGTTGCCTTCGCCGAACTGCATGACCTTGACGGGGGCATCCTTGAGGATGTAGCCGTTGTAGCCAGTCTCAGCCAGAACCTTGTAGTTCAAAGTTTCCATCTCTGTGTTCTCCTTTTTGCATCGTCGCTTAGCATATCATGCAGGGGTCCACACGCCCCTGTCTCATACCCCTATTTTATGCTGTTGTATACAAATAAGTCAAGTGGTTTGTGCATCTTTTTTAGAGCAAAAAGGGCGGTTTTGCGTATTTCCAGCGGATTTCACAATTCCTCAGGATAAATTTTGGCACTTTTTCAGTTGTATACAACTTCATTTTTCGGTATACTAGGGGCAAGGCAGCCTGTCACAGCTGACAGGCGCACCGATGCATATAGGTTTGTCTATTATTTCACAAACAATCGTTCATTCACCGATCAGAAAAGGAGTTAACGACCCATGAAAGCATTTATGGATAAGGACTTCATGCTCCAGTCTGCCACCGCGCAGCACCTGTACCACGACTACGCAGCCGGCATGCCCATCTGCGACTACCACTGCCACATCCCGCCCCGCGAGATCTACGAGAACCGCCGCTTCGACAACATCGCTCAGGTGTGGCTGGGCGGCCGCAACCCGGACGGCAGCTACTTCGGCGATCATTATAAGTGGCGCGTGAT
>OOCP01001224.1_pt1 | contig 27685 bp, 20 predicted proteins | sample 1671511 | NCBI WGS metagenome assembly OOCP01 (sample SAMN06348164, study PRJEB24527) | human gut metagenome | biome: human gut; feature: ankylosing spondylitis patient; material: feces | host: Homo sapiens | place: China | collected 2015-10 | reverse complement strand
TATTTAAATTCCAATGCAGATGGATTTGGTAAGATTGTTAATTCTGAAATTTATGTGGACAAAACGAGTATGCTGAGCTATACGAATCAGGTACTGAATACAATGCAGGGATATCTTTGCGTTAGCCGTCCGAGAAGATTTGGAAAATCGACAGCGGCAAATATGCTTACAGCATATTATAGCTGTGGGTGTGATTCTAAAGCACTTTTTTCGGGATTCAAAATTGCAAAAGACAAAGATTTTGAAAAATATTTGAATCATTATAATACGATTTCTCTTAATATGCAGGAATTTCTGAGCAGAAGCAGGGATGTATACGACTTGCTGGAGCGGATGAAAAAACTGGTGCTTCGCGATATGAAAAGAGAGTATCCGGATGTGGATTATTTTGATGAAAATGATCTGATCGAGGCAATGCAGGATGTATATGAAGAGACAAGACGACCGTTTGTTGTCATTATTGATGAATGGGACTGCATTTTTCGGGAGTATAAAGAAGACAAAGAAGCACAGGAGATTTATCTTGATTTTCTGAGAGATATGTTGAAAGATAAGCCGTGTATCCATCTTGCATATATGACGGGGATTCTTCCTATAAAAAAATATGGGACTCATTCAGCTTTGAATATGTTTGATGAATTTTCAATGATCGATCCCGGACCGATGGCAGAGTATGTTGGATTTACGGAAGAAGAAGTTGCTTCATTGTGCGAAAAATATAAGATGGACGGAGAAGAAGTAAAATGCTGGTATGACGGGTATTCTTTTGATAAAGTTCCGGCTGTTTACAGTCCAAGATCGGTTGTCAGTTGTATGAGATTTGGTAAAATCGGAAATTACTGGAATCAGACGGAGACGTTTGAAGCGTTGAAGATTTATATTGATATGAATTTTGATGGATTGAGGGAAGATGTACTGAGCATGATGGCAGGAGAATCAGTTCCTGTAAATACTGGTAGTTTTATCAATGATATGGCTACATTCAGGACGGAAGATGATGTGCTGACCCTGCTGATCCACCTTGGTTACCTGGCATATGATTATGAAAATAAGACCGTAAGGATCCCTAATAACGAAATACGGGGAGAATATGTGAACAGTGTAGCTGTATCAGAATGGGGAGAAGTGTCGACCGCATTGAAAAATTCTGCAGATACATTAAATGCAATCTGGCAGAAACGACCTTTGCAGGTAGCAGAGGGAATCAGGCAGGCACATTTTGAAACAGCACATATACAATACAATGACGAAAATGCATTAAGTTATACAATTTCACTGGCATTATATGCAGCAAGAAATTTTTATACCGTACACCGGGAACTGGCAGGCGGAAAAGGATTTGCTGATCTTGTATTTGTACCAAGAAAGAAATTTCAGGAAAAACCAGCGTTGATTGTAGAACTAAAGTGGGATAAAAGTGTCAGGGGAGCGATTGAGCAGATCCGGCAGAAAGAATATTTTGAGAGTTTAAAAGAATATCAGGGAAATATGCTTTTGGTCGGGATTAACTATAATATCAGAACCAAAGACCATGAATGCGTGATAGAGGAATTAAAGAAAGACAAATGAGAAGACAGACGATCAACAGAATCATATTTTACATTACAGGATTGTTGATCCTTGCGATGGGACTGACATTAAATACGAAGGCAGGACTGGGAGTATCTCCGATCATTTCGGTGTCCTACAGTATTTCACAGATCATGGGGATGAATTTCGGAAATACAACGATGGGGCTTTACTGCGTTTTTGTTGTGGTAGAACTGATCCTGCATTTTATCAGGGACAGAAGAAGCGAAAAGACGGAAGGGGCAGTACTGGAGCATGCGAACCGGATGAACCGAAAGCTGGTTTTCCTTATGGATGTTTTACAGATCCCGCTGAGTATGATATTTACCCGGTTTTTAAATCTTTTTGCAAAAGTTATCCCGGATTTTTCAGAAGGAGAGGCAGACGGAAAGCAGTATGCAGTCCGGTTTGCAGTGCTGATCCTTGCATTGATCCTGACGGGGATCGGAGCGGCTATGTCATTGAATATGAGGATCATTCCAAACCCGGGAGACGGGATCGTGCAGGCGATCGCAGACTGTATTCATAAAAGCGTTGGTTTTACAAAGAATTGTTTTGATGTTTTTAATGTGACAGTGACGATCTGTATCAGTTTACTTTGCAGAGGACATCTGATCGGGATTGGAATCGGAACGGTCTGTGCCGTGATCGGAGTTGGAAGAACGATCGCAGTCTTTAATCATTTTACGAAAGAAAAAATGACAGAGCTGGCAGGAATAGAAATCTGATGTGGATGGAGATCAGAAACGGGAACTTTCAATAATAATTTACATAGAAAGACGGAAACTCTACAGAGCTAAATGTAGTTGACAGTAAGCGGAAGTGGAAATACAGGATCAGATTTACAGTAAGTTCCGAATCTGACAAAAATTCAGGGGGGGGGGTACACGGAAAGTGCAAGCCTCTTTCCTTTTTTTATGAGATAATAAAATTACTTATATATAAAAGGAAAGAGGTAAGGAAAAAATGAAGAAAAGAAAGCGAATTTTATCGCTTGTCTTTGCAGCGTGTCTTGTGATCTCGGGATTTGTTCCGGGAGCAGGCGTGCAGAAGGCAGAAGCTGCGGCAGAGACAGAAGTGATCGATGTCACGGATTACGGGGTATATCCGGACAGCGGAAAGGACAGTGCAGTCGGAATACAGGAAGCGATCGCAGCTGCGAAAGAAGCGACTGATGAGGGAAAGGAAGTTACGATTAATTTCCCGGAAGGTCGCTATGATATCTACCCTGATAAAGCGGTGGAAAGAGAATTATATATTTCTAATACCGTAGGTGCTGATCAGAATTATAAAATGAAGAAGATCGGTATTTTTCTGGAAGATATGGATCATGTTACGGTAGAGGGAAATGACTCCCTGTTCATGTTCCATGGCAAAATGACGACCTTTGCAACAATCGGTTGTGAAGATGTTGAATTTAAAGATTTTGCGGTTGATTTTCAGGTGCCGACAGTAATTGATATGACGGTTGAAAGTGTAGAGGGAAATACAGCGACGATTTACATTCCTGAGTGTTACAATTATGAGGTTTCAGGAACAACAATCACCTGGTACAGTGATGTAAGCCCTTATACAGGTCAGCGTTACTGGAGTATCTCCGACCTGTCAAACTATCATACCCAGCGGGAAGATACAGTAAAAGGGATTAAATATGGTGCAGGAAACGGAAACGCAGCATTAAAGAATGTATCCTCAATCCAGGATCTTGGAAATCACCGGGTAAAGATTACCTATAGCAGTAAAGCCAGTGAAGTCCAGAATGGAATGTGTTTCCAGTCACGACCGACTGTCCGTGACCATGCAGGAACATTTTTCTGGAAGAGCAAAGATATTACGATGACGTCCCTTGATATTCATTTCCTTCATGGATTCGGTATGGTAGGTCAGCATTCTGAAAATATCACAATGGATGATGTTGACTTTGAAGCACCGAAAGAAAGTGGAAGAACGACAGCCGGATATGCAGATTTTGTACAAATGTCGGGATGCAAAGGCACGATCAATATTAGCAACTGTACGTTTGCAGGTCCGCATGATGACCCGATCAATATTCACGGAACATTTAATACGGTTACAGCGATCAGCTCTGACAGAAGAACGATCACAGTACAGTATAACCATAATGAGACAGCAGGTTTCCCGAACTTCTTTGAAGGGGACGAGATCGAGTTCATGACAAAGGGAAATATGATCACAGTTGAAGATTCTGTCCGTACAGTAACCAAAGTTGACGGACCGGACGGAATGGGTGGAAATATGGGCGATGGCTCAGGAAGCCTGACAACGATCAAGCTGACACTGAATGAGGCAGTTCCTTCCGATGTTCAGGTAAATCAGCACGTGGTAGAAAATATCACTTATACACCAACGGTGAATATTACAAACTGTGAATTTAAGGAAGTTCCGACAAGAGGAATCCTTGTAACGACAAGAAAGCCGATCGTCATTGAAAATAATACATTTGACGGAATGAATATGGCAGGCATCTATATTTCTGATGATGCCCAGGGCTGGTATGAGTCAGGTCCGGTCAGAGATGTGACCATCCGTAATAATACATTTACAAGAGGAAATGCACAGGCAATCTTCATTGAGCCTACAAATCCGACCGTATCTACGGAAAAGACCGTACATTCTAATATTAAGATCGAGAACAATACGTTCTTTATGTACAACAAAAGAGTACTTGATGCAAAGAGTGTAAAAGACCTTACCTTTAAAAATAATAAAATTTACAGACAGGATCCGATCAACGGAGATGGATCTCTGAGTCTGGCAGTAAAAGACGGAAGTTCTACAGAGCTGAATGTAGCCGACAGTGCAGAACTGACAGTAAGCGGAAGTGGGAATACCTTATCAGGAAAGCTGTATAACTTTAATGGTTGTAAGAATGTAGTGATCGAAGGAAATGAGTATGACGGCGGAATGAATGCCGGAAGTTCGATCAGCAACATGAGTGCTTCTGATATTACAGTCACCAATGACGCAATGAAGGTGAATGCAGATTCTACCACGGCAGCGAACGGAACAGTGTACTATGAATCTGACAATGAAAAAGTAGTGAAAGTTTCCAGTACCGGTGTAGTAACTGCGGCAGGAGCAGGAACAGCAAATGTAACAGGCTATATGGTTGTGGGAGGACGTAAGTTCCCGACGAATGCAGTGACATTTACAGTCAGTGGAAGTGATCTTGGAAATCTTCCGAGTGGAATTGAGCTGACAGCAGCTGATAATAAAGAAAATATTAAAGTAAATGATACGATCCAGTATACTGCAAGTCTGAAATGGAATGACGGCGAGACCGGCACAGAGCAGACCAATGCAGTGACATGGAAAGTCTATGATGCGAAGACAGGTGCAGAGACAGATAAAGCGACGATTACTACAGAAGGACTTCTGACAGCAGCAAAACCGGGAAGTGTTGTAGTGACAGCATCTACAGTTAACGGCTATGCAGCATCCAAACTGGTATCGATCTGGCAGGATGGAAAGGTGATCGCATCGGATATTACAGTGGATCATCCGACATCTTCCGACAAATACCGTGCAAGTTCAACCGTGGAAGGCGGACTGGAGCAGGATTTCACAAGTCAGGGACTTTACCAGAACCAGACTCCGAGCAATGTCCTTGTAAAAGCACTGCCGGAGGGAACAGACAGAACCAGCCTGACACTGATTTTCAAGCTGACAGGTGCAACTCCTGCAAATACATGGGCAGATGCAGGAATCTATCTCTATGATGATGCGGACAATTATGTAGCACTGGAAAAGAAGCATCGTGATGGCTCTACCAGTGCAGTAGCACTTGTAAAAGAGCAGAACAGAAGTGCAGTAGAGGTACCATATAATAACTGGGCCAATGTAAGCACGAATCCAATCTGGCTGAAGCTGGTGAAGGAAGATTCTACAGTGACAGCATACTTTAGTGCAGACAAGAGTACCTGGACAACCATCGGTTCAAGAACTGACTGTGGTTTCCTGAGCGATAATTTTAAGCTGGCGATCGCAAGCCAGGGAACAACATCAGGATCCATTACATACTCTGATGTTACGGTCAATGATAAAGAAGTAAAACTGGTTGAAGACGCAGTGAAAGCGACCGCCTCCAACGTTGAGGTAACTTATGACGAAGATGCCAACAGTCTGACAGCGGCAGGAGATACGACAGGACAGGATGTAATTGTCAAATGGGCAGCTGCTGATGAAGAAGATGGAAATTACTCCATTATCAGCGGAGCAGAGGGAACTTCCCTGACCGCTTCTAAAGCAATGAAGGGCAAATATGTAAAAGCTGCTTATGTACCGCTGATCGGAACAGGTGCAGCAGGAGACATTGTATGGTCTGATGCAGTTCATGTAACCGGAAATGGTACAGATTCAGGTGCTGCAGCAGTGAAATCTGCAAATGCAGAACTTGCAACGGCTGATATTACCACAGGGGAAAATACAGCATTGTTCCAGTTCGTGAAAGGAACAAGCTTCTATCAGACAACAGCAGGAAGTGATGTTCAGCAGATCCGGTATTCCTTTGCAGCAGAAGATGCAAAGGCAACAGTAAAAGTGGTCGTGAACGGAACAGAAACAGAGGAATTGAGCGGCAGTGCAGTTCTTACGAACGGAAGAAACCTGATCGAGGTAAAAGTTACCGCAGAAGATGGGGTGACAGTGGAAAGATACCGTTTTACGATCAGCCGTCAGGGAGAGAACAATGCATTACTGGAAAGCCTGCAGGTAAATGGACAGGCGATCGAGCTGACAGAGGGAGTTTATGAATATAGTCTTCCACTTGCAACAGGAACAACAACAGCACAGGTTGCAGCGACAGCACAAAGCACAAGAGCAAGCGTTTCTATCGTGAACGGAACAAAAGTTACATCTGCAGTACAGACAGTTCAGAGTGATGTGACGGTTGAGCCGGGAACAAATGAGATCACGATCCGTGTGACACCGGAGACGAGTGCTGGACCAGTTTACTATAAACTGAAACTGAAAGTGCCGAATGCATCAAATGCACGGCTGGAAGCATTAAACTTTGGAGAGAATGTATCTCTGGCAGAAAAATTTGACGCAGATACATTCAACTATACGGCATCTGCAACAGAGTCAGGTGTGACGATCAGTGCAACAGCTGAAGAAGCGGATGCAATCGTAAATGTTATCTGGAAAGATACAGTGATTCAGACAGGAACAGGAAGTGCGGCAACAGAACTGGGACTGACAGAAGGTGACAACACCGTGAAAGTGAGAGTCACTTCTGCTGATGGATCTACAGAAAAGATTTATACAGTAACGGTTCATGCATCAGGAGAGACCTGGTTGTCTGATCTTGACTGGGAGTCGCAGACATCAGGAGATTCAGGAAATCCGACACGAAAAGATAAGAGCTGCGGAAATAATACACTGACCTTATGGGATGGTTCAGCCGAAGAAACCTTTGAGAAGGGAATCGGAAGCCATGCGGATTCTACGATCATTTATGATCTGACAGGGAAAGGATATACAAGCTTTTCATCTTACTATGGTGTAGACCGTGAGACAAAAGTAAATCCTTCTCAGGCAAGTATTACATTTAAAGTGTATGTGGATGGAAATCTGAAGTTCACAAGTGCCGAAATGGGAACCAACACAGCAAAAGGATTTACAGGTGATATCGATATAACCGGTGCAACAGAGCTGAAGCTGGTTATGGAAAAAGGTACAAATAACTGGAGCGATCATGGTGACTGGGCAAATGCAAAACTGACAAAACCGTTTACAGCACCACAGTCATTCGCTGTGACAGTTCGGGCAAATGACCCGGCAATGGGAAGTGCTGCAGCAGATCAGAATGAGTATCAGAAGTATGATACAGCTACGGTAACTGCAACAGCAAATGAAGGATACCATTTTGTAAACTGGACAAATGCAGAGGGAACAGTAGTCAGCGAATCAAATCCATATGTATTTGGTGTGACAGAGGATGTGACACTGACAGCAAACTTTGAGGCAGACCCTGTTACAAAGTATACACTGGCAACGGAAGTGAATGATGCGGTAATGGGAAGTGTTACAGTAACACCTTCACAGAGTGAGTATGATGAAAACTCAAGTGTTACAGTGACAGCAGTTCCGGCATCGGATGATTATGAATTTGTAAACTGGACGAATCCGGATACAAATGCAGAAGTAAGTACAGAAGCAGAATATACATTTGAGATCACAGGAAATACAAAACTGAAAGCAAACTTCCGTGAGAAAGAGAAGTCTTATCACGTACAGGCAGAATCTGCTGATGAGGTAATGGGAACAGTCAGTGTTGCACCGGAGACATCAGGAAATGTATATGTAAAAGATACAGAGGTAACAGTAACAGCAACTCCGAATGCAGGATATGAGTTTGTTCAGTGGAATAAAATTACGGACAACAATGGAACAGAAGTTTCAGAAAAAGTAGAAGGTGCAGAGGCTGCGTATACATTTGCAGTAACGGAGGATGTCCATTTAAGAGCAGAGTTCCGTCTGATTCCTGTAGTAAAGAATCAGTATCGTGTAACAGTAACATCCAGTGATACAGCTATGGGAACAGTCAGCATGGATCATGAGGATGGTGTTTACGAAGACGGGGAAGACGTAACAGTAACTGCAACAGCAGCAGAAGGATATCATTTCGTGGGATGGAAGCTGAAAGATTCAGAAGACATCTTAAGTACAGATGCGAAGTATATCTTTACGATCAGCGAGAATGTTGAACTGATCGGAGTCTTTGAAAAGGATGAGGAGCCGGAGCAGGTAATCACCGCAGAAGAGATCGTACGTCAGATCGTTGCGGATAAATCTTTCGCAACTTCTGTTAAGAAAGGTACGAAGAAGCTGACATTACCGGGAGTACCGGAAAATGCACAGATTGAGATCAGCAGCGTAAATCCGGAAGGAATCATTGCACTGAATGGTGAGGTGACTGCACCGAAGGCAGATACAGAAGTTATCGTGACAGTAAAAGTAACCGGAACGGATGGAAGTGTTTCCTATGCAGACTTCAAGGTTATGGTAGAAGGAAGCGGTGAGCAGGAGAATCCAGACCCGGAGAAACCGGATAATGGAAATAATGGCGGTAATAACAGCGACAACGATAACAATAACAATAACAATAGCAATGCCGGAAATAATGACAACAACAGTGGGAATAAGGGTGATAATGGAAATGCAGACCAGAGAACTGTAAAGGCAACCAAGACAGGAGATACAACGAATTTCGCACTGTATGGAATGGCAATGGCAGCAGCCGGAGCAGTGATCGCAACACTGGTGTACCGCAGAAAAAGAAGCTGATCCTGATGTTCAGAAAAAGAACGTGATGAAATATGGATCTGTGAAAAGTTAAGAATGACAGAAGGCTGTCGGGATATTTTGAGAAATATTCCGGCAGTTTTTCAGGGGTATGGATTTTGGATTTGAAAACCAGAATCCATACCCTTATTTTCTTTGAAACAAAGAAAAGCGGTAAAATACAACCATAGAAAAAAACAAATGATTTCGGCCGAAAAAGAAAAAAGTAAATGTAACATTAAGAACAAAATTCAGACGAGGAGAAATGAACTATGAAAATGAAAGCAATCGCAAGATTTGGTAAAGAATTTGGAAGCTACAAATTGGTAGAAGTACCGTATCCAACATGCGGACCGGAGGATATCATCCTTGAGATCAAAGCGGCTGCAATCTGTGGAACAGATATGAAGCACTGGAATTATGAACAGCCCCTTGAAAAGGCGTTTTGGTGACTCTGTCACCGGAACGTCTTTTTCTATATCTTATGATGTCGGGGTCAAAAGCCCCCGACTTTGATGCCTACGGATTGCTCCGTGCTACGCACTCCTACAATCCTACCCAATATTCGCATATCGTGGGATTATCATCCCACTTTTATGCTCATATCGGAGCGGGTCCTAAGGTCTTTCATCCACCTATGAGCAAGCTCATGTGGGCTTAGACCTTTTGACCCTGGCATCAGATCATAAAATATAGATGAAAACCTGAAAAGAGGAGGAAAATGGATATGATCTTATCGGAAAAAATCGCAGAAGAGCGAAAGAAAAATGGATGGTCACAGGAAGAACTGGCAGAAAAGCTGTCTGTATCACGGCAGGCTGTTTCTAAATGGGAGAGTGCATCGTCTGTACCGGATTTGCAGAAATTACTCCGCATGGCAAAAATTTTTGAGGTCAGTACAGATTATCTGTTAAAGGATGAAATGGGAAAAGAAGAGGTTGAGAAAATATCAGACTATAGGACAGAAGATACAGTCTACAGGAATGTATCTATGGAAGAGGCAAATCATTTTCTGGAATGGAAGAGAAAAAATGCAGTCATACTGGCAGGGGGCAGTTGCTCTTTGCATCATGAGTCCGTCACTGCTCATTTTTCTGACAGGTCTTTCCAGTGCAACGGGTGGAAATCTGAGTGAAAATACTGCGGTGGGGATTGGAGTTTCGGTGGTACTGGTGATGGTTTCCCTTGCAGTTGCTATTTTTATTTCTTATGGGATTCGCGGAAAAGCATATGAGTATCTGAAAAAGGAACTGATTGAAACTGCTTATGGAGTAAAAGGATTGGTAAAAGAAAAGAAGCAGGATTATGAAGGTACTTATACAAGAGGGATTATCCTGGGAGTTGTTTTCTGCATTCTGGCGGTTATTCCTCTTTTGATCGGAATTGCGATGGAACAACCGGAGTATATGATTACAGGTGATGTGTCAATTCTCCTTTTGCTTGTTGCAGTGGGGGTATTTTTAATTGTACGTGTCAGTACGATCAATGGAAGTTACGATATGTTGCTTCAGGAGGGAGAATATTCCCAAAAGGAAAAGGCTGTAAAGAAAAAGTTTGAAATCTATTCAACTGCTTATTGGTGTATTGCTACAGCAATCTATCTTGGATGGAGTTTCCTGAGTGTGCGGTGGGATTATACCTGGATTCTGTGGCCGGTAGCGGGTGTATTATTTGGTGCAGTGTCAGTAGTTGCAAGAGGGATTTGGGGAACACAGGATTCAACCAGGATATAATCTTGTTTGCGGATACTTGTAAAAAGAAAATACTGGTGCTATAGTATCCCTAAAAGGAGGGAGTTCTATGAAGATGATCCGCAGAATTTCAAATTTAGTCAGTTCATGTATGTTACTTGCATATGTTATTGTTCTTGTATGTATCTGGAGCAGGATCCCCGGAACAGTTCCGACTCATTTTAACGCTGCAGGAATAGCAGATAGTTATGGTGGCAAAGGAATTCTTTGGATTGAGGTGATTGTGGCAGCAGTCATTTTGCTTTTGCTCTCTCTGATTGAAAAAGTTCCGTCTATATGGAACTTCCCGGTAGCTGTCACAGAGGAGAATAAAGAAAGGCTGTATAAAATAGCACTGGTAATGCTGGGAGCAATAAAGATTCTTACTACGGGATTATTTATCGATGTAGGAGTCAGCAGCCTGGTAACGAGATTCCCTGTCTGGCCTATGTATATCATGCTGGGTGCGATGGTGATCGTGATTGTAGTGGCAGTAGTACAGATGATCCGGGCAAAATAAAAAGATGTCGGGGTCAAAAGCCCCCGACTTTGATGCCTACGGATTGCTCCGTGCTACGCACTCCCACAATCCGCCCCGATATGAGCAAGCTCATGTGGGCTTAGACCTTTTGACCCTGGCATCATAAAAATAATATATCAAAGGCAGTGAAAGAAGCAGGCTGACCTTAAGAAGAAAGACGAGGATGAAAAATGGACGAGTTATATCAGATCATCGAGCAGAAAATAAAAGCTTCCGGCTATCCAAGAGAGATTTCAGGAGCAAAGGTATATAATGATATTTGCGACCAGATCGAAGGAAAAGAAAATGGAGAGTATCTTCTGCTGTCAAAATTTGAGGATGATGTAGTTTTTGAATACCATATTACGGTGAAAGATGAAGAGTTTAATCTTGGAATTCTGACTATGAAAGCACCGGAAGGTGTATTTGAAGCAGATTTTGATGCAGAGTAAAATTTTGCTTACATTTCAGAAAAAAATGTGATACAATAAGCATCGTGTAAAAATGAAATAGCGAAATAATAACGACATTAAATATTATTGCGGCTCATGATTTATACCAGATAGGGACAAAATTTTGATGTAAGGCGGCAGGAAAGGATTTTCCTGCCGTTTTGACCTTTTCGTGTATCTCGATTCTGTCAATAAAGGCATTGAGAATTTCGGGCGTCAGCTTGTCGATTCGGGTGTAACTGCGGGTAACGGCAATCAGCTTTTCCACATTGCCTACGGCGGTATCGGTTTCGTTTATCTCGGCGATCAGCCTTTCGGTTTCCTTTGCTATTTCAGCCTGTTCCGCTTCATAGCCTTCGGTCAACTTGAAATACTGTTCGTCGGTAATCTTGCCGCATACATTGTCCTCATAGGTTTTACGGAAGTAACGGTCTATTTCTTTTGCTCGTTTTTCGCATTTCTCAAGCTGTTTTTGTTTTTGATACAGTTCGTATTCCTTGTCGGCTATGCTGCTGTCAATCAGCCTTTTGACAAACGCTCTTTCAAACTGGCACATATAGGACAGAAAATGCTGTAACTGCTTTAATACCAACTGCTCCAAAACCGATTCACGGATATAGTGTATCGTGCACTCCTTGGTGCGGCTGTTGCGTTTGTATCCGCCGCAACGGAAGAAATGATATCCGTTGGATACACATAAATTCATTTTAGAGCCGCAGTCCGCACAGCAAAGCAGTCCCGAAAAGATACTGGTTGCTCCCGTTTTGGTTGGGCGGCGTTTGTTTTGCCTGAGTGTCTGCACCTTTTCCCATACAAGACGGTCAATAATCGGCTCGTGAGTGTCCTCTACAACAACACGGTGTTCCTTTGGTGCCGGCACTCGCTTTTTGCTTTTGAAGCTTACCCGCAGGGATTTCAGCCCCTCGGTTGCACCTACATAAGCGGAATTGTCAAGAATTGCACCGACCGCAGACGGCTCCCAGCAGCAGGAATCCTCGGATACTCTTGCTACGCCGATTCCTTTTGACTGCTTGTAAGCGGAGGGCGTCAAAATCATGTCCTTCCATAATGCAGTTGCAATGGCGGAACAACCCTTGCCCTCTGCACATAGGAGAACTGCGATGTCATTTTGGCTCAATAATCTTTCGTGACATCACTTTTGTGTCAATTTGGCTCAGCTTTTGCCGTTCTACCCGAATGTCGTTTTTGTATGTCTGCCCCTGCTTTTTCAGCGGCGTTACCTTGCTCATATCATCGCAAAATCATATCCCATTCGGACGGTCATTCAGTTGTTAAGTAAAGCGGCTTTTCATACCCCCTCAATAAATAGCCAGCGAGAAGGGGTAAAATATTACCTTTTTTGAATATTTCTTCAAAAATTTTTTTCCCCATTGTTAATTGCTGACTTTTTTCGGAGCTTGGACAATTTATTTTTCTGTCCACTATTTAATTGGGAACTTTTTATGCTTTTCAGCAAAGTCATTTTTGAAAAAGCAAAACAAAAAAGCCGCTACATAGACATCAAGAATCGGCGGGAGCATTGCTCTCGCTTCAAAATGATGTTCTATGTAACGGTTTTGAAATTCAAAGACGGGACTGTTTTGCACCCACTCACTCGATGACAGTTCCAAAAAGCATAGAGTGGCGGTGACGGTATTTTCTCTTAGCATACCGCAGGCATTGGGCGGCTTTTGCCGCAAATCTCAATCTTACATCAATATTAAATTGTCCGTGACGGTTAAACTGTCACGGTATTATTATGCAGAACGAATGTTCGTTTGCCAAGTGCTATTACCTCAAATCGTCGAAAAAGTCAATACCGTAAACACAGAATTTGCAAAGAAAATATTGAAATCTGCGTTTCAGTATGGTAAACTTTATAAGGACTATTGTATGCCTAAACACCTCCGAGGACAACAAAGGCTAATTCTCGGAGAATAAAGAAAATAAAAAACTGACCTTCTTCGAGTTTTAGATAAAATTTGAAGGAGGTCTTTTATTATGAAGACAAAAGGAAAGGCAAAGCGACTGCTTACGATGCTTCTCGCTTTTGTAATGGTGGTTGGTTTAATTCCAACGGCAGCAATGGCTATGGATAGCCAAGCAGAGTACACGGGCGTATGCACCCACGGCAGTCATGAGGGGTATATCGAATTAACTTCCGAATACCTGACAACACACTACGACAGGTTAAATTCCGGTAAATATTATCTGTCAGAAGATTTGGACTACTCAGGCTCATGGTATCTTGATGTTGCAGAAAATGCAACTGTTGAACTGTGTTTAAACGGTCACACGCTTACTTTTTCAAACGAGTATCTTTTGGTTCGGGATGGTGCCAGCCTGTTGCTTGAAAACGGAAAGGTAAAGTTAGAAAGTTCAGCAAATAAGGTGATTTGGGGTTATAGTTCGGAGGCTGTAGAAATTCGCAACTGTGATATAGACGGAAACGGAACTGCAACCTATTTAGTTTTTATAAACGGGGATACCGGCGCACAAGAAGTGAAAATCACTGACTCGAAATTGCACAATATCTGTGACAGTTCCTATGCTGCTGTCAGTATGTTTGGAGAAAATCCGCTTGGTTCATTGGATATTAGCCGGACAGACATTTATGACCTTGCCGGCTCATCCAATGGCATCTATCTCGATTGTGCGACAGCAAAAATTTCAAACTGTACATTAGACGGGGGAGGAATTGTCAACAGTTTAGCACACATATCCGAAGTGTCCAATGTCAGTATCACCAAAAATGGAATCGGACTAAGGAACGATGGCACAATAGATATCATTAAGAACTGCACCATCGTGTCTGAGGGAGCATCTATTCAGAATGAAGGCTTGATTAAAGAAATCAGCGGCGGAAGTTATACTTATAACCCTTCTATTTTCCAAGAGGGTGCATTACAAAACAGCGGAACAATCAATAACATTACAAGTAATGCAGAGTTTTTCGGTGCACCTGCCATCAAAAATGAAGGCAGCGGCAAGATTACAATTACAGATGCCGAAGTGCTTGGTTCCGTTGATGGTCTGACAGCAGGATTTGCAATCTATGGCTATGCGGTAACCCCCTCTGCCACGGGAACGGTGACTATCAACGGCGGTAATTATAGCTGTGCAGTCTATGACCCGAACAATACTTCTACTGCGGAGAAGCTGTTCCCTGATGGTGCTACCGGTATCATTATCAATAGTGGTAACTTTGAGCATTCACCATCCGCCAACCTTTTGGCACCCAACAAAGCGATTGTAAACAGCGGTATCACAGATTTCCCATATGCTGTAGGCGAGCAGGACTATACCGTAACATATGAGTTAGATGGTGGAACAAATAACGAGGCAAATCCTGTTTCCTATAACTCGTCTGTCGGTATTCCTGAACTGAAAGCTCCCGTTAAGGCAGATTATGCTTTTCTTGGTTGGACGCTTGGCGATGGAACAAACTATATAACTGCTGTTCCTGCGGGCACGACCGGCGATATTACGCTGAAAGCACATTGGGAATATAAGCCGGTATATTACACAGTTAAGCTTTATGATATCAATGGTTTTTCTGCAAACCAGCAAACTACGACAAATGTAGCTAATGGCGCAACATACACCGTGTTGCTGACGGCTACTTCCAACGAGTACCTTGTATCTACTTTCGATGAATATCATGTTCGCTACGAAAACGGAACGATTGTTTCCAATGCCACATCCAGCTATGACGAAACGGCTAAGACAGTGACAATTACAATCCCGAATGTGTCTGCTAATATAGAAATCATCTGCAAGGCGAGAATTTGCAGCCATGATTATGAAGAAAAAGTGATTACCCCTGCTACCTGCACAACAAGCGGCAGTAAAACTTTGACCTGTAAAATCTGTTCCAATGTTATAACACCTGTAACTATTGAACCGTTAGGACACAGCTATTCAACAGATTATAAGAAAGAAAACGCAGATGCAGATAAGCATTATCATGTTTGCATGGTATGCAGCGAGAAAGACACAGGCGAAACTCATACTTGGAATGTTGAAACAGCAACAGAGGAAACAGATAAGCATTGTGTAGTTTGCGGTTATGTAGCAGAAGCACAGCTTACACATACTCATAAGGGAGAACTTCAAAAGGGTACTCCTGCAACGACCGAAGCAGACGGCGTAAAGGATTACTACGAATGCAGATGTGGTAAGTTCTATGAGGATGAAGACTGCACTAAGGAAATCACCGACCTTACAGCTTGGAAGCTTGGTGCGGGCAGAATCCCTGCTCTGCCTTCCATCATTGAAGGCACAAACGGCGTATGGACGAAGGGCTCTGCAGATGGTTTGAAGTTCAAGTCCAACGCTGAATATGCAAACTTCCTGAAGGTTCTGGTTGACAATGCGGAAATCACCGCCGAAAACTACGAAGTTAAGGAAGGCAGCACAGTGGTTACACTGAAGGCTGCATACCTTGAAACCCTTTCTGTAGGCAAGCACACCCTGTCGGTAGTTTCTACCAACGGAACGGCAACTACGGAATTTGAAATCAAGGCAGCGTCCGTGAAACCTACCGAGCCTACAAATCCGAGTGAGCCTGCTAATCCGACAAAACCGAATGAACCTACTAAACCGGCAGAAACAAATCCGAATACCGGTGCAACAAGTCCTCAGACCGGAGACAACAGCCATATGGCACTTTGGATTGCTTTACTGCTTGCATCTTGCAGCGGCTTAGTGGCTGTAACAGTTTACGGAAGAAAGAAAAAGGTAAATAGATAATCCAACTTAGCGGGGCAGTAATCTGTCCCGCTATTTCTATGTTTTAGGTTCTGTAACGCCATTATGTGTTCAAAACAAGATAAAAGTATAAAACCATTACATTTCGAAAAACAAGCCTTAAAAAGCCGCATATGACAAAGAATTTGAGAACGAAAACCGTTACATTCATATGGACGAACAAAGGGCGAAGATACCGTTAAAAAGTATCTTCGCCCTCGCCTTGCAATGTGGACATTTTAAGACTGAAAAAGCCTTTATTTAAGCCATTTTTTTAGAGCCTATACTTTGATGGGCAGGGTGTTTGTACCTTGCCCATCAATTTTGCGTATTGCGGCGTTATGGTGCTATTTTCGGATTTTTATCATAAGCTCGTCAACAGCGTCCGTGTATCTGCCCTGTGCTATCAGCTTGTTTCTTAAAGAGAGCAAGGCATTGAATATGAGTCGCCGTTCCTCTGCCGTCAGGTTATGTCAGGAAAGCGTACTTTTTTGATATATAAGATATTCCAGGCTATTCATACAAGTAAAGGAGAGAAGAAAATGCCAAAAACTAAAATTCAAAGTATTGTATTTACCGCAATGATGGTATTCTGCATGGTTATGTTTCCCGACAGCACTTTTACTGCAAATATTTTTTGTAGGTCCATTTGTACGTCTGATGTTCAGAAATGCATCCAATGGAGACGTGATGGCGTGCCGGAGAGTGACGGACAGCAGGATTGCCAATATATTTGAGGACAGACTGGCGGATGTATGGGTCTGTCAGATGGAAAAATACAGAGAATATGACCGATTTATAAAATGTAGTAAATGCGAGCTGAAAGCGTGGTGCAGAGGTTGTCCGGCAGTAGCAAATGGAACGAATGGTGATTTTTACGGGGCAGATCCTCAGTGCTGGAAGATAAAAAATGAAAGAACGGGGGAGCGATTATCATGTTGATGGATCTGATAAAAAAATCTTTCATATAAAAAGCTCTCTCATATAAAAAATCCATCAATCGGACTATCTGCCGGATTGATGGATTTTTGTCGGGGATATTCCCCGATCATCATTCTGTAATTTATTTGAACTCAACGATCTGAGTAAGATCAGTTATCATGTTCGTCTTCGAAAGGATCTTCATAATCCTCGTCCTCGTCGTCATCTTCATAGTAATAATCTCCGCCTCTGGAGGCAATACCAAGAATCAGTGAGATGACTGCGAAAGCAGCACTTACACCGGCAACAATCAGCAGTTCCAGTTCGCTTCCGCGTTTCAGGAATGCAAATCCGGCACTTGCCAGATAGAACAGCATTGGTGCAAGGAATGCAAAGATCGTATAACGATTCACCATGATGAAATACAGCAGAGCTGAAACCAGCATGCAGAGTGCCAGAATCACATAAACCATACCGGAAGTAGCAGAACCGTCTGAAGAGGTGCTGCTCAGTCCAAGTGTAAATCCTCTGTACATCAGATATCCGAAACCGAGAAGTGAGAGGATACCAAGGATGATACGGGCAGGTCTGAATCTTGGTACATCATCATATTCGTACTCATCATCATCATACTCATCGTCGTACTGCTCTTTTTTCTTTGTATCTTTTACTTTCTTCTCATCAGGATCTTCGTCCTTTTTCTTCTTTTTGGCAAATTTGCTGTCAGGATCTGTCGCAAGCATCTCTTCATATCCTTTGCGTACTGCCTTTTCACGCTTTGTACGAACCTGCTCTGCAGGAATATTTCCATATTTCTGCTCATCAGAAGCTTTATTAGTATCAGAAGCTTCTTCAGGATGACGCTTCTTGACCGGTTTCTTTGCGGACGCCTTTTTCTCCCCTGGCGTCTTTGTGGAAAGCGGTTCTTCTGTAGAAGCAGGTCTGACTTTCTTTTTGACTGGTCTTTTTTCCGGTTTCTCGGAAATTTCAGCAGTTTCATCATTACTGATCGGTCTTGAAGCCTTCGGACGTACAGGTTTTCCTTCTGCGTCTGTCAGTCTGCGTCTTTTCGCAGGTTTTGCTCCGGCTTTCTTTTCGGTTTCCTTTACTTTTTCAGCGTCAGAGCCGGCAGCAGATCTTTTGACTGGAGGCTTTTTGGCAGCCGGGCTTTCTTCTGCTGCACCCTTCTTGGATACGGATGATTCAGCAGGTCTGACAGCGACTTTGCTTTCAGCTTTATCGACTGGCTTTGCTTCTGCCTGTTCAGCCTCTTTTTTTGCAGCTATTTTCCTGGCACGCTGCCTGTCGAGATTCCACTGCTTCTTACAGTCACGGCAGACTGCATATTCGTTGAAGATCGGATCTCCGGATTCCGTTGTGCCGACTTGTCTTTTCATACGCTCAAGTTCTTTACCACATGATGGACACTTCATATTAATTATGTACTCCTCTCCTTGTCAATGACAAAATTAATAACAGAAGTATTATAGCATTTTGTGTCAGTTTGGACAATGGAAAAATCAAAGATATAGATGGAAACTGTCGAGGAATGGAAAAAATAAAGTAGTAGACTTTACAAATTTAGTGTGCTAAAATGTAACAGTAATTAAACGAGGGTGAAAAGGAGATTGGTTTCATGAGCAAGAAAATAAGGACTGAGGCGGTTGATTATCTTTTTAATGCCATTTTAAGCCTTGAAAATAAAGAAGAATGTTATACTTTTTTTGAAGATATCTGTACGATCAACGAACTGCTTTCGCTTTCCCAGCGTTTTGAAGTGGCAAGGATGCTCAGAGAGCAAAAGACATATCTTGAGATAGCAGAGAAGACCGGAGCGTCTACAGCAACGATCAGCAGAGTCAACCGTTCACTGAACTACGGAAATGACGGATATGATATGGTCTTTGAGAGAATCGGACTTACAGAAAAGGAAGAAGATTCATCAACTGCAGAAGAATAGAAAGTGGAAAGATAGTTCGGAGAAAAGTATGAGCGGATCTTTGGCCGGGGATCTTCGGACGCAGAATACAAAAGACACGAACCTGTGGCTGCAACCATTGGAACGTGTCTTTTTTTAAATATCAGTCCTTCTTATTCTTAGAAGAAGGAGCTGCGATATCATCAATAATCCGTTCGATCATCATCTTTTTCAGATATACGTCGAAACTGAGATTACAGATAAAAGCAAACTTCTGGAGAATATCCCTGTCTTCTCCGTCAGGAAGTTGGTCAAAAGCTTCTCCTGCCTTATCATAAGCGGAAGATACGCTGTCTTTCAGCGAGTCGAGCCGTTCTTTTTCCATGTGGCAGAGTTCTTCATAAATAGAGGAAAGTTCCATTGTATCATTTCCGGAGAAATATTTTTCCGTCAATGGCTTTAGTACCGTTTCGATATCTTTGATCGACAAAATACTTTTAAAATAGTAGATAAAAATGAGAAGCAGCATATGCTCCCGGGAATACTTCTTCTTCACAGGCGGCGGAAGAAGATTGTTCTTTGTATAATTGTTGATCATGGTCTTGGTAAGGATCTTATCCTCTTTATATCGCTTGGTAGAAGCGAGCTGTTCATCCATAAAAGTAGTGACTTGATCCATATAAAGATCAATATTCGGGATGTCACCCGGATGCACATATTGAAGATGGGAAAGTTCATTTAAAATGCTGTTAAGCATATCATTCATATCTATAGTCATGTTATCACCTCGACAGACTCATTATATAGTATTTAAAACTATATGGCAAGTAAAAACTCAGAATAATGCAGAGGAACAGTAACAGGATGATCTCGACGAAATTAAGAATAACATAGACTTGACAATCAAGAATGTATGTTCGATAATGGAAGATACAAATGATGGGTATGCAGAGGCATAATCAGTAGATAGGAGAGCAGTTTTATGAGTATTTATGATAAATTGAACGAACCCCAGAGAGAGGCGGTATATCATACAGATGGACCTCTGTTGATCCTGGCGGGTGCAGGTTCGGGAAAGACCCGGGTACTGACGCACAGGATCGCATATCTGATCGAAGAGCGGAATGTGAATCCGTGGAATATCCTGGCGATCACGTTTACGAACAAGGCAGCAGGAGAGATGAGAGAAAGGGTGGATTCCCTGGTGGGCTTTGGCTCGGAAAGCATCTGGGTAAGCACTTTTCATTCGATGTGTGTGCGGATTTTAAGAAGATTTATAGACCGGCTTGGGTATGATAACCGTTTTACGATCTACGATACAGACGATCAGAAGACTCTGATGAAAGAAGTCTGTAAAAAGGTCGCCATTGATACAAAGGTTTTTAAAGAGAGAAGCCTTATGTCGGCGATTTCTTCTGCCAAGAATGAACTGATCCTTCCAGATGAGTTTGAACTGAATGCAGGAGGAGATTTTGCAAAGCTGAAGATTGCAAAAGTATACCGTGAGTATGAGGCACAACTGAAGGCGAATAACGCACTGGATTTTGATGATCTGCTGGTGAAGACGGTTCAGCTTCTGCAGACGCAGCCGGATGTGCTGGAGAATTATCAGGAGCGGTTTCGCTATATTATGGTCGATGAGTATCAGGATACGAATACAGTGCAGTTCCAGCTTGTAAGACTGCTTGCCGGAAAGTATCGGAATCTGTGCGTGGTGGGAGATGATGACCAGTCGATCTACAAGTTTCGTGGAGCGAATATCCGCAATATTCTGGATTTTGAGCATGAATTTTCAGATGCCTGTGTCATAAAGCTGGAGCAGAATTACCGCTCCACGGGCAATATCCTGAATGCAGCGAACCGGGTAATCGCCAATAATAAAGGCAGGAAAGAAAAGACTTTATGGACTGCCAACGGGGAGGGAGAGCTGGTTCATTTAAGGCAGTTTGATACAGGATATGATGAGGCGGATTTTATTGCAGAAGATATAAAAAAGGAAGTAAGGGCAGGAGCATCATATAATGACCACGCGGTGCTTTACAGAACGAATGCACAGTCCCGTCTTTTGGAAGAAAAATTTGTTGCGATGAATGTCCCGTACAAGATTGTGGGCGGTGTCAACTTTTATGCCCGCCGGGAGATCAAAGATCTGCTTGCGTATTTAAAGACGATTGATAATGGAATGGATGATATTGCGGTACGAAGAATCATTAATGTGCCAAAAAGGGGCATTGGTCTGACTACGATCAACCGGATCCAGGAGTCTGCTGCAGAACGTGGGCTTGGATTTTATGAGACGCTGATGGCTCCCGAGTTGATCCCTGGAATCGGAAGAAGTGCAGCAAAGCTGGATTCTTTTGCAGCTCTGATCGAATATTTTAAAGGGCTTACCGGACAGATGAGCATTACGGATCTGCTGCGGGAAGTGATCGAAAAGACGGGATATATGGAGAGTCTGGATTCCGAGGATAAAGAGGATGCACAGGCGAGAAAGGAAAATATTGATGAACTGATCAATAAGGCAGCCGCATACGAAGAGGCAGCAGAAGATAGAGATGAACCGGCTACATTGAGTGCTTTTCTGGAAGAAGTGGCGTTGGTTGCGGATATTGACAGTCTGGATGAAGAACAGGATTATGTTGTCCTTATGACACTGCACAGTGCCAAAGGGCTGGAGTTCCCTCATGTATATCTGGCAGGAATGGAAGATGGCTTGTTTCCAAGTTATATGACGATCACATCAGACGACAGAGATGATCTTGAAGAAGAAAGACGGCTTTGTTATGTGGGGATTACAAGAGCAGAGCAGGAGCTGACGCTTACCTGTGCAAGAAGAAGGATGGTCAGAGGCGAGACCCAGTATAATAAGATTTCACGTTTTATTAAGGAAATTCCGGCAGAACTTCTGGATACAGGAAGCCGCAGGATTGAACCAGAGACGGAAGTGCCGGTACAGCAGAATACATATGCACATGCAAGAGAAGCATTCCGGGCAAGGGCTTTCGGTGCGGCTTATAGCAACGGGGCAGGAAAAAGCAGCGGAGTTTCTTCGGGTAAGAGCAGCCAGGGACTGGCATCTCTTCAAAAAGGCAGCCAGCTTGCAGCAGGATCAGGTGGCAGTCCTGATTATGCAGAAGGAGACCGGGTGCGTCATGTGAAGTTTGGGGAGGGAACCGTTCTTGAGATTCGGTCCGGTGGCAGAGATTATGAAGTAACGGTGGATTTTGACAGTGCAGGAGTCAGGAAGATGTTTGCAAAGTTCGCAAAACTGGTAAAGATTTCATAGGTTTGTGGACTGTCAGCCGATCAGAAAAGATGATTATGATGTGAGAACCGGGACAGAGTTTTTAGGAAAAATCTCCGAAAGCGGTAGTAATAACAGAGCTTAAGTGTTATAATATACAAAAATCAGTCGTAACCTGTGAGAGGTTAGAAAGGATGTGCAGATATGAATAAAAAATTAGAGGATATGATCGCTGAATCAAAATTAAAAGAAATCCTGCATAAGAACGAGGCAGAGAAGCAGAAGAATGCGGTTGTATGGGTACTTGCAATTATTGGTGCGATTGCAGGAATCGCAGCCATTGCATATGCGGTATTCCGTTTTGTGACACCGGATTATCTGGAAGATTTTGAAGATGATTTTGATGACGATTTTGACGATTATTTCGATGAGGATGATCAGGTATAAGTTCAGGATGGTAATAGCACAGTAAGAAGAATACAGACAGGATGTGACGGTTGGAGTACACCCTGTCTGTTTTGTTTGTTGGGAGGAAATAATGAAAAAAGGACAGATCTATGAAGGCATAATCGAGAGAGTGGATTTCCCGAATAAGGGAATGATTTATATTCCGGAGGAAGAAAAATATGTCACGGTGAAAAATGGTATCCCGGGTCAGAAAGTCCGCTTTATGATCAATAAATTTAAGCGGGGAAATGGAGAAGGAAGACTTCTGGAAGTGCTGGAAAAATCACCGCTGGAGACCAGGGAGCCGGTCTGTAGTATTTTCCCGGCCTGTGGTGGATGCATGTATCAGACTATGTCCTATGAAGAACAGGTAAAGATGAAAGAGGGACAGATCCATCGGATCATGGATCCTGTCGTAAAGGGCGATTATATTTTTGAGAGTGTAAAAGAAAGTCCAAAAGAGTTTCATTATCGTAATAAAATGGAGTTTTCTTTTGGAGATGAATATAAGGACGGTCCGCTTTCTCTCGGACTGCATAAAAAAGGAAGCACATATGATGTCCTGACAGCAGCAGACTGCCAACTGGTCCATCGGGATATGAATCAGATCCTTTCCTGTGTTCTTGCATATTTCAGGGAGTGGAATGTAAGCTATTATAAGAAAATGCAGCATACCGGATATCTGCGGCATTTACTTCTGAGACGGGGGGATACGACCGGAGAGATTCTGGTGAACCTTGTAACGACTACGCAGGAAGAGCATGACCTGACAGAATTAAAAGAACAGTTACTGGAGCTTCCTTTGGAAGGAAAGATCGTAGGAATCCTTCATATCCTGAATGATTCACTTTCAGATGTTGTAAAAAGTGATGAGACAAGAATCCTTTATGGTCAGGATTTCTTTTATGAAAAGCTGCTCGGACTGCAGTTTAAGATCACCCCGTTTTCTTTCTTCCAGCCAAATTCCAGGGGAGCAGAGGTATTGTATGAGACTGTCCGGGAATACATCGGAGATATTGAGAATAAGACAGTTTTTGATCTGTTCAGTGGAACCGGAACGATCGGTCAGGTGCTGGCTCCGGTTGCAAAGAAAGTGATTGGTGTGGAGATCATCGAGGAGGCAGTAGAAGCTGCAAAAGAAAATGCTCTCCGCAATGGACTTTCTAATTGTAAATTCATAGCAGGCGATGTATTTAAGGTGCTGGACGAGATCGAGGAGAAGCCGGATGTGATCGTCCTTGATCCGCCGAGAGATGGTATCCATCCGAAAGCACTGCCTAAAATTCTTGAGTATGGAGTGGACAGGATCGTTTATATTTCCTGCAAGATGACCAGTCTTGCACGGGATCTTGAGATGATGCAGATGGCGGGATACCGGGTGGAAAAGATGACGGCAGTCGATCAGTTCTGTGAGACCGTGCATGTGGAGACGGTAGTACTGATGTCACGCACAAGTAAATAAAGGGCGAAAATGCCCATAAATAAAGGGATTTCCACTATCCTGATAACCAAATGCCGGACGGCTGTTCTGCTTATTGAACATTATAGGAAACAAATCCAATCTCATAATTTGGTCAGGTTGAGTATACAGATTAACTTTTATTAGGTTGAGAATACAGATTAACTGTTTTGAATATAAAGGTTGAGAATACAGATTAGCTGTTAAAACGAAAGAAAAGATTACGAAAGAAGGGATACGAAATGGCGGGATGCACTTGCGAAAACTGGAGTCTACAGGATTTATCGAGTGCTTTACAGGATATGCATAAGGACAATAAAAGAATCGTAGTGCCAATGTTCCAAAGAGGAAAACGTTGGAAAAAGGCACAGGAGCAGAAATTTATCGATTCTTTGATTAAAGGCTATCCTGTCGGTACGATGCTGTTCTATGAAACATACGAAGATAACAAGCGTACATACATCTTGGTAGATGGATTGCAGCGTGGTAATAGTATAAAAAAATACATGACAAATCCAACAGAATTCTTTTATGATGACAGCATTTCGGATGAATTCTGCTGTAGTGTATTAAAATTGGTTCATCAATCCGATGAGAAAGAACTATATACCAAAATTCGTGGAATTCTGACTGCTTTCATCAAAGAGCAGAAAACTTTCAAGAATCTACAGTACTTCTCTGTCGCAAAGCAGATTGCAGATGAGTTCTCCGCTGGGTTTGAACCTATTGAGCAGCTTATCGAGGTAATTAAAATATTCTTTGAAGAACGTCAGGATTTGTATGATAGAATCGCCAGCACCATTATTCCAGTTATTGTATATACTGGAGATGAAAATAACCTTCCTGAAATTTTTGATAGAATCAATTCGCAAGGTACGCCGCTTGACCAGTATGAGGTATATGCGGCTGCTTGGCCTGTTAAGCAGAAGTTCGCCATAAAAAATGCTGACATTGTAGAACACGTAGTTCGCAAGTATGATACTTTTGAAGAGGACGATTTCAAGATTCATGGGTACAATCGCGAGGAAATGCGTACACAGAAAACAGTGAATGCTTTTGAGTATCTCTTTGGACTAAGTAAGTACCTTGTTGAAAAATATGATATTCTTGCTTTCAATAAAAATTTAGCAGAGGATACCGTAAATCCATTAGCGTTTGAACTGGTTAATGCCTGTCTCAATGATACAGACAGAATAAAAACCTTGTATCAGAATTTATATGCCTTGGATGTGAATGCTTTTGAGACGGCTTTATACAAATCCATAGAGTTTGTACGTGATTCCATTTTGGTTATTACAAAATTCAAAGGCAATTCTCGTAACGCAAATAAGATCTTTCACTCCAAGTACCAGATTCTTTCGATGATTTCCACAACCTTTAAGGAAATGTATGCCGGAGTAGATTTTACTCAATTCTCCGACACTTGGCAGGAACGAAGGCAGAAAATCGCAAGAAACCTTGTTCAGTATTATGTGTATGACATCATTACAAATTATTGGTCCGAAGGTGGTACTGGGAAAATACATAGTGCAGCCAAACCTAATCGTTACATGATAGAAATTCCAAGCCGTGCCTGGATGGTCGCACTGGATGGTTTCTTCGAGCGGTCTATGCTTCGCGCCGAGAAGAAGAATATTGCCAATCCGAGAAGCGAAGAATATGTCATTCTAAACTGCATCTATCTTAAAACCTTCACTGCCATGGATCAGCTTTCTATTGACCGTTTTGATGTCGAGCATATCGCACCGAAGGAGCAGATGAGAAAACTGATAGAGGCTTGTGATGGTGATGGTCTGCCAATCAGCTGCATCGCTAATCTTTGCTATTTGCCAGAATATGTGAACCGTAGTAAAGGTGCAAAGAACTTCTATCAGGACAAGAAATACTTGCAACACATTGACCTTTCAGAGGTTGAGAGCAAGTACAGTTTTACAGAGAGTGACGATCTCGAATGGATGGATATGCCATACGAAAAGCCGGAAGACTTTGCTGTCCTACGAGAATACTATACCGATTACTGTGCGAAGAGATTTGATAAGCTGAAACATCTTCTGTGCGATTCTTTGGAAATCAAATATGAAGAAATCGAGCCACAAGAAACAGAAGTAGTTCAGAAGGTGGTTGTAGCAAAGAAATCGGATGATAAGCCGAGCAAACAGGTTCGTTTTGCGGACAAGTGCATCGTTCGTTTAGCAAAAGTACTGAACACCGATTTAGTGAAAGTTGGCCGAAGCAGCTATAGGTCTACTGATGGGAAAAGAGGTTATGTGATTACAACCTCAAAAATGTATACACAGGGTAAACGTGAGAAGTATTGGTTTGCATACCGAACGAGTCCTTTTGACGAATTGTCTGACTGTGAAGAAAAGTATGTCGTATATGGCTGTAAGGATGAAAACACTTTGGTTGTACTACCCGTTCCAGTAATTGAAGAGCAATTGGATCGCGTGAATGTTTCGTATGACGAAGATGAAAACATTTCGCATTGGCACATGGTGTTCTTCCGTGATACAGCAGGAAAAATGACATGGATGCTTTCACGACCGAATATTGAAGAGATAGAAATAAATAGTTTCCTTGTGTAAATTTGTTGGAGACTTTCTGCCACTGGGTGGAAGGTCCCCTTTTTGTTGGTAGAAAATAAAGGTGAATTGGTGATCGTCTTGCAACAATGAGAATGCGGATAAACAGCCGTGCAAGCGAAATTAGTTTTGCGTTCGCAAACTTTTATAGACTTTTGCGTATTTTTTTTTTTTTATTTTTAACATAGGTCATTGGCACTTCGGAATAAAGGTGTATAAGTATTCGGTGGTGCAAAGAAGAACAGAAAAGCATACAAAGTGTGGAGGTAAAGCGGATGCGTTTTAGCTACAATAAATTGTGGAAATTATTAATAGACCGTGGAATAAATAAAAAGACATTGCGTGAAATGAGTGGGATTAGTGCCACATCGGTTGCCAAACTTGGAAAAGGTGGCAACGTCAACACTGATGTGCTTCTTAGAATATGCAATGCTCTCAATTGTGATATTGGAGACATCATGGAATTTGTTAGAGAAGAAAATTTTGAAGAACAGGAACGAAAGGATGCATTTCCTAATGTGTAAAACTAATACGTCCTTGGCAAGGGTTGAAAAATATAGTGCTGTAGATGAGGCATTGAACCTTATCTATTTATATATACAAGAAGTTTATTCGCCGAAGGAAGTAGAACTGATTTGCGGTGAGTTAAAAAGCATTGCAAGAAGAGACGATTTTCAGTGTGTTGAGGTATGGGAATGGAAGCGAACATGTACTCAAGGTCGAGATGCGGGGTCGAAGATGAAGGAGAAACAGAGCATAGGAGGACGCAAAGTGTGATGTGACTGTACA
>OOCP01001222.1_pt1 | contig 27709 bp, 23 predicted proteins | sample 1671511 | NCBI WGS metagenome assembly OOCP01 (sample SAMN06348164, study PRJEB24527) | human gut metagenome | biome: human gut; feature: ankylosing spondylitis patient; material: feces | host: Homo sapiens | place: China | collected 2015-10 | reverse complement strand
ATTCTATTCTGCTTAGGCAAGATAATTCCTCCATGACCCTCTTCATTTTATATCATGAAGTATTTTGACATAGAGGGTGATCCGGCCACCACCAGCGGAGCCGATTACGTTTACGTGGAGCTGCTGAAGTACAACTACGGCTACACCCAGGACCCGGCCCTGATCAATCCCGCCACCAGCGAGCCCACCGCCGAGCGGGAGAAATGGGTACTCTCCCTCAAGGCGACGGATACCAGCGGCCAGACGCTGCCCAACAACGTGGCCGAACGCCGGGTGATCCCGATCTACAAGTTCGACCGCGAGAGCGGCGATGTCACGCCCACGGTGCAGGAGAAGTCCAACCTCTACCTGCGGGATCTGCTGGGCACTCTGCCGGGCAGCCGGATCACCGTCTCCTCGATCACCGAGGACCAGCTCTCCTTCGCCGCCGCCGAGGGGCTCAATTCCCTGATTCAGAATCTGGCCGAGCGCACCTTCGACCAGGCCGGAAGCTATCTGGTGCGTGGCTTCGACACCTTCATCGGCGGTGTCGACGACGACAGCGTGGAGGCGATCACCAACGCCGGACGCGCCTACATCCAGGGCTTCCGCCATCAGCGCGATCTGCCCACCTCGACTCTGGTGCCCAAATCCATCGCCACCAAGTCGGTGCGCGGCGAGCAGAAGACCTTCGACATCAACAAGCGCCGCTATCCGGTCAACTCCACGCCGCTCAAGGAGACGACCCAGGTGGAGGCCATCGTCGAGATCACCCGCAACGTCACTCGGGGCTCGGTGGGCGGCGGCGAAGACCTGCTCGACCCCAATCCGGTGGTGGACATCCTCGAGGTCAGCCAGGGGGCGACCATCTTCCAGGAAGGCGTGGACTGGCAGCAGTCGGGCAACCATGTCGACTGGCTCGGCTCCGGCAACGAACCGGCCATCGGCACCACCTACACGGTGCGCTGGACCTACACCAAGCAGATGATCAAGGGCACCGACTACGTGGACAGCGGCTGGTTCGGACAGGCCAACCATCCGGCGGCCGGAAACTACTTCTATCTGGTGACCGCCTACAACGCCACCGGCGAGACGGCCTTCAACGCCGCTGCGGTCATTGCCCGGGCCACCGCAGCCGGGGAGATGAACAAGCTCTCCTGGCTGCCGGTCAGCGGCGCGACCGGCTATCGCGTCTACCGGGCCTCCACAAACGGCGCACGCACAGACTACAAGCGTCTGATGGAGCTGGGCAGTGAGGCGCTCTCCTACGTCGACGACGGCGTCGAGGAGATCGGCACCGCTTCGCCTCCGGCCACCAACACGGCCGGACTCACCATGTCGCCGGTTCAGCTCGAGCTGGGCAACCTCAACGTGATCAATTTCGGGCGCGGCAGCCTCGGCGATCAGCCGGTGAACGGCTCCAACTGCAGCCTGGACTATGACTATTACCTCGGCCGCCGCGACATCGTTTACGCCACCACCACCGAGATCAAGCGGCTGGAAGGGGCTCCTGCGGATTTCCCGAAGCTGCCCATCGTCCCGGAAAACGCCCTGGGGCTGTGTAGTATCGATTGCCCGCCCAACTCCACCGACATGGAGATCCGCAACTTCGGCCTGACCCGCATCACCATGGACCAGATCCACGACATCATTCAGGACGTCGAGGACCTGAAGTACAACGATGCCCAGTACCAGATGAACAACGAGCTGCAGAACCGGGACGCCCAGACCAAAAAAGGCATCTACTCGGACGACTTCTCGAACACCGCCCAGTCGGACATCTACCACGCCGAATGGGACGCCCGGGTCAACGAGATCGCCCGTTTCGTCGCGCCGGACCGCATTCCGCACTCCACGGTGCTCTCGGTCGATCAGGCGGGCAGCAACGCCAGCTTCTTCGGCAGTCTGGCGCTGCTGCCGGGCAACGAGACCGTCCTGGTGGAGCAGAACGACTGGTCCGAGGAGCGCAACATCAACCCCTACGCCGTGTTCGACAAGCCCCCGGCCATGCTGCAGATCACGCCCAACCTCGGGCGGCGCGGCCAGACCGGCATCGCCGTCACCGGCATCAACTTCACCCCGAGCAAGTCCGGCATCGTGCTGCGCTGCGACGGCCAGGTGATGGCCAGCAACCTGATCAGCGACGAGGCCGGTCGGGTCAGCGCCTCCTTCACCATTCCGACCAACGCCCGCAACGGCAACCGGATCGTGGAGATGGCCGATGGCGTCTACTCGGCCCGGGCCAGCCTGCAGATCAACGATCCGCTGGTCATTACCCGCATCGAGCGCATCATCGAAAACCGCATCATCCGCGTGCCCGTGGTGCAGGTGGTCTGGCGCACCCAGACCATCTTCGTGCCCCGCGATCCGCTGGCCCAGACTTTCAGCTTCACCCAAAACCAGGTGATCTCCAGCATCGGACTGCAGTTCACCGCCAGGGACCCGAGCATCCCGGTCACGGTGCAGATTCGCGGCGTCACCACCGGTCTGCCCAACGGCGTGGTGTTCGCCGAGAAGGTGCTGGCCCCGAACGAGATCAGTCTGAGTGGCGAGACCCGTATTCGCTTCGACGACCCGTTCTACGCCGAGGCCAACACCAGCTATTCCGTGGTGCTGCTGACCAACAGCACCAATTACAAGGTGCGCACCGCCACCCTCGGCAAGATGGGCCGCTGGGGCATCATCACCCGCCAGACCTACATGGAAGGCGTGCTGCTGGAGAGCTCCAACGCCGAGACCTGGACGCCGCTCAACGGCTCCGACCTGGCGATGAAGATCTACGGCTACAACTTTCAATCCGAGGGGGTGATCCGCTTCCAGCCGATCACCGGCGTGCAGTTCTCCGACATCAACCTCGACGAATACTCGGCCATCCCCCAGGGCACCGGCCTCGACTGGGAATACTCCACCGACGGCGGTGTGACCTGGGACGCCATGGTTCCCGCCGAGGAGGAACGGCTGCCCAACCTCGCCACCCGGGTCCAGATCCGCGTGCGTCTGAGCAGCTCGCTTGCCAACGACACCCCGGCCATCAACTTCCGCGACGTCAACCTGGTGGGCTACCTCAACAAGACCACCGGGGCCTACCTGACCCGCGAGAACGAGCTGACCCAGGGAGTGGAATCGACCAAGGCCTATGTGCAGATGCAGATCCCCAGCGGCACCACCCTGCAATGGTTCGCCAGCAACGACGGCGGCCTGACCTGGGAGGCGATGACCATCCAGGACACCCGGCCCATCGACGAGAACTGGACCGAGTACACCCTGGTGCGCACCTTCACCGACAACACCGGCAACAAGGTCCGCTACAAGGCCGAGATGACCGGCACGCCGCTGATCTACCCGCGCATCCATTCGCTGGGCGCGACCCTGAGCTAAGGAGGCACGGCCATGATCGTTCGACGCAAAGGCGGCCTGACCGAGTTCATCCCTTCGCCCCAGGAGAAGCGCGACGGCCTGATCCGCGACCACGCCCTGGGCCTGCTGGAGAATCTGCACCAGCGCCTGGCGCGGCTGGAACGGGCGTCAAAGCTCCCGGCCGACGAAGCGGAGGCCTTCACGGCACTGCTGGCGCGGATGCGGGCCGACGAGTCGCGCAACCTCGAGCTGCACGCCAGCCTGATCACCTCTGATACCGCCTCCGGCTGACCGGCATACTGCCACCGCCAACCCAGAAACCCCGGATACGGCCAGCCCGTTCCGGGGTTTCTTCCGCCTGTGCGCCGCCCAATCCGGCCAAGTCCACAAGTCATTGAAAATAAACGTGTTAAATGTCGGCTTCGGCTGTTCTTCTACTTGATTTGTGTCCGGAAAGAAGCATTCATTCATGGTGTAAGCAGAGGCTAAAAAGCCTTGCCAGACAACGACTTAGAAGCGCCATGAACGACGGAGGCACGCATGAACCTGAAAGAGATCCACTACGGGATCGAGATCGAGACCGTAAAACGCACCCGGGAGCAGATCGCCTGGGCCATCCACTCGGTGGTGGGCGGCACGGTCCGCCATGTCGGCATCCCCAGCAGCTATGACCCCTGGGAGGTCGAGGACCTGCGCGGCCGCGTCTGGAAGGTGGTGGGGGACGCCTCCCTGACCAGCGTCCCGGCCCATCTGCGGGCCGAGGTGGTCAGCCCGGTGCTCGGCTACGACGACATCCCGCAACTGCAGGAGGCGGTCCGGGCCATCCGCCGCGCCGGGGGCAAGATCAACAGCCAGTGCGGCATCCACATCCATATCGACGCCGCGCCCTTCGACGGCAGGCACCTGGGCAACCTGGCCAAGATCATCTACAAGCAGGAACCGCTGATCCTCCACGCCCTCGGCATCAGCCGCGACCGGCTCAACCGCTACACCCGGCCGGTCAGCGACGAGCTGATCCAGCGCATCGAACAGCATCGCCCGCGCACCAAGGACCAGCTCAACCGCATCTGGTACGGCTACCACAATCGCCAGCCCCAGCACTACGACAACAGCCGCTACCACGGGGTCAACCTGCACAACGTCTGGTACCGGGGCACGGTGGAGTTCCGCTGGTTCGAGGCGACCCTCCACGCGGGGCGGATCAAGGCCTACCTGCAATTCTGCCTCGCCGTCGCCGCCAAGGCGCTCAACGGCCGGGCCGCCTCCAGCCGCAAGCGGGACTTCGACCCACAAAGCGCCAAGTACGACTTCCGGGTCTTCCTGCTCCACCTCGGTCTGATCGGCGACGAGTTCAAGACCGCCCGCAAGCATCTGATGGCCAACATGCCCGGCGATGCCGCCTTCAAGAACGGACGGCCCAAACCGGAGGACGTCCTTCCGGACGAACCCGAAACCACCACTCTCACCAACGAGGCCGGGCAAGTTCCCGGCCTCACTGTTTAAGGAGGTGACCCATGAAGATTCTGATCCGCTCCACCACGCTGGACGGCGAACCGATCCCCGGCAGCGGGGAAACCCTGCAGGCCGCCGACTGCCTCGAAGTTGTCGAGCTGATGCGCGGCCAGACGCCATTTACCGCCAGCCGAGCGCCCCGGGACTACATGACCGAAGTGCTCTCCGGCATCGAAGGCGGGCCGACCCAGCCGTTGCCGGAAGACGCCGCCGCTGCGGCCGCCGAGTTTCTCACCCGTCTGGCCCGGCACGGCCTGATCGAGTTCCTGCCCGACGACAAGGCCAGCGACCACTGGCCGGAACGCTTCCTCGAAGCCCTGGAGACGGTGCGGCTCTCCGGACGCACCAACATGCTCGACCACCCGGAGGTGACCCGCCTGACCGCTGAGATGGGCTACCCGGATGTGGCTGAGTGGCTGGCGGACCACCAGCGCGAATACGCGACTTTCGTCCTCGAAGGGACGAGACCGCTCGGTAAGAACTTCGGCGGCAAGGAGGACCCGTCTCCATGTGCGGACAAGTAGGCATCATCTTCGGCCGCAAGGGCGAGCGCGGCCACGAGCTGGCCATGCAGGACAAGGCGCTGGAGTTCGAGAAGCTGCGCGGCGCCACCCGCATGGCTGAGATCAACGCCGCAGCCGATGCGGCCTGGAACAGCGGCGCCGTCGAGGCCTTGCGCGAGGCCGTCACCGCCCAGGGACGGCATTCCCGCGCCAAATGGGCCGATGCACTGTCCATTAGCGTGCGGCCGGTGATCACCTACTGGTTCATGGCGCTCTACTGCGCGGCCAAGACCGCCGCCTTCGTCGGCGCCGTCGATGCAGGCGTCGATTGGATGCCGGCCGTGCAGGCCGCCTGGACCGAAGCCGACCAAGCCCTGTGGGCCGGCGTGCTGAACTTCTGGTTCATCGGGCGCGTGTTCGACCGGGTGAGGCCATGAGCCAAATTCCCCAGGCAGCCATCGCCCTGGCCAAGCGCTTCGAGGGATTCGAGCGTAAGGTGAAGCGCGGAATCGAGATCACTGCCGTTCCCTATATCTGCCCAGCAGGGTTCTGGACGATTGGGTACGGTCATCTCTGCGATCCCAAGCATTCGCCGATCACGGAGGCAGAAGCTGAGGTCTATCTGGCGCGCGACCTGCAATCGGCACTCGCCGCGACGCTGCGCTACTGCCCGGTGCTGGCCACGGAGCCAGAAAGCAGGCTCGCTGCCATCGTGGATTTCACGTTCAACCTTGGCGCTGGGCGGTTGCAGACATCGACGCTGCGACGGCGCGTCAATCAGCGGGATTGGACTGCTGCGGGCCAGGAGCTGCGCCGGTGGGTCTATGGGGGGGGTGGAAAGGTGCTGCCCGGGCTCCTCGCGCGACGAGAGGCTGAGATTTCCTTACTAGACACCAAAGTGTAGGGCATCGAGTTTCTGCGGCGCGAATACTTCATGCATCCCATCGTCATTCTTTGCCAGTCCCCAGATGCCCTCAACTCCAGATCAGATGCCAGGTTGCAACTCCACGCGCACTTCCCGTGGCTTACCGGCCCGCTCAACTGACAAGACCACAACATCTCCTACCTTTCGGTCGTCAAGCCGTGCGAGCAGCTTGGCGACATCGTCGACGGGAGCACCATCTATGCCTGTGATCCGGTCTCCCGGCACGATGCCTTCCGGGCCCACGGTAACACCGTTCAGCCCCGCCTTTTGTGCCGCTGAGCCAGGGGCGACACGGAGCACAAACACGCCTTGGGTACTGGTCAGTGCCTGCAATCGGCGGTTGAGCTGCTCGTCTACCTCGATCCCAAGCGCCGGACGGATGTATTTGCCGGTCTTGATGAGTTGTGGCACCACACGCATGACCGTGTCCACCGGCACGGCGAAGCCGATCCCAGCCGATGCACCGGAAGGGCTGTAGATCGCTGTGTTGATGCCGATCAGGCGGCCGGCCGAATCGAGCAACGGCCCACCCGAGTTGCCGGGGTTGATGGCGGCATCGGTTTGAATCAGGTGTTCGATGGTCACTCCGCCAGATTCCCCGGGCAGCGATCGATCGAGCGCGGACACGATGCCGTTGGTGAGTGTCCAATCCAGGCCGAAGGGGTTGCCGATGGCGAACACCTTTTGTCCCACCTTGAGGTCTGCGCTGGTGCCGACCGGAACGGCGGGCGGGCGCTGGAAACCGACGCCGATTTTGAGCACCGCGATATCGTGGGCCGGACTCACGCCGACCAGCGCGGCTTGGTAATCGCGGCCGTCGGCCAGTTTGACAGTGGCCTCCGACGCCCCCTGAATCACATGAAAGTTGGTAACGACATGACCGGCGTCATCCCAGATGAAACCCGAACCCGTCCCGCGCGGCACGGAAAAGACGTTGCGCGTCCAGACATCTCGTACCAGTTGGGACGTCGTGATGTAGACCACCGATGCCCGGGATTTCTCGAACAGTTCGATGGTGGCCTGTTCGTCAGCGGCCAGATCGCCACGCGGCGTGACGGTGCGCTCAGCGGCTTGGCGCGGGCTGAACCAGGCCTCGATGGCGGGCAGGAACTGCCAGAACAGCATGAGTGCGGCAACGCACGCAGTGATGAAGAGCCACCGCCGGACGAAATGATCCGGAGCTGGGCGTTGTGGGTAAGGATCGTGGTAAGCCATGGCGGGGGTTCCTTTCGAGTGATTTAGCGCCAAAGGCCGCTCAGGCCCCGGCGTGGCGGGCGCATCGGGGCGAACGACCTTGGCGCGAGATATTCCGTTTGGAACGGCAGGGCCTGCGATGGCTGAGGCGCCAACGCCATCAGGCGCGCGATACGATCCTCTGTCGCCGGATGCGTGCGCAACCAGGACGGTTCGGGATTCCCCCAGCCGGGCAACAACCAGGCTCGCCACGAGCGGCTCACCCGCTCGATCTTCGCCAGCGCCGAGGCGAGCCCGTGCGGATCTCCCGTCAGCTCTACTGCCATCCGGTCGGCATCGAACTCTCGCACACGTGACAGACCCAACTGTGCGAGCAGTGCCAGTTGCGGCGAAGCGGCCAACAACAGTAAGCCAATCCAGTTAATTTCTGCTGCACCGACCAGCAAGGCTGGCATGCTGATCAGGAGCGCGACCTGACCCAACAACGCCAGCAGGTTCGTGAGCCGGCTGATCGAATCGGCCAAGCCCATGACACGAAGATCTTCTTGAGCGATGTGCGCGACTTCATGCGCCAGCACGGCTTGCAGTTCGCGCATACTCAGGCTGCGGAGCAGGCCATCGGTGAGGGCAATGGAGGCAAGGCGCCTGGAGCCGGTGGCAAAGGCATTGACGATGTCGCTGGGCACATAGTACGGAACCGGCGTGTTCGGCAATCCTGCGCGAGCTGCGAGCGCTCGCAGCAACGACCAGATTGCGGGGGCTTCATCAGGGCGCAAGGGACGGGCGCCATACAGACGCAAGGTCATCGCGGAGGCGGCGACAGGTTCGATCAGCAGGGTCAATGCGCATGTTGCCAGTGCCAGCCAAAGGCCAATCTCGCCGAACAGCAGACTGCCAGCGGCAGCTGCGATCCCCAGCAGGGTCAAAACCAGCAGCGCGGTTTGAAAGCGATTGAGCCAGCGGTGCCTCGACCTGGCATCGTGTCGGCCGACTAGACCATAGGGGGTCATGCCTCCATTACTCGCTCTTGCGGTCATCGCGTTCACGCATGAGCCAATAGGTCAGACCCAAGGCCAGTATCGTTCCCGCCAGCGCAGCTACTTTGGCAGGATCAACGTCGGGTTCGAGAATGATGAACTTGCGGGCCAGTGCCAGGATCGCGATCAGAATGACGGTCTTGACCTGGATGATGCTTTCCTTGCGCAGAGCCACTTTGACGATCGAATGCTTGAATTCCATGGCGATCAGCAGCGTCATGGTGGCACCGAACACCAGCTGGAAAACCTTATGATCCAGTGGATTCAGCGCATCCATGACGAGCAGTGTGAACACCAGCCGAATCAACTGAATCAGCGAAATCACAATTACCAACGCGATGACGCCCGAAAGCGTGATGGCAACGACCTGCTCGAAGCGCTCGTAAACCGTCATCAACCGCCACTGGGAGCGCATCTTGTCAAGGGCCGTGTGGTCAGATTCTTTATGCATAAGCGTTGCGCTCTCTCTTTCAATGAAACGTTAATGGAACGGGGAGTCCGAGAAGACGACTCGATTGCACCTGAATCATCGGGGCAATTGCGAAGCCACCCAGCGCATAATGTCCTGCGCGCCCGTGGCGCCCGCCTGACGTGCAACCTCATGTCCCCCTCGGAACAAAATCAGGGTTGGAATGCTGCGAATACCGAAGCGGTGGAACTTCTTGCCCTGCTCCTCTTTTTCCAGTTTGCGCTCGCCGCTGATGGTGAGCACACCGTTTTCCGCGCTGACGCGCACGGCATCCTTGGGGACCTCCGGCAGATCCAGCTTGAGGAGGAATGCGTTCTCATCCTCGCTGATGTCCGCCATTGGTGCCCAGTCCGCCGTGGTCATGGCTTCGTTGCCGGTACGGGCGCCCTGTCGCTGGGGTATTCGTCCGAACATCGTCGCCAGGCGGTTTTGCAATTCATCCAGTTCCCGGAAGGGGTCCCACGGAGTCAATGCAGACATATCGGTTCTCCTTGAACAATGCCGGCGAATTGGATGACGCACCGAACAGAGCCGCCGGCTTACTCTGAATGGCACCTACTACTCTACTACTGTTTTCAGTTCCGAACAAGTCCTTGAGTCAATTGACGGATATCGCTTTCGTCGAGCGTTTCCCGCGCCAGCAGTTCGCGCGCACAGCGCTCCAGCACCGCGCGGTTGGTGTCGAGGATCCGGTAGGCGCGCTCGAACACGCCCATCACGATGTCGCGGATGGCCTGATCGATGCGCGCCTGGGTCGATTCGGCCACCCGGCAGCCGCCTTGGGCCAGTTCCGGTGTATCGAGAAAGCGTGGCCGCTGCGCCTCGAAGGCGATGTAGCCCAGTCCTTCGTCCATGCCAAAGCGGGTGATCATGTCGCGGGCGATGTCGGTGGCCCGCGCGAGATCGTCTGAAGCCCCTGTGGACAGCTCGCCGAACACCAGCTTCTCAGCCGCGCGCCCTCCCAGTAGCACGGCAATCTTGTGCTCCAGGTCGGCACGTGTCATCAGAAATCGGTCTTCGGTGGGCCGCTGCAGGGTGTAGCCGAGTGCACCGATGCCACGCGGAACGATTGAAATCTTGTGTACCGGATCGGTGCCGGGCAGCGCCAGCGCCACCAGCGCATGGCCCATCTCGTGATAGGCCACGGTTTCCCGCTCCTTGGGATTGAGCACGCGGTTCTTCTTCTCCAAGCCCGCCACGATGCGCTCGATGGCGGCGGTGAAGTCCTGCAACTCCACGGCGGACGCTTTGCGCCGGGTCGCGGCCAGCGCGGCCTCGTTGACCAGGTTCGCGAGGTCTGCACCCGAAAAGCCCGTGGTCAGCGCAGCCACCTGTTCGAGATCGATATCCTGAGCCAGCGTCACCTTCTTGACGTGGACTTTCAGGATGTCCAGCCGTCCCTTCTTGTCGGGCCGGTCCACCAGCACCTGACGGTCGAAGCGACCGGCGCGCAGCAGCGCCTGGTCGAGGATTTCGGGGCGGTTGGTGGCGGCGAGGATGATCAGCCCGACCGAGCTGTCGAAGCCGTCCATCTCCGTGAGCAGCTGGTTGAGGGTCTGCTCGCGCTCGTCGTGGCCGCCGATGGGGCCGCCGACGCCGCGCGCGCGGCCCAGCGCATCGAGCTCGTCGATGAAGATGATGGCCGGCGCCTGCCCGCGGGCCTGCTCGAACAGGTCGCGCACGCGCGCTGCACCCACGCCGACGAACATCTCGACGAACTCCGAGCCTGAGATGGAAAAGAACGGTACCCCGGCCTCGCCCGCCACGGCCTTGGCCAGCAGGGTCTTGCCCGTGCCGGGCGGGCCAACCAGCAACACACCTTTCGGGATGCGCGCCCCGAGCCGTCCATACTCCTGCGGATTCTTGAGGAAATCGACGATCTCAACCAACTCCGCCTTGGCTTCATCGACGCCAGCGACATCGGCAAAGGTCACGCCAGTGTTCTTCTCCATGAATACCTTGGCACGGCTCTTGCCGATGCTCAGGAAGCCACCCATGCCCTGCTTCTCGGCGAAGCGGCGGAACAGGAAGAACCAGACGCCGAAGAAGGCCACCGCCGGCAGAATCCAGGAGAGCACATCACGTAGCCAGGTGCTTTCCACCACCCGCGCATAGGGCACGTCGTACTTGGACAGCCGCTCGGCCAGGTCGGGTTCGACACGGGTGGCCACGATGGTGGTCTTGCCCCGGCTGTCCGGCGAAATCAGGCGCCCGGTGACCGTGCGGTCCGACACCAGCACTTCGGCGACGCGCCCCTCGGCCAGCGCCTTCTCGAATTCGCTGTAGGGCACGGGCTCGACGGTCTTGGCCGCCTGCCAGTAGTTCTGCAGCGTCAGCAGCAACAGGCCGGCGACGATCCAGTAGCCAATGTTCCATTGATCTTTCTTTTCCATGGGCAATGTTCCTCGCAAGTCGTGTCGCTAGAGAATGGGGGTGAACAGACGGGCCACCCCGTCGCGCAAGCGGATGGCCAGCGGGCGGGCGCGCAACGCCTTCGCCGATATCTCGCCCGACGCATCACGAGCGGCATCAAAAAGGGATTCCAGCCGCGTAGACAGCGCGGTGTCGTACACCTCTCCACATTGAACTCGAAGTTGAGGCGCAGGCTGCGCGCATCCCAATTGGCCGAACCCAGGCAGCACCACTGGCCGTCTATCAGCATCAGCTTGCTGTGGTCGAACGGGCCAGGCCGTTCGAAGATGCGTACACCGTGCTCCAGCACCTGCCAGTAGTGGGCGCGCGCGGCCCATTGCACCGTGGGATGGTCGCCGTTTGCGGGCGTCAGCACCTCGACGCGCACGCCGCGCAACGCGGCCGTGCTCAGCGCCGCGATCATCGGCTGATCGGGCACGAAGTAAGGTGTCCAGATGCGCACCGAATGCTTCGCCGCGCTCAAAGCGCCCATGAAGGTCCAGCGCATCCTGTCCAGGGCCTCATCGGGACCGGCCTCGATGCCGCGCGCCCAAGAGGTTCCTTGCTCATCAGCCGTTGCGGGCGGTTCGCCCCAGAAACCCTTGCTGAGCCGCTCGCCCGTGGTATCGCACCAATCATCGGTGAAGCACCGCATCAGATGCGCAACCACCGGCCCGCGCAGACGAAAGTGCAAATCGTGACAGGCCTGCTCCGGCGCATCGGGCCGCCAATACGGGCTGAAGATGTTCATGCCGCCGGTGAAACCCGTCTCGCCATCGATCACCAGCAGCTTGCGGTGATTGCGCAGATGCGCGGCATGCAGGCGCGCGGGAATCAACGTCGGGTTGAACGTCGCCGCCGGAACGCCGGCGCGTTGCAAGGCGCGGTAGGCGCTGCGGGGCCTCCAGCGGGCATAGACGTCGTCGATCAGCACCCGCACTTGCACGCCGCGCTCATGAGCCCGGCGCAGCGCATCGACGAACTGCGCCCCGATGCCTTGGCTGTCGAAGATGTACGAAGCCAGCGCGACGCTGTGCCGCGCCGACTCGATGGCAGCGAGCATGGCCGGGTAGGCCTGCTCGCCATCGACGAGCGGCTCGATGCGGTTGCCGCTGGTCAGCGACTGGCCGGTGGCACGTCCCACCAGGTGCGCCAGGCCGGCAAACGGCGCCGATACGGCCTGGGGCATCGTAGGCGCGAGGTCCTGCCGAACAGCAGGATCTGCCCCCGGAAACAGCCGCCGCGCCCGCCGCTGGTAACGGTTGATGTCGAACAGCCCATACAGCAGCGAACCGCCCAGCGGCAACAGCGCGATCAGCAGCACCCACAGCGTGGCCGATCGAGGGTCACGCTTGTAGATGACCGCGTGCCCCGCTGTGGGGATAGCGACCGCCAGCGACACGAGGGTGGCTGCCCATGTCAGCCCGTTGGGGTCGGACACGACAGCCTCCCCATGACTCAAGATTCGCCGCCCGCTGACTTCTTCTTGCGCGCAGGCTTGCTCGCGTCGCTCGGCGGCGTCTCGGCCACGTTCGCGGCATCGGGCTTCTCAGGCTCGGCCGGCTTCGCGGGTGGCTCCTGGCGCTCGAAGACCACCCGTTCGGCCTTGTCGTCCCAGCGGGCGCTGGCGTGATCGGCCTTGCCGATACCGCCACCCAGCATCTCGCGCGCCAGAGCAGTTTCCAGCTCGCTGCGGATCAGCCGCTTGAGCTCACGCGCGCCGAACTCGGGCTTGTAGCCTTCCTCCGCGAAGTGATCGATCAAGGTCTGATCGAAGGTCAGCGTCACGCCCTGGCTGGCGGCGTTGCGGGCCACACGATCGAGCTGCAGGCCGACGATATGGCGGATCTCCTCCTTGCCCAGCGCATGGAAGACGATGATCTCGTCGATGCGGTTGAGGAACTCGGGGCGGAAGTGTCCGCGCAGCACGTCCATCACCTCGCCCTTGGTCTTCTCGTATTCCTCGCCGGCGGCGCCACGGGCCTTCAGCCGACGCTGGATGATGTCCGAGCCCAAGTTCGAGGTGGCGATGATGATGGTATTGGTGAAATCCACCACCCGGCCCTTGCCGTCGGTGAGCCGCCCGTCGTCGAACACCTGCAGCAGGATGTTGTAGACGTCGGGGTGAGCCTTCTCGATCTCGTCCAGCAGCAACACGCTGTAGGGTTTGCGCCGCACCTTCTCGGTGAGCTGGCCACCCTCGTCGTAGCCGACGTAACCCGGAGGCGCCCCCACCAGGCGTGCCACGGTATGGCGTTCCCCGTACTCGGACATGTCGATGCGCAGCAGCGCACCTTCATCGCCATAGATGGACTCGGCCAGCGCCTTGGCGAGCTCGGTCTTGCCCACGCCGGTCGGCCCGAGGAACAGAAAAGTCGCCACCGGCTTGCTGCCTTCGCGCAGGCCCGCGCGCGACAACCGCACGGCATCGGCCACCGCGCGCACTGCTTCGTCCTGGCCCACCAGGCGCTCGTGCAGCCGCTGCTCCAGATGCAGCAGCTTCTCGCGTTCTTCCACCGTCAGCTCGTTGACCGGAATGCCGGTCAGGCGCGAGACGATCTGCGCGACATGCTCGGCCTTGACTTCGGCGCTGCCCGAGGCGCGCTCGCGTTCCCATTCCTCGACGAGCTTCTTGAGTTCAGTCTCCTTGGCCTCGATGCGCTTGCCCAGCTCGGCGGCCTTGTCGTACTGCTTGCGCGAGGCCACATAGTCCTGCTCACGCCGCAGCTGGTGCAGTTCGGACTCCAGCTCTTGCACCGCCACCGGGCGGGCCGTGGCCGACAGCTTCACGCGTGCGGCCGCCTGGTCGAGCAGGTCGATGGCCTTGTCAGGCAAAAAGCGCGCGGTGATGTAGCGGTCCGACAACTCGGCGGCGGCGATGATCGCATCCTCGGTGATGCTGACCTTGTGGTGCGCCTCGAAGGTGTCGCGCAGGCCGCGCAGGATCATCATGGTCTGCGCTATCGTCGGCTCGGGCACCATCACCGGCTGGAAGCGACGCTCCAGCGCGGCGTCCTTCTCGATGTACTTCTGATACTCGTTGAGCGTGGTAGCGCCGATCAGGTTCAGTTCGCCGCGCGCCATCATCGGCTTGAACACGTTGGCCACGTCCAGCCCGCCTTCGCCGCCACCCTGGCCTGCACCGACGATGGTGTGCACCTCGTCGATGAAGAGAATCAGCTCGCCCTGGTGCTCGGTCACTTCCTTGAGCACCTTCTGCACGCGCTCCTCGAACTCGCCGCGGTACTTGGCGCCTGCCACCATGGCGTTGATGTTGAGTTCGACCAGACGCTTGTCGCGCAGCGTCTCGGGCACTTCGCCGGCGACCATGCGCTGCGCCAGCCCTTCGACGATGGCGGTCTTGCCGACGCCGGGCTCGCCGATCAGCACCGGGTTGTTCTTCTTGCGCCGGGCCAGCACTTCGATGGTCGTCTCGATCTCCTGCGCGCGGCCGATGACCGGATCGAGCTTGCCCTCGCGCGCCATCTTGGTGAGGTGGCGCGAATACTTGTCGAGTTCCGGCGTGTTGGTCGGCGTCTCGGCGCGGCCATCCTCGGCCCCTTTGCCGACCACCTTGCTTACCTGCTGGCGCAGCGCTTGCGGCGTGAGGCCGTAACGGCGCAGCAGGTTGGCCGCCAAACCTTCGCCTTCCTCGGCGAGCCCGATCAGGAAATGCTCCGGCCCGACATAAGAGTGGCCGAGTTCGTTGGAGGCCACGAAAGCACGGCTGAGCGCGTCCTTGACCCGGGGCGACACGCCGATCTCGCCCTCGAACGGCTTATCGCCGCGCTTGGCTTCGGATTCGATCTGGCGCTTGAGGTCATCGACCTTGATCTTGAACTGCCCCAGGATGGTCTTGACCACGTCGCTGTCGGATAGCGCCAGCAGCAGGTGTTCGGTATCGACTTCGGCGCGCCCGAACTCTGCAGCGTGTCGGGCGGCCTCCTGCAATAGGGCCTCGGACTGTTCGCTGATACGGCTGGCGAGCCCACTGCCGCGACGGCGCGCGGTGCCCGTACCGGCCGGGGCGGGTTCGCCGAACGAGGCATCGACGACCTCGTCGGTATCGGCCGCCATGGACGGTGCGTCGTCACCGATGCGGAAGAAGTCGCTGCCAAGGAAGTCTTCGAACAGCCCGCTGCGCGAGCCGAACAAGGCTTCCAGCGGTGAGACGGTGCGCTTTTGCTGGCGCACCAGTTGGCGATAGTGATCGTCACACAACAGCATGGTGCTGTGGCGACCATTGAGATTGGCTTCCACCCGCACCGTGGCGGGCTGGCCGCAGACTTGGCATTGTTTTCTGGCCATGCTGATGCTCCTGTAAAGATTGATCTGACGAGGCACCGCCGATCACGGTGCCTCATCTCTTTGTGGTTTTTGAGAAAAACGCGCTGCCCCGCGTCAGCCGTTGATCGGGATCGAGCGCCCCTGCTTGGGCGTACTGGCCTCGCGCTTTTCCATCGTGATCGTGAGCACGCCGTTCTTGAAAGCGGCCTTGATCGTGTCCTGGTTGGCATCGGCCGGCAGGTTCAGAGCGCGCTGAAAGCTGCCGTAGGAGCGCTCCACCCGGTGGAAACCGCCGTCTTTCGTTTCCTGCTCCTGACGCTTTTCACCGCGCACCAGCAGCACGTCGTTGTCGAGCGTGATCTGGATGTCTTTTTCCTCGACGCCGGGCACTTCCAGGGCGATCTTGTACTGCTTGTCGGTCTCCTGGATGTCCAGCGCCGGTTTCAGCAGGCCCGGCCACTCCGACGGCCAGCGTGGCATGGCCAGCGTCGGGAAACCGAAGCCTCGAAACGCGTCGTCGAACAGGCGATCGATCTCGCGATGCAATTGCAGGATGGGACTGACGGGCCCACCCGCCACCGGCAGGTCATTGCGCTGCACCGGCAGCGAGGCAGTGCTCTGTTGTTCTTCCTGCTCCTTTTTGAACCAGTTCCAGGGAGCCAATTTCTTGAAATCAATGTCCATGTCATACCTCCAGAAATCAATTGAAGACTCACTCAATCCGTTTGCCTGCGGCTATGGATAGCGCGCCCAGGCAACACGGGATGTTTCGCTGACTTCGGCTGCTCATCTGTGCGTATCACCTCCTTCTTTCTGCCTGCTTGGATCTGATCATTGATCCATTGATCGATTTCACTTTGACGAAACCGCCACGTCCCGCCGACCTTGAAGGCTGGAATTTCCCCGTGCGCGGCGAGCCGGTAAAGCGTCCGCTTGCCGACCTTTACTTTAAGTAGGTAGCCAACTCGTCGAGTGTGAAGATCGCCTGCTGGCGCGCTGTCATACCACCCCCACAAGTTCCGTCGTCACGCGGCCTCGCTCGAGGAAATTCTTGCAAGACTTTGCAAAAGATATTACACCTAACATGCCGAAAGTCAAGAGTCAACATCCAGCGACCTGCTGGCCGATTGATGTGACTCAAATCTTCAAGGACGGTATGCCAGGGCGGGCCGGTCCGGCGCAGGGGACGGTGGGTTGATCGGGACCTTGCGGGCGCCGCCCACGGCCGCAGATCAAACACCGATCCTCACGTTGTAACCGAGCGCCCGCAGCCCATTGCTCGTCCGCATGTTCCTTGGTGGAAACTCGTCTGGGCGCGCCCAGCCGACAATTTCCCCGAGGCTGCTCAGACCAATGTGTGGAATTGCCCAGTCGTCGCTGCGGATCGCGTTCCAGAGCCGGGCTGAAACACTTCCGTTGCCCCAGACGACGTAGTTCAACAGCTCAAGCACCGTCCGCCCTTCGCGAGATCGCTGCCGCCAGAGCCACTCGCCGAACTTTTCCACCTTGTCGTCGCCGGCCTGCGGTCGGTCGGGCAAGCCTAAGTGCTCGTTTTCCTGCTTGATGGCGTGGTCTCGGATCGCGTGCACCCGGGAAACGGCATCCACGAACTCCTGCTCGGTCAATTTGAGAATGCGATCGCGTGCCAGCAGCTCACGCAGCCGGGGCGACCACTCGTAAATGGTGCGTTCTTCAAACGAGTGGTCGAAGTCGGCGTCATGCCACCACTCCAGCGCGTCGCGCAGCGCCAGCTCAGGGTTCTTCGAGTTCCTGTCGAAGAACTCCTCGTAAGGATGACGGTTTCCATCCTTGACCTGCTTGTAGTAATAGGCGTGCAGGAACTGATCCGCTTGAACGCTGGGGGCCACCGACGCATCAATCCAGCCCGGTTTGGCGCCGGGCGCCGAAACCCTGGATGCGATCGATCGCATCACCTGCAGCGTGTCGTTCCAATCCTGCTCGAACTTCTGGAAGCGCTTCTCAGACGATCGCTTCGTGTCGACAAACACCAGACCGTGGTTCTTCGGCAGCAAGCGGTCCTTGTCGAACTGCTGCTCAAGTCCGTATTCGCGCTTCGACAACTCAGACCGCCGGTCCGCCAAGCGCAGCTGCTCCTGGTAGATCTCCTTGGTCAGAGGCCGGGCACGGTCATCCACTTCCTCAAAGAAGCGCTGCAGCTCACGCTCCATACCCGTTTCGACGAGTTCGTCGTGGGGCAGAAAGGTGCCCGCTTCGATGTTCGATATCCAGGCCCGGTCAGACAGGTTGGCAGACCCGATGTAGGCACCGGCATCCACCCACCAGATGATCTTGGCGTGCAGGATGTCGGGCACGAGCTTGCAGTCGTAGTTCGGGCTGGCCTTATCCAGAAACCACTTCAAAACGGCGGAATCGACAGCCACCGTGTGGTCGTAGCGGCCAAAGAACTCCAGGGGCTTCAGGTGCTGCGCGCAGGCCTCGAACAACTTCATGTTGTCGCGGCTGGCGTAAGCGACGGCCGCGCGAACGCGCGTGCAGGATTCAATCACCTCGCCCAGCAGGTTTTGTAGCAGTTGTTTGTTGAGCGGGCCGGCGATGAAGCGCATTGCAGCAGATCCTTTTGTTATTGCATCGTCATCGGGCATGACCGCTCGGTTTGCGGGAGAGCCGCTCAACGGATGCGCCATCTGCATCGCCTATCTGGCGTTGCTCGATCGTGCGCCAACCCGGGACATGTGCACTCATCAGCGCCTTGAACATCCTCCCGTGGTTCGCGTAACGCAGATGAAGCAGTTCATGAACGATGACGTAATCCTGGAAAGGCTCATCCTGGTCGAGCAAGTCAGTGGCCAAGGTGACGGTTCCCGCCGATGAACAGGAACCCCACTTCCTGCGCATCTCCTGCACCCGAACCACGCGGGGATTCACCTTCAACTTGACCGCCCAGGCCAGTGTGCGGCGTCGCAAGTCCTGCGCCGGGTACAGGGACGATTTCATTCGCCACCCTCCGTGAGCAGCAAACGCACAACGAGATCGACGACCCGTGCCCGCTCGTCCTGCGCCAGCGCGAGGAGGGGCTTGTAGAGCGACGCACGGAGCCGTCGCTGCTCGTCGGCGTTGACCGAGGCATTCGGGAAACGCCCGAGCAACTCTTCGGCATCCTTGGCCAGTGTCATGGGGTCGATGCCCGCTGCCTTGACGGCCGCATCCTCACGCAGTACCCAGGCGACTGCAAAGGCACGAGCAGACAGGCCGCTGTCGCGCGCCGCCTTCATGGCCGCTTCCTTCTCGGCAGCCAACGCCGCCAGTTGGTCCATCGCCGCCAGACCGGTCGTCTTGCGCTCTTCCAGATCCTTCAGGATGCGCTCGGCACGATCTTTCAGCGGTTGCAGCACCGGGGCCGCAGCGGGGTCTTCGTCGATCTCGTGCTGCAACCCGCGCACGAGGTTGAACACCTTGCCTTCATCGGAGCCCTTTTCGCTGCGTAGTGCGTTGAGTGTGGCCACGTCGAAGGTAACGCTCTTGGTGAGCCGACCCAGGCCGTGCTGCTCGGCGCTTTCCTCGATCAGGCGGCGCGTCTTGTAGGCCAGATCGGCCACGAAACCGACCTTCTCGGCGTACGCGTTGCGCACGGCAGCGTAGAGCTGGGAAAGCTGCTTGTAGGTTGCGATGTGGTCACGCAGTGCCGGGTCTGGCGAGAGGATCTCCCACAGCGCCTCGACCTCCTTGTAGCTCTCGAAGAAGGTCTTACGCGCCTCGGGCGTCAGGAAGCGTCCGAACACCAGGCGCTCCAGCCGCTCGTCGGGGGTGCCGCCGGCGTCTGACTCCAGGTAGTCCTTCTTGGCCTGCTCGATGCGTTGCAGGAAGTCCTGCAGCAGCACGTCGAGGTCCTCAATCACGCCGCTGACGTCGCTGGAATCGAACTGCAGCGCCTTTTTTAGCTCGCGCAGCACACCGACAAAGTCGACCACCAAGCCGACGCGCTTCTGCACACCGTTCGCGTCTACATAAGGCCGGTTCACCCGTGCAATCGACTGCAGCAGGACATGGTCGCGCATCGGCTTGTCGAGGTACAAGCAGTAAAGCGGCGGCGCGTCGTAGCCCGTGAGTAGCTTGTCAGTGACGATCAGGATCTTCGGGTTCTCGGTGGGCTTCTTGAACAGCAAGCGCACCTGCTCTTCGGCGTCGTCTGAGAGCTGCAACTCGGCCACCAGCGGCCGATCCACCACATCGGCGGAGTTCTCGGTGTAGACCGGCGCGCTCCACTCGGGTGGCAGATGCTTGTCCAGCGCCTTCTTGTACTTGGCACAGGCCTCGCGGTTCACCGCCACCACGAAGGCCTTGTAGCCCAAGGGCAGCACGTTCTCCTTGAAGTGCTCGGCGATGAAGGCCGAAACCTTCTCGATCCGGTCGTCGGCCGTGAGGAAGGTGCGCAGGCCGACCGCGCGGTCGAGCACCTTGTTCAGTTCCTCGACATCGGTCACGCCCTCGCTCTCGGCCAGCGCGAAGAACTCCTTGTCCAGCCGTTCGGCCGGCACCGTCATCTCGCTCGGCGCCATCACGTGCTTGATGGGCAGCGTGGTCTCGTCGGCGATGCTCTCGGCGATGGAGTACTTGTCCAGGTAGCCCAGCTCATCCTGCGTGCCGAAGATCTTGAAGGTGCCTTCGCCCTGCGAAGTGCGCGCGATGGGCGTACCGGTGAAACCGATGATCGTGGCCTTTGGCACGGCGGCCATCAGGTAGGTGCCGAGATCCTTGGCCACCGACCGGTGCGCCTCGTCGATGAACACGTAAACGTTGTCGCGCAGGCAGCTGTCTTTGCGGATAGCCTCGAACTTGTGGATCATCGAGATGATCAGGCCACGGAAGTCGGCATCCAGCAGGGACTGCAGTTTGGCCTTGTTGTTGGCCCTCTCGACCGCGATGTCCTGCTGCTGCATCTCGCCCAGCAGGCGCTCCACCCAGCCTTTCAACTGGCCTTCCAGTTCGGTGCGGTCCACCACCAGGATCACGGTCGCATTGGCGTAACGCGCCTTGTCCTCAAGGATCTGACGCGCCGCCGTCAGCAGCGTGAAGGTCTTGCCCGATCCCTGGGTGTGCCACACCAAGCCGCGTGTCTTGGCCGGGTCGGCGCAGCGGTCCAGGATGGCGTCGATGGCGCGCCGCTGGTGCTGGCGCAGCACAGACTTGCGTGTCTCGCCATCCTGCACGTAGAACAAGATCCAGTGCTGCAGCGTGCGCAGGAAGTCGGTCGGCTCGAAGAAGGCTTGCACCGCAAAGCGGTAGGTTTCCTCCGGCGCCTGTTTCCAGCGCGCCATGTCGCGCCGGTTGGCGTTCCAGGTCACGCCGTACCAGTAATCGAGCAGGTGCGTCACGTTGAACAGCTGGGTCGTCGCCAGCAGCTCCGGCGTTTCCAGCTCGTAGCGGCGCAATTGCTTGATCGCGCGTTCGATGGCGTCGCCGTCCTTCGGGTTCTTGTGCTCGACGATCACCACCGGCACGCCATTGACGACAAACATCACGTCGGCCCGGTTGCCTTTGCGCGCGGGCGGCTTGATCTTCCACTCCCAGGTCACATGGAAGACGTTGTCCGCGACGTGCTCGAAGTCGATCACCGTCACTGGTCGATGGCGCTTCTCGGCCTCGTCGTACCACTGGCGTTCGCCGCGCAGCCAGGCCAGCAGCTCGCGATTGCCCTCGATGGTGGCCGGCAGCGCGTCCAGGGTTTCCACCACCGAGCGCACCGCGTCGGCGGACATCCAGGGGTTGAACGCAGCGAGCTTGGCTTCCAGAACGTCGCGGAAGAAGGTGCCCGCCTCGCCGCCGCGCTTGGTGCGTGCGTCCTCCGGCGTGATCGACGTCCAGCCGATCTCCACCGCGTGCTTGACCATCGGGAACTGCACCGTGCCGGCTTCGCTGATCTTGAGTGTGCTCATGCCGTGGCCTCCTCATGTTGCGTCGAGGCCATGGACAGCGCTGACAGATCCAGATCCGACACGGCGATCTCGCCGGTCATCAGCTTGTGAAGCAGAGACTCAAAGAGTTCCTCCAGCACTTCGCGCTTCTTCCGGTGCAGGTCAACTTTGCTGTCGATGGCATCGAGGATTACTGCGATCTCTCGTTGTTCTTGCAGCGAAGGTTTCACGATGAGCAAGTCCCGCAGGTATCCAAGATTCAAATGCGAAACGTGGCCCAAAGAACCCATGCCTCGCAGCCGTTCGTAGCAACTCATCAAGTAATGCCACAGAAATGCGGAATCTATATCGCTTGACGGTTGAATTGCCGCAGCGTTCTGAGTTGTTGCTGCCGGGATTTCCAGCAGGGACACTTGGCCCCTTGTCTTTCCTTGGCCATACATCGCCATCAGCAAAGTACCGACCGGGAAAATCTTCAAGCTGTAGTCGTCAATCGCCTGCTGCGACACAAAAGTATTGGCAGCACTGATCCGGTTGTTGACCACGTCAGCAGTTTTGATGAACGGAACTTCACCGTCGTAGTAGTGCTTCTCTTTCGTCGATGGTGTTGTTCCCGTGCTGAGTGCGCAGACTTCACCAAGCCGGACTACAGACCAGCTTTCTGGTACGAAGCAAAGTTCGGTCTCCTTCTGAGCTTCACCACGCAGGCCTCGCGTAAAAAGCTCGCTCATACAAGCACGCCTGAGTTCCTCTGCTGTTTTTTCCGCTACGCGCTCGGTATTTATGCCAAGCCGACACTTGTCGAGAACATCTGCAATGCGGGCCTGCTCCTTGGAAGGAGGAAGGGCGACCTGAATCTGGTCAATCTTGGATTGATTGAGCGTGTTGCCCTTTATCTGACGGTCTTGATGATCGGTGTAATCAACCTGCGAGAGGAAATAGCCCAAGTAACGCTGATCTACGCCTTCCCGTGGAAAAATCGAGATAATGGCTTCGTTGTGACATGCAGGAATGCCGAGCGTCGCCACTCGCCCAATGGTCAGCTTGAAGCTCATGATGAGCGTGCCCGCAGGGACAATGCGTTCACGGAACACATTCTCACGCAAGTGCGGAGACAGACTCAGCCGTCTCGGTGATGATGCCGTATTGCTCCATGTCGGAAATTGCCACCCATGGCACCTGACGCTCACCTTTTGCCCAATACGCGGGGTTTGCCCGCGCGGGCGTGCGGCCCGTCGTATAACTGGCTACCTGACTGAAAGGTTCCACAGTCCAGCCTTCCGGTAGCTCATTCATTTGCGCACCCCAGAAAGCAGTTGATAGAGCACCTTGTTCACTTCGGATGCTTTCGCATCTAGCTCAGCCAATTCAGCAATTAGATGCGACATGTCCCGATGCGAAGCATCGTCGCTTTGCCCTGCCCAACGGCTCGGACTCAGGTTGTAATCCGCCTCCTGAGCTTGCTGTTTTGTGATGACAGCCACCTCACCCTCGACCGGCTCGCATTTGAGGTACATCGCGGCGAGCGGCCGGATGTCTTCCTCGGGCAGGTAGTTCTTCGGCTTGCCCTTTTGGAAGTGGCGGCTGGCGTTGAGCAGGACGATCTTGCCTTTGCGAGTGGCAGGCTTGCGCTTGTTCAGCACCACGATCACGCCCGCCGCCGTGGTGTTGTAGAAGAGGTTTTCGGGCAGCAGGATCACGCCGTCGATCAAGTCCTGATCGACAAACCACTTGCGGATGTTGCGCTCCTTGTCCTCGTTCTTGGAGCCTGAGCCGCGCGTCACCGCGCCGGTGTCGAGCACCACGGCGGCACGACCGTGGTCATCCAGGCATGCCAGCGTGTGCTGCAGCCACGCCCAGTCCCCCTTGCCGGTGGTGATGCCGCCCGCCGTGCGGAAACGGTCGAACGGATCGTTGGCGAACAGATCGGCCGCAAACGGCTGATTCCACATCGGGTTGGCCACCACGATGTCGTGCCCGCGAATCTTGCCGCTGGCCTCGCGGAATTTCGGGTTGATCATGGTGTCGCCCCGAGCCAGCTCCACCTCCATGTCGTGGATGATGGCGTTCATCTGCGCCACGGCGTAACTCTCGGCCTGTAGCTCCTGGCCCGAAAGCTTGAGCGGCACGCGGCTGGTGGGGTCGAGTTCGCGGGCAACGAGCTGGAGCTTGATCAGCAGCCCCGCCGAGCCGCAGGCGTAGTCGTGGCAGGTCTCACCGGGCTTGGGCCGCAGGATGTGCGCCATCAAGAAGCCGACCTCAGTCGGCGTGAAGAACTCGCCCGCACTCTGACCGGAGCCTTCGGCGAACTTGCGCAGCAGGTATTCGTAGGCGCGGCCAAGGAAGTCGGGCTGCACGTCGGCGAGGCCAAGGCGGTAACGCGGGTCAGAGAAGGTTTCGACCACGCCGCGCAGCTTGGCCGGGTTGATGTCGCGCTCGCCATTGCGCTCGGCGGCGAAGTCCACCACGTCGATCACGCCGGAGAGCGTCGGGTTCTGCTTGACCACGGCGCGCACGGCCTTGGTCAGGTGCTCGCCGATGTCCCGGGGTGCGGTCGGGCGACCACGGTCATCGAGCGGCCAGTCGAATGACTCCCGCCCGCTGATCACCGCCCAACGGGCCTCCGGGGGAAGGTAGAAGCGCAGCAGCGAGTGGTCTGACTCGGCAATCTCCAGGGCGGTGGCGCGGTCGCCATACTCCTCGGCCAGCCGCTCGATCTCGTCGTCAAAGACGTCGGACAGCCGCTTAAGGAAGAGCAGCGGCAGCAGGTAATCCTTGAACTTGGCCGCATCCTTTTCGCCCCGGATCGAGCAGGCGGCGTCCCAGAGCATCTGTTCCATCGGCTTGGTGGTGGGCGCAGCCGCCACCCGCCCGGTGCGACGCCGGGTCACCTGGGCAGCCGCTTCAGCAGGCGGGGGGCTTTCAGCACCCTCGACCCCGGCCTCTCGCGCCAGCGCGAGGATGGTCTCCTGCGCGGCACGCTGCGGCTTATTACCGCCGCCCTCCCATCGGTTGACCGTGGCAAAGGAGACGCCCAGGCGCTCGGCGAGCTGCTCCTGAGTCAGATTGAGGGCCGCGCGGATGGCGCGGAGTATCGCTGGAAAATCGTTTTGTTTTGTCATGTTTGCTATGTTTGTTATATTCTACTTGCTTGTCAAGCAGAATTTGGCGATGGGGTACCCCACCGCCTCCGGAAGAGGAGTGCAGGCATGAGCGGGAACCGATGGGACACGGCTGGCGTGCCGCACAAGGGGTGGACGTGCGTTGACGTCGTCGACTTGCGGGCTGATGGCGGTCCGGCAGACGAAACCGATTACGCCACCTGCCAGATGTGCGGCAACGAGAAGATCCGCTACGTCCACATCATGGAGCATCCGGGTCTGGACGAGAACTTCGAAGTCGGGTGTGTCTGCGCCGAGAAGATGAGCGACGACTACGAGGGACCGAGGCGCCGCGAGGCAAGGCTGCGTAACCGGGCGGCGCGCCGGACCCGCTGGCTGCAGCGCAAGTGGCGGGTCTCCGCCAAGGGGAACAGCTTCCTCAACCTCGAAGGCTACAACCTGGTGGTCTATCCGACGAAGACGAAGCGCTGGGGCTTCAAGATCGGGGACCGATTCGGTCCGAGGACATACCCGACAGCCAACGAAGCCAAGCTGGCGCTGTTCGATGACTTCTGGGCGGCGACCCAGGATGATGACCGACTGTGGTCATCTGACTGATCTGCGGACGCGGGTTCAATTCCGCAAACGGGAATCGAACTGGCGTCCTGCACGATGCACTTGTCTGGTGACCCCGGCCGGGCAGAACTGGTAGGATTGTTGGCAGTTGGGGCTGGCTGGATTCCGCACCTTTCCGCAGGAGTTCGCAGCGGTTCTAAGGCGCTGAGTTACACAGGTTTGGCGCAGGGTTCCACCCCACCGAAACTCCGCAACTGTTCGATCCTGTTCGCAGGAACCCGCAGGAGTTCGAAATAGTCCGCACGGCCTCACGGTAAGCTGTTGATTTTGAACAACCCGCTTGATCAGTCCGCGCTTGCGGACTGCGGACTTCCAATGAGCCGGAAATCTGGCTCACCCAGACGGCTCTCGGTACCGACACGTTGCAAACAATCGGTACTTCTCGATAACTACCCGACGAATCGGAACATCTCAGCTAGCCCTGATGTTGCCCCTGCTTGCTGACGCAGCTTGGTAGTTCTGGCTGCAATATTGCCCCCCCAATCGCTGTGGAAGGTAGCTCCATGGGCAAGTGCAATCTAGGGGGGACGCTGCGTAGGGCCGCGTGCCCCCATCCTGCAGCGTGACCTGATTGGGTCAAGGCCGGGTTGTCATGCAGGCAGTTTGGCTGCAAGCAGTTCGACCTTCTCGATATTGGGCGGAGAACTGAGCAAGGTCGCGGCGTTGGCCATCAAGGCCGCGGCGATCTGGCCGTTCAGATGTGCTTGGCGACCTGCCTCATCGGCAAAGGCATCGAACACACCGAACGTCGAAGGGCCAAACTTCAATGCGAACCAGGCAGTGGTGCCGGACTCGGCGTTGGCGAGCGGCAGTGCGCTGGCCAGGAAGTCGGCTAGCGCAGCCTCCTGGCCGGGTTTGGCTTCGAGGCGAACAAACAGGGCGAGCTTGGTCATACTGTAATCCTTTGGGTAAATGGGAAAGTGGGTGAAGGGATCGACGAGACTGCAGTCTAAGTCTTCATGACAGCCATCTCTATAGACAATAATGACAACATTGATATCATTGTTGCCATGAAACTCCACCTCCTTGTTTGTGATGGCGTGTTTGATCTGGGGCTTGCGGCGCTCACCGACACAGTGGGCTTGGCCAATGCGATGTCGGGCTCGCTGCCACAGGCTCCCGCGCCCATCGAGATCACGCTGGTGGGCGTGCGGCGTCGCATCCGAACTGCGCAAGGCTTGACGGTCCCCGTGGTCACTGCGCGTGGTGTGCCGGAACCAGACGTCGTGCTCGTGCCCGCGTTTGGTGAAAAGATGCCTGACACGCTCTCGGCTCGGCTCACACGCCCCGACGTGCCCGATGCGGTCGCCGTGCTACAGCAGTGGTCCACCGCTGGCGCGCACCTTGGTGCCGCCTGCTCCGGTAGTTTCTTGCTTGCAGAGAGTGGCCTGCTTGATGGGCATCGTGCGACGACGTCATGGTGGCTGGGGCCGATGTTTCGGCAGCGCTATCCGAACGTCACGCTGGACGAGTCACGCATGATCGTGAACTCGACACACTTCACTACCGCGGGTGCCGCTTTGGCCCACGTCGACTTGGCCTTGCGCATCATCCGGGGGCGCAGTCCGGCGCTGGCGGCCTTAGTAGCACGCTATCTGCTGGTCGAGGCACGCAGTTCGCAAGCCGAGTTCGTGATTCCCGACCACCTTGCGCATGCCGACCCGATGGTGGAGCGCTTCGAGTGCTGGGCCAGAAGTCGGCTCGCGAAGGGGTTCTCGCTGGCCGAGGCGGCGAGCGCCGCGGGCACAAGCGAGCGCACCTTGGCGCGGCGGCTGCAAAGCGTTTTGGGTAAGACACCGCTGTCGTATTTCCAGGACCTGCGCGTGGAACATGCCGTCCATCTCTTGCGCACCGGAAACGCGAGCGTCGACCAGGTCGCCGCGCAGGTCGGGTACTCGGATGGGGTGACCCTGCGGGCCCTGTTGCGCCGCAAGCTGGGCCGGGGTGTCAGGGAGTTGCGACGCGGTGGATGACCAGAGGCGTTTGGTGTATGTACAGCTGGAGACCGCCGGGAAACTGACGCAGGCCAAACGGCGCATTTGGACCTGACAAAACTACTGCCCGCAACGGCACGCAAGCTCCAGTTTGACCCCGGACACCGTTTTGCTGGCAACGCCGTGGTTGAGCAAATCAATACCTTGATTGAACAACGCTGTGCCCTGACGATTCGACGGTTCACCGACCCCGCCGCCGACAATGACGCAGCCGACGAAACCTCGGTCTGAACCGTCATGCGGACGCGGGTTCGATTCCGGGTTTGGGATTTGAACTGGCACTGGAACGCAGACGGGTTTGATGCCCGCTCCCGGCGACCAGCCCAGCTAGAAACCTAAGAGTCGTAAAACGAGCACTCAATTCTTAAAAATACGGAGCAAATTCCTCTAAAAACCCCGAGAAATCGGG